>Ga0082335_1002959_pt1 | contig 29490 bp, 29 predicted proteins | sample Subgrocontami58m_FD_72375 | JGI IMG/M metagenome (GOLD analysis project Ga0082335, IMG submission 72375) | Subsurface groundwater microbial communities from S. Glens Falls, New York, USA - GMW37 contaminated, 5.8 m (SPADES assembly) (version 2) ...
AGAATGGCGAAACAGGTCCCCTGCACACCTTTATGACAATTGAGTTCGCAAAACAACTTGACCTGAATGTTAATGATGTCAATACCCGCCTTGCTGCTGGCGAAAGCATGTACGATATCGCTCTCTCGGCTGGCGTCACCGCTGAAGAATTCCCCGCAGTGATGACGGAAGTCCGTGCGAACGCGCTGACGGCGGCTGTGAAAGCCAATGTCGTTACCCAGGAGCAGGCAGATTGGATGCTCTCCCGCGGATTTGGTAGAGGCGGGATGATGAACAGCACTGGTTTTGACGGCGATTGCCCAATGCAAGATGGCGATTACCAAAACGGTCTCCGTGGCGGTATGGGGAATGGCTATGGTAACGGTATGATGAACGGCTGGGGTTCACAGCAAGTAAATCCGTAAAATCGTGTGATGTAAGTTAGAAAAAAACTGGTGGTCGCAAGATCACCAGTTTTTTTGTGTGATAAATCAATCATGAATAATCCATTGATTTATTTGACCCATCTTTTGCCTATCCCGAGAAAAACAAAGTACTTTTCACAAGATTGTGATGCTTCGCATCGTCGTGGAAATAGCGGCGGCTTTGAAATATGAGCATAGCTTTCTAATAATATTCCATGACATATCCATACGCCTTATTTCGACACGGTGAGCGACAGACGAACCGTCAACACAAGTCTCGAATAACTCTGTGTCGGTATGTAACTTATATTTCGCCAAAGTTCGGCGTAACGCCTTCATTACTTCTCTCTTCCCACCCTCAGTGGATTGCCAGTCGGGGAAGCGGATTTGGCGGACGATGTCGTTTTGTTTCATTTGCCATTCTCGATCAAAATAAAGATTGGACACGGCTTGCAAGCCATTTTGTAAAGCCTTCGCGATTGAGTTTACCTGATGCAACTGACAAGATGACTTCAGTTTGTTCGTCAATGCTTGCATTGATTTTATAACCGTTCATTGCCAGAAACATCGCCATCACAGCATGGCCTGTGCGTTTGTTCCCGTCCATGAATGGGTGGTTTTGAATTAAAGAAAATCCCAGCGCAGCGGCTTTCTCCGCCAGACTGGGATAGAGTTCGTTTCCGCCAAAGGTCATGTAAGGCTGGGCAATTACTGATTCCAACGCGCCAAAATCACGAATGCCGATCAAACCGCCTGATTGCAGCATGACACGCTGATATGTTTCAAGAACTTCCGAGATGGTCAAAGAACGCATTATGCCAGCCGCTTATAAAGTTCTTTGTATGTTCCCAAAACATATTCAAGCGCTTTTTGAAAATCCTCCTGCGGACGTGCGACCAGTTCTTCAAAACTCACCCGCAGCAGTTCTTCTGTGGGAATATTGAATTGTTTTGCAAGGTCTTGCAATTTTTGCAGGCGATCTTCTGAAAGAGTAACTGTGATTGTGACCATAAGACACCTCTATTTCAATTATACAGCCTGCCTACTTTTCTGCTTTCACCAACTTGCCAACCTTCAAACCTTCCAACGTCCCGACTCCCGTCGCAAACATCGTTACCTCAATTTGTCTCTTCGTCAACTTCATCATCTCAACTGCATTTTCTGTTGAAATCGCAGCGGCTTTCAAAAATTTCCCCGCCATGCCTCCAAGCGTTGCACCTAATGCAATGCACTTGGCGATATCGAGTCCGTCTTTAATGCCGCCGCTGGCGAAGATAAGCGTGCCGGGGACTGCTCGCTTCACGTTTAGGATGGATTCTGCAGTGGGGATGCCCCAGCCGACGAAAGTGGCGGCGAGTTGACGGGAGAATTCGTCGGGGGCGCGGTGCATTTCGACTTGTGACCAACTCGTGCCGCCCGCGCCGGCTATATCAATTGCTGAAACGCCGCAATCGGCGAGTAATTTTGCTGTCCGGTCTGAAATTCCCCAACCGACTTCTTTTGCTATGACGGGCACTTCTATTTTTTTACAAATCTCTTCTATTTTTTTTGCCAAGCCTGTAAAATTTGTATCGCCCGCGTCCTGTACGGCTTCCTGGAGCGGGTTGAGATGCAAGATCAGTGCATCTGCCTGGATCATTTCAACTGCTTTGCGGCACTGGTCAATGCCGTAGCCGTAGTTGAGTTGCACTGCGCCGAGATTGGCAAACAATAAAATATCGGGCGCGGCGCGGCGCACTTGAAATGTCTTTGCTTTTTTGGAGTCTTCGATGGCGGCGCGTTGACTGCCGACTCCCATCGCAACTTTACATTCCTGTGCGGCTTCGGCCAGGCGCAGGTTAATCGTCTCTGCTTCGGATGTGCCGCCGGTCATGGAGCTGACAAGGGCAGGAAATGTCAATCGTTTGCCGAACAGGCTGAGGCTGGTATCGATGCGGTTTAAATCCAGTTCGGGTAATGCTTCGTGTGTGAAGCGGTATTTTTCCAGACCACTTGTCAAGGCAGAGCGCACATCCTGCTCTAAGTTGATTTTAATGTGGTCTGCTTTTCGCTGGTCAATGGGCGCAACTTTTGTCATGGGGTAGTGTTCCTGTGTTTGATAATACCGGCTTGACAGAGTTTGTCAAGTGATTACAATAAGTCTATCAACAAAATAAATTGGAGGTTGTAATGTCTGACACATATACAGAACTGCGGGCGATTGTAAAGGATTTGCTTGGGGCGGATGAGGCGAAGATCACAATGGAGGCTCGCTTCCGTGAGGACCTTGAGGCTGATTCGCTGGATCTCGTAGAGTTGATTATGGCTTTTGAAGATAAGTTCGGCGCCGAGATTTCCGATGATGATGCCCAGAAGATCACCACTGTCGGCGAAGCTGTAAAATACATTGACGCTCGTAAGAAGTAATTGATCATTCGCGATTATAACCGTAGAGCCGCCATTTATAGGCGGCTCTACGTATTTCTAAGGGGGTTGAATATGGCGATGCTTTCATTTGGGGCCAAACCCCGATTGAAAGTATGTTACATAAGTAAGGTCGGAATTTCTTCCGGGTGCTTGGCGACTTTTACGCCTGCGGCTTCGAGGGCTTTGATCTTGTCTACCGCAGTGCCTGCGCCGCCTTCGATGATCGCGCCGGCGTGTCCCATCCGTTTTCCGGGAGGGGCGGTTTGACCCGCGATGAAGGCCGCGACAGGTTTGGTCATTTTAGAAGAGATGTATTCCGCTGCTTTTTCCTCTTCGTTGCCGCCGATCTCACCGATCAGGATGACCTTCTCGGTCTTGGGATCATGCTCGAACAGCTCCAACACGTCGGTAAAGTTAGTACCATTAACCGGATCACCGCCAATGCCTACGCAAGTGCTGGCACCCATGCCCAGGTTTTTCATGGCGTAAAGGACTTCGTATGTCAATGTGCCAGAGCGTGATACCACGCCAACATTGCCGGAGATTGCAATGTCGCCGGGTATGATACCGACTTTCGCTTCACCGGGAGTGAGCAGGCCTGGGCAGTTTGGTCCGATCAGGCGTACTTTCTTTTGGTCAAGATAATTACACACACGCATCATATCCTGAACAGCCACTCCTTCGGTAATGCAAATGATAAGGGGAATGCCTGCATCTGCGGCCTCAAACATGGCATCTGGTGCGAAGCGTGCGGGGACGAAAATGATGGTGGCGTTTGCGTCTGTGGCGTCTTTTGCAGTCTTGACAGAGTCAAAGACCGGCAATTTTTCAAGTACCCATTCGCCGCCTTTACCGGGTGTCACACCGCCGACAACATTTGTGCCATAAGCGACCATTTGGGTGGTGTGGAATAAGCCTTCATTGCCTGTAATGCCTTGCACGATCAGGCGGGTGTTCTTGTCGACTAATATACTCATGGATTATTTCCCTTTCTTCGCGGCTGCAACAGATTTCTTCGCCGCGTCGGCGAGGGTTTCGGCAGTGATCATATTTGCATTTTCGAGCAGGCGGCGGCCTTCGTCTGCGTTCGTTCCAACCAGGCGGACAACCATCGGAACTTTTGGTTTAACCTCATCCATCGCGGTGAGAATACCACGTGCTACTTCATCACAGCGGGTGATGCCGCCGAAGATGTTGAACAGAACAGCTTTGACATTTGAGTCTGTCAGGATGATGCGCATGGCGGCGGCTACTTTTTCAGCGCCTGCACCGCCGCCAATATCGAGGAAGTTGGCAGGTTCACCGCCGAAGAGTTTGATCACATCCATGCTGGTCATGGCGAGACCAGCGCCATTGACCATACAGCCGATGTTGCCGTCCAGTTTGATGAAGGAAAGTCCGTACTTACGGGCTTCGATTTCAGAAGGGGCGTCCTCGTCTGTGTCACGCATTTCTACCAGGTCCAGCTGGCGGAAGAGGGCGTTGTCGTCGATCATCATTTTGCCATCGAGGGCGATCAACTTCTTTTCTTTTGTGATCACCAGCGGATTGATCTCTGCGAGTATGGCATCTGTCCCGCTATAGACTTGCCATAGGTTCATTGCGATCTTAACAAAATCTTTCCAGTATTCGCGCGGCAGGTCAATTGCGACAGCCACATCCCGGGCCTGATATTCACGCAACCCCAACAACGGATCAATGTGAACTTTGACGATCTTTTCAGGACTGGTTGCGGCTACTTCTTCAATGTCCACACCCCCGGCGGCAGAAGCGATCATGACTGGCTTCTTGGCGGCGCGGTCATTGGTGATGGCAAAGTAGATTTCCTGGTCTATGGCGGAGGCTTCATCGACCAGCACTTTGCGAACTGGCAAGCCTTTGATGTCCATACCCAAAATTTGTGTCGCAAGTTGTTCCGCATCAGCAGAGTCTTTGGCGAGTTTTACACCGCCCGCTTTTCCGCGTCCACCGACCAGCACCTGCGCTTTAATAACAACGCGGCCACCCAACTCTTCTGCAATTTGCTTTGCTTCCTGAGCGGTAGCCGCCACCCGGCCCTTGGGGATCGGGATGCCATACTTTGAAAAAATTGTTTTTGATTGGTATTCGTGGAGTTTCATTAATCTCTCTCGGAGGATATTTTGCTAAAAAGCATCGGCATTATACCAGATGAAAAAAGGATAAAAGAAATCATCCTTCATCCTTCTTTATCTTTATGGCAGGGTGAATCTCATGATGCGGTTATATAAGCCGTCTGTAACCCAAACATGTCCAGCGGGATCCATTGCGATGCCTGAAGCGAGACCAAAGCTTGAGCCAGTGTTTCCGAAATCACCCCAGGTGCGCAGGAGGTTTCCATTCGGCTCGAACTCCATCACCCGATAACCCTCGGGATCTGTGATGAACACATGCAAGTCGTCATTAACTGCAATGAATGGTTTGTTATCCAGAGACTGACCAAACCAGCCGTAGACATCCCATTGACGTTCCGGGACGAAGTTAAGGAATCCTTCAGTCTCAAGAGGTGTAAAAGTTTGCACTCGTTGGTTCCATGTATCAACGACATAGACAGTTCCATTCCTGTCAACCGCGATTCCGACAGGCTCGTCGAATTGACCCGGATCAAAGCCTGCGCTTCCAAATTGCGTGATGAAATTCCCGTTCGCATCAAACACGACGATGCGTTTGTTCCCAGTATCCGTGACGTAGACTCTCCCTTTGGCATCCACTGCCAAACCGCGCGGCCCGTAGAAGGACTCCGGTGTTTCACCCTGACCGAAAATTCCCCAGGATGTGACGAATTTACCCTGTGCTGTAAATTTTTGGACACGGTGATTCCATGTATCGGTCACATAGACCGAACCATCTAGTCCAATAGCGACACCCCAGGGTTCGTTGAATGTCCCGGGCCCTGCGGGGATGTTCACCCCGTCTGCAAAAGTACCCCATTCATGAATGGTTTTCCCAGTCATATCAAGATGCAAAATCCGGTGGTTGCGAGAGTCGGCAACAAACACTGTGCCATCTTTGGCAAAGGCGAGCGAACGCGGCCCATTTAATACGACTGGATTTGCTTGTGCTGAATCTAATATCAAGTCAGCAGGGAGAAGAATGTATTTCCCCTCGGTCGGGTCTATTATTGTTTCAAGGGCCGCAGGTGCGACACCATAGTTCCAAATTTGCGATGCAACATCCTGGCGGATGTAAAGGCGCATTCGATCAGCCGGCGACCATGTAGGGAGAGTCAGGTCAGAGCGTCCTTTGGCTTGCGCATAGAGAGTGTAGTCACGGTTGAGCCAGATCTGCACCAGGCCTGCTCGTATTTCTGGGTTTGTGAATCCTTCGCAAAACTTTGAATAATCTTTTGATTTTCGTAACTTCAGAAAACTCATCAACCCGTTACAAGCGTAATCTTCAGGGAATTGGGTATTCGGATCGCGATCATAAACCAGTCCAAAATAATCCTGCATCGGCCACCACATGCGGATGTAATCCATCCGGTAATAACCGGGGCCGATGGCTGGTTCGATCTTGTCAAAATTCTTTTCGTCCACGATGATGACGACCGAATCGCGTAAGGAGCGGGTGGGTTGGTCGAAAGATCGCTGATTGGTGAAATCGCGCAGATACCAAACGAAGGGCCATGAGACGCCAGTATCTGGAGCGCTGGCATCGTAGGCGATGGCAACTCCCATGCCGCCTGTGGTCCGCTCAGAGATTTCTTTCGCCTGAGCGATGATATCTTTGACACCCATTGCACCGTGAGCATAAACAAGGAACTCAGTGGCCTGGTCGTATGTAATGTATGAAGCGCGGAATGAAGCCCTGGTGGTGAGCAATGCCAAAAAAGCAAAGAAGATCAAAACGAATACGTTCCTGATCTCCCTGAAGTTCCACTCTTTTAAGAAATAGATGATACCGGCGGCGCTCAGGACTGTGGTAATTAATGGCAGCAGGAAGGCCGCGGTTGCTTGTAGTTGTGCCAGTTCCTTTCCTTGAAAGGGCGGGGTTGGCCCGTTAATCGCGAGCGCCATTCCCGCTACGCTGGCAATAAATACTGGAAGCGCTGCAAGTGCGAGCGGGAAGCGTTGTTCGCTTAATTTTTGCCAGTTGGTTGTGTCAATCACTCGCCCTAATGCCCAGCCTGTTAGTAAGATCATCGGCCATGCTATATGGTAGGTCAGCCAGGGCATTCTCTCGCCAGCATACGAGAAGGCGAAGATACTGATTATGCACCACCAGACCAGGAGACTAAATGTGTTCGGGAAGTTTGATTCTTCCGGATCCTGGTCTTCGAGCCGATGAATGATCTCATCCTTTCCATCGTCAGCTTCAACCAGCACTGCGGGTTTTCTTTTATATCCAAGCGCGAGCGCAAGCATGAAGCCGAGTGCAGGCAGGAATTCATAGATGGGTATTTGTACCAGCAGATAGTAATACCAGGGCTGGCTGCCGCGCTCTACATCCTGTTGAACGATCCAGTATCCGAGCGAGCCGATCGTGCCTGTGAAGAACCCGTCGCTGTTGGTGAAGACAGTGGTATATAAAATGGTGAAAGGAACCCAGAAGATCAAGGCGGTCTGCCACCATTTTTCTTTGTTCCACAATAAACCTATAATCGCAGAGATGATAAACATACCGAGCAGAAAACCGGCGATAATCAGAATGGAGCGCAGGTCTGCACTTAAGGCTTGTACCTCCGGGGCAGTGGTTGGCAGGGTAACTTTTAGCGTATTTTCCAAAAATTTTATGGGGAAGGCCGTTAACTGCGGCAGGACGATTGTCCCTGTGACAATGAGCAGGTCAAAGGACCGTTCGTTGCGGATGCGTTCCCAGGAGTAGCCTCGAATGAGGAAGAAGGCGGTGACGATGAACGCAGAAAAAGCGGCCAGGCCCAGGATCATTGTCAGGGAAAGAGAAACAGGCTCGGGCGGAGTCAGAGGCGATGTCATCTCCGTTGGATCGCTTGGGGCGGCTGTCTCATTTCCTGATAGCGTGGTCTGATCGCGGGTGTAGAGTCCGTATCCCGCTGCGCTGCCTGCGAGCAGGACTGCGACAGCAAGTGCGATGATGAAGGTGCGATATTCGCGTTCTGCGTTCATCCACGGGCGGCGCGTAACCTGCACGATGAAATATATTGCAAGAAAGATTAGCGCCTGCGCGGTGTAAATGAACGAAGTTTCTTTTGATGTAAAGTGAAGCGCGAGCGCGGCGGCCAGCATAAGGAGATATTTTTTACCGCCAACTTCGAGGTGACGCAGGATGGCGTATAACATCAGAATGCCGGAGAAGCCGACATACGATTCGTTGCGAACATAACGCCCGTAATAAAGCATGAAGGGCGAAATGACCAGTAAAAAGCCGGCGATCAACGCGCCCCATTTGCCGAGGTAGCGGCGCCAATACCAGACCATCCAGATCGTCGCTATGCTGAAAAGTGCGACGGGGATGCGTGATGTGAAATCAGAGACGCCAAACAAAAAGTAAGTCAGCGCGATGATGTGAAATTGAAAAGGCCCATGCATCATCGGCGAATGTTCGTAGCCCTGTCCGCGATATAACAGCCATGAAAAATAAGTATGCAAACTTTCATCATGGCTCATAACGCGTAACCCAAGGTTGTAAAAGCGGGTCACAAATGCCAGCAAAATAATGACCGCGAAGATCGCGATCTCATTGGTTAGTGCGGGGAGCGACGAGTGAATGGGGCGTTCGAGCCAGTTTCGTTTTTGATCCATTGAGTTTCACCTTTGATAAAGTTGACTGACTATACTTCAATCAATTTTTTCCTGCAATGATATTCGCAAAAGTTTAATAGGAAGTGAGAGTAATACTCTTCGCCCTGAGCGAAGCAGAGTGCAGTCGAAGGGTGGTGATTGGAGACTTTAACTTTTTATATATCCTGTCCTTCGACTGCGCGCGAAGATCGTGCGGCTCCGCTCAGGACGAGTTTGCTCCTGCCAACTGTCCACAACCCGCGTTGATATCAATGCCGCGCCGCATGCGGATCGTGCATGGAATTCCAGCCTGCTCCAGCGTTTCTTTGAACAGGATTGCCCGCTGACGGTCTGAGGCTTTGCCGTTGTACCCCGTGGTTGGATTAAGCGGGATGGCGTTGACATGGCACATGAGTCCGCGCAATTTGGCGGCCAATTTTTTTGCAACTTCGGGGGTGTCGTTGACGCCGTTGATCAATGCCCATTCAAACGAGACTCGGCGGCTGGTTTTCATGACGTAATATTTACAGGCTTCCAGTAACTCATCAATTTTATAATGCTTGTTGATCGGCATCATTTCGACGCGCGAGTCATCATCGGCGGCATGTAAGGAGATGGCCAGGTTGACCTGTCTTTGCTCATCCGCGAATCGTCTGATTTGGGGCACCAGCCCGACCGTTGAGATCGTGAAGCGCCTTGCGCCGAAGTTGTAGCCTTCGGAGTCATTCAACCTGTCAATGGCAGACATGGTGTTTTCGTAATTATGAAAGGGTTCGCCCATGCCCATAAAAACAATATTGCTGACTGTTTCGTTTTGAGCCTTCAACAATTGCGCGTAATATATGACTTGTGCCACGATCTCCCCACTCGAAAGGTGACGTTTGAATCCCATCTGACCTGTGGCGCAAAAAACACATCCCATTGCGCAGCCGGCCTGCGTGGAGATGCAGAGGGTTCTTCGAGGGGACGTTGAACGTTCAATGTTAAACGTTTGTTCGTAATGCATCAACACCGCCTCGATCAAATTCTTATCAGGCAGTTCAAACAAAGTCTTGCGGGTGTGGCCGTCTGAAGAATCCTGAAAGACCTTCACGGTAAAAGGCATGAAAGTCAAATTCTCTGCCATCTTCTTGCGCAGGGACTTGGATAAATTCGTGAACTGTTCAGGCGAGTTGTGGAGATGCTGATATAGTCCCTGCCAGACCTGTTTTGTGCGGTAGGCGGGTTGGTCCCATTCTTTAAGAACATTGGCTAATTCCGTAAACGTTAAATCGTAAATAAGCTGCATGGTTATAAAACCAGCACCGAAAGGCTGTCCATAATCATATCAGGTTGTGGCAGCCAGTGATCGGCTTGCTCTTTCCTGCTAACGCCGCTCAACACCAACGCAGTAGGACACCCAACATTTTGACCGGCCGCAATATCTGTTTCAAGTCTATCACCAATGACGAGGGTATCTTCTTTCTTTGTCCCAAGTTTTTCAAGTGCCAGTTCGATTAAATACGGAAAGGGTTTTCCCGCCACGATCGGTTCCGCGCCTGTTGCGGTTGTGATGACCGAAAGCCATGCGCCTGAACCCGGTATCTCTCCGCGCGGGGTGGGAAAGGTTTTATCTGTGTTGGTTGTGTAAAACGGGATGCCCGCTCTCACAAGCAAGGTGGCTTCGGCCACTTTTTCGAAGTTAATGCCTCGATCAATGCCCATGACGACGGCTTTTGCCTCAGGTGCATTTTCGACTGAAAGGATCTCAAAGCCTTTTTCCTCGAGTGCCACACGGATGCCGTCCCCGCCGATCATGAAGATCTTCGTCCCTTTGGGACATTTCTGGGAAAGCATGAAAGCAATTCCCATGGCAGAGGTCACGACTTGCCATGGTTCGATATCCACGCCAAGATCAGCTAATTTCTGCTGATATTCTTCGGGAGTCTTAGTCCCATTGTTTGTGGCAAAGACAAATTTCAAACCGCGCTCACGGATGCGCGCGAATATTTCAGGGAGGTTGCCAATTGGCGCGTCACCTTTCCAGATCACTCCGTCCATATCAAGGATGAGGGCTTTTATGTTTGCAGGAATCATTTTTGATTTCCGGTTTTGGATTTACGATTTACGGTGGCTGAGTGATGTCCTGACGGTTCGACTTTCGCTCACTGTGTCGAAGGGCAGGTTGAGCGCTATTCGAAACCGTATCGAGACCTTATTATAAACGCAAGACCTCGAAGATTTCTCCTCGAGGTCTTCACTGATAACTGATTACCGATTACTGACCTACTTTGCAACTTTCTCCGGTGTCTCGATGATTTGATCCACCAAGCCATAATCCACGGCCTGTTGGGCTTCGAGGTAGAAATCGCGATCAGCATCACGCTCGATCACTTCGAGCGGTTGACCGGTGTGTTTGGCGAGGATGCCAGTTAACAAACCCTTCAACCGCAAGATCTGTCTGGCTTGAATTTCAATATCCGTGGCCTGTCCCTGTGTCCCGCCGAGAGGCTGGTGCATGTGCACAGTGGCATGTGGCAGGGCGTAGCGTCTGCCTTTTGTGCCGGCAGTCAGCAGCACGGTCCCGAAGGATGCGGTCACACCAACGGCAACTGTGCAGATCGGGTTCGAGATGATCTGCATTGTGTCATAGATCGCGAGTCCAGCGTAAATTTGTCCACCGGGTGAATTGATGTAAATACGGATTTCCTTTTCAGGATCTTCGTGATTCAGGAAAAGCAACTGAGCCACGATCACATTGGCAACCTGGTCGTCGATCGGCGTGCCGAGGAAGATAATGTTATTGCGCAGTAGAAGCGAATAAATATCATAAGCGCGCTCACCGCGGCCTGTATTTTCTACCACCATTGGAACTACATTTCGACTTTGCTCAATGCGGGCATTCTTGAAATCAGGGATCATATTTGTCTCCTTAAGTTGGGACAATGTTACACAATTTGTGTTGGATTTTTATTAAAGATTGATAGACGTTGTCATTGTATGGAGGCCGGGTAGACCCGCTTGGTTTTTTGCGGGTCGTACACTTGCGCTGGCATACAAGTGCAGGTGTCGAGACCAAACCTTGCCAGCCATAATCGGACATTACCTACTCTGACGCTTTTTCCTGCCCGCCTTCCGCAGGTGTGGATTCTTCTTTCTGTTCTTCTTCTTTCGTCTCTTCAACAGGCTTATATTCGCCGATGGCAATGGACTTGATCATCTCAAGCGCCTTGCGGGTTATCACGCGGCTGGCGGATTCCGTGGCAATGGCCTGGCTTAATTGTTTCTGTCCTTTGCGTCCGCCGCGAACCTTGTTAAAGTCCATGCCCTGCTGGACAAGATTATTAATCGTGGTGTTATATTCCGCATCCAATGTTTCGTTATCCAGTTGGATCTTTTCCTTGAGGACGATCTCATCCAGGATCAAGCCGCGTTCAAGGCGTTTCTTTGCAACGGGGTTGACTTCGTCTTCGATGAATTGTTCACGCGTTGTATTGCGGACTTTGAAGTAGGTCTCCAAATCCATGTTATTCTGCGCCAGGCGGTTGGATAAATCCGAAAGCACATGTTCGCCTTCATGTTCAACGGTGTGCTGGTGATATTTGATGGTTGCGCCTGCTTTGATCTTTTCGATCAATTCGACGAAATACTTGTCGTCATAATCAGCCTGTGAACGTTTTTCCACATCTTTTTTGAACGCTTCCATCAGGGTATCCAGTGTATCGCCTATTCCAGCCATTTTGGCCAGCTCGTCATCCAAGTCGGGCAGGGTCACGCCGCGCACGGTCCGGGCTGTGACTTCGATCTCAACGCTTTTGCCTTTCAACTCCTCCACTTCCCAATCTTTGGGAAATTTATGGTTGATCGTTTTACTCTCGCCAGCTTTCAACCCAATAAGTTCCTTTGCGAAGCCGTTATAGGGCCACTCAGTGTCGCGGTTTTCCTTGCGGACGAATGTTGCGAAGCCTGTGCGGTTGAGTTCTATGGTTTCAGATTTTAGGTCTACTAAAACATAATCACCGATTTCAATCGCTCGATCTACGGTTTCTGTGGTCGCGTACATTTGACGTAAATCTTCAAGTGCCGCATCAACTTCTTTTTGTTCCGGGACTTTCCATTCATAAGGTAGGCGGACCGCATGATAATCGCCTAAATCCACTTCGGGGGCGAGCGGCACTTTGAATGTGAATTTGGGCGGTTCGAGGCTGTCTATTGTTTCGAGTGAACCAGCTGCGCCGGGGTTGATTTCAGCTTCTTTGAGAATATTGGAATATTCTGTATCTATGAAAAGGTCAACGGCCTGTTCGTTGATTGCCCCTTCCCCGTAAGTGCGGATGACGACTTCGTAGGGCGCTTTGCCGGGTCGAAAACCGGGGATATTGCCACGTGATGCGATTTTCGTCGCCGCACGGCGTTTGTAGGTGGTCATTTTTTCCGGTTCCACTTCCACGATCAGCTTGATGGTGTGGTCTTCTTGTATTTGTTTTTCGATTTTCAATGTTCCTCTTTTTTTCAAACCCAAGATCTTCAGGAGTTTTTTGATTTGTTTACAGTGAGGATGGTGGGAGTCGAACCCACACGCCTTGCGGCATGGCGTCCTAAGCGCCACCTGTCTGCCAGTTCCAGCACATCCCCGGTATCGTGATTTTGTATCCAATGAGCGGCGGAATTATAAAGCAGGGAAAGGGGAGCGTCAACAAGTTATATGGCCAATATGGAGAATTTGTCAGGCTTGACTAATACCAAAATACCGTCAATAACCACCTGCGCTAACAGCAGGAGACATGTCTTCTTTGGGCTTACACTGCGTGTCTTGCCCTACCCAAATCCGTTACAATCTGATAATATACATCTCGCACGCCGAATTACTGACTTCAAGCCCTCGGCCTTTTCCCGGCGGGGGTTTTTGTGTGTTTTAGACCGTGGACGGTGGACGACAGACCGAAGTGCCAAAACACGGTCTATGGTCTGCCGTCCATCGTCTCGAATATCGAATATCGAATATCGAACCCAATTAATCCTTCAAGAAGAGTATCTATGCAAATCGAAAGAACGGATCTACGTAATATCGCCATCATTGCGCATGTTGACCACGGCAAGACCACCCTCGTGGATGGATTGCTCGGTCAATCGCACACATTCCGCGAACATCAACATGTTGAAGAGCGCGTGATGGATTCCAATGATCTCGAACGCGAGCGCGGCATTACCATCCTCGCCAAGAACACTGCCATTTCACTGATTGATCCCGCCAGCAATCAACCCATCAAGATCAACATTGTGGATACACCTGGACATGCCGATTTCGGCGGCGAGGTGGAACGTGTAATGAACATGGTGGATGGTGTTCTTTTGCTCGTTGACGCGGCGGAAGGCCCCATGCCTCAAACCCGCTTTGTGTTAAAAAAAGCCCTTGATATGGGGCATAAAGCCATAGTTGTAATTAACAAAGTGGATCGCAAAGATGCAGAACCTGCGCGCGTGCTCAACGAAACCTTTGACTTGTTTATCGAACTCGGCGCCACTGAAGACCAGGCAGATTTTCCCGTCATCTATGCTCAGGCGACCGCTGGAAAAGCGGGTCTTACGGCGGACCTCGGGCCTGATCTGCAGCCTTTGTTTGATGTGATCCTCAAGCATATCCCCGCCCCCAAAGTGGATCCTGATGCGCCTCTACAGTTGCTCGTCACCATGCTTGGCTATGACGATTATCGCGGTGTGACCGCCATTGGACGCGTCTTCGCGGGTACGATCAAAGCCGGGCAAAAGATGGCGCGCATGAAATTGGATGGAACGATCCTGCCTGAAAGTGCCCGTTATCTTTATACTTTCAAAGGCTTGAATAAGATCGAAATTGGTGAAGTAAAAGCTGGCGACATTATTTCACTGGCTGGCCTCGAAGGCATTGCCATCGGCGAGACTCTTGCTGACCCTGCCAACCCTGTTGCTTTGCCGACCATCAAAGTGGAAGAGCCAACTGTCCGCATGACCTTTGGCGTGAATACATCTCCATTTACCGGTAGGGAAGGCACATGGGGTACATCCCGTAAACTCCGTGAACGATTATTTGAAGAACTGCGCACGAATGTTTCCTTGCGCGTGGAAGAAACTGATTCAGCGGAAAACTTTTTGGTCTCAGGCCGTGGTGAATTGCATTTGGGTATCCTCATCGAAACCATGCGCCGCGAAGGGTATGAATTTCAAGTATCGCGACCTGAAGTGATATATCACAAGGCCGAAGATGGCGCTCTGCTTGAGCCGTATGAAGAAGTGCATGTCGAGACCAGCAATGAAACGGTCGGCGTTGTCGTGGAAATGCTGGGGAGCAGGCGCGGCAAAATGACCGAGATGCATGATGCAGGTCAGGGGATGACGCGCATCGTCTATATCGTCCCAACGCGCGGCTTGCTTGGTTTCCGTTATCAGTTTCTCACATCCACGCGCGGCGAAGGCGTCATGCACACGATCTTTCATGGATATGATGAATTAGCCGGTCCGATGGCTTCACGTCCCAGAGGTTCCATTGTGGCTTGGGAAGCAGGCGTGACCACAGCTTACTCACTTAAGAGCGCGGAAGAGCGCGGGCAGTTATTCGTGGGACCGGGAGTCAGTGTTTATGAAGGCATGGTGGTCGGTGAAAACGCGCGCGGACAGGACATCCCGATCAATGTTTGCAAAAAGAAACACCTGACCAACATGCGCGCATCGGGCGGCGATATGGAAATCCGCCTGACACCGCCGCGAGCCATGAGCTTGGACGAAGCGATTGAATATCTTTCGGATGATGAATTGCTGGAGATAACCCCTGAGAATTATCGAATTCGCAAACGCATTCTGACAACAGATGAACGCGGCAAACAAACCAAGAAGGTGAAGGAACAAATGGGGGAAGCGTAATCTGCAATTTGCAAAGAAAAACATCTCGTGTCCATCAAGGATGCGAGATGTTTTTTTATCATGTGCGCGAACTTATTGACATCCCTTACACAGGTCTCGCTACGGCGGCAAAGGGCAATACTGAAAAATGGGTTTCAAAACCCGCCGCCTGCTCGACTATCATATAAGGTCATTTTATTGACAAAACATTGGATTTGTCGAGGCGCTGACAGCACCGACTTCGTTGAACGCCTCCACTTTGTATAGCAGACCTTGACCTCCCGGGTAAAGAATCGATTCCTTGAAGACGGTCGAATCCACAGGGAGTTCGATGACCAGCTCGCCATTGCGGTAGATGCGGTATCCCTTCTCGTCGCTCGCGTTATCTTTCCAGTTCAAGGAAACATCGGTTTGACCTGTGCCATTGCAAAACCACGTCCAGCCGTTTGTGGTGAAACTTGGCGCTTTCGGCATTCCACCTTGCTTTGTGGGGGGCGCGGGGACTGTTGACACTGCAGTGAAATCACCCGAGGGGGTTGTGAATTCTCCAGATAACCAGCAATCACCGTTAATAGTTGAAACGATCCAATAATTTGGAGGAAAGAATCCGATGATCCTGACCGGCTGTTCAGGGAGGATTTGGGCGACGCGGTCGTAGTTTATGCCGGGTCCCGTTCGGCAGTTGACCACATCGCCAACGCTGGCCATCGGTTGGGAAAAAGTTGATGTGACTTCTGCCGTCACCCCCGGGCCGCTTTTCGTTGGGCTGACTACCGGAATTGCATTCAGGGCGGCTTGCACGGTCAGCGCGGCGGCTGTTGCAATATGTGGAGCAGGTGCATTTGAACCAGGTAAATTACAGGATGAAATTAACAAACCTGTTGCAAGCGCCAGACTAATAATCCTTTTCATGAACTTCCCATCCGTTCCTGACGATACTGCATAATTGATTATTCTCCGTCACCTTCGAGCCATGAATCCATGTATTCAGGCTTTTCCATTTTAAGTGCTTGTTTGGTGAGTTGTAACGGATGGAAGGTATCCACCATGACTGCGAGTTCCTGCGTTTCTTTTTTACCGATGCTGGCCTCTGTCATGCCGGGTTGTGGACCGTGGGGCAGTCCAAATGGATGCATACTGATGTCAGAGCGATCAATGCCTTTGCGGCTCATGAAGTTGCCCTCCGCATAGTAAATGATTTCGTCAGATTGAATATTAGAGTGGTTGTATGGCACGGGGATTGCATCTGGATGGTAATCAAACAGCCGAGGCACGAATGAACAAACAACAAAATTATGTCCGTCAAAAGTTTGGTGGACGGGCGGCGGCTGGTGGATGCGACCAGTAATTGGTTCAAAGTCTTCGATGTTAAATATCCAGGGATAGAGATAGCCATCCCAGCCAATGACATCGAAGGGATGATAATCGAGGATGTGACGCGATAAATGATCACGCACCTTTACGCGGACCTCAAAACTGCCACGCTCGGTATTCGTTTCCAACTCTTCAGGGACTCTGATATCGCGTTCGCAATAGGGGGCATGTTCGAGCATTTGCCCATAGTTATTTCGATAGCGTTTGGGGGGTTCGATCTGACTTGGATTTTCAATGGTGAAGAACTTACATTCTTCACTCAATTCCATTTGCCAGGTTGTTCCAAAGGGAATTACGATGTAATCCCCTTTTCGAAATGGAAGATTTCCAAATTGACTCTTGAGCATGCCACTGCCTTCATGCACCCACCAGGTTTCATACGCCTGCGAGTTGCGATAAAAATAATCCATGCTGTCTTTGGCGCGTGAGACGCCCAGGATCACGTCGTTGTTGCCGAGCAGTGGAATCCGCGCTGTGACAGGATCAGGCCCGAGCGGAGTCTGAGCCGTTTTGAAGGCGCGGTGGCGAATGGGACCGAAGTCCACATATTCAAGTTTTGCCGATCCCAAATCTTCAGTCTTCTTTACACGCGGTGGCAGAAAATGATGGTAGAGAATGGATTGAATGGAGGAGAAACCCTCCAATCCCATCAATTCTTCGCGATACAATTTGCCATCCGCTTTTTTGAATTGCGTATGGCGTTTATGGGGAATATTGCCGAGCTTATGATAAAAAGGCATATCAATTCTCCTTCCTGATTAATGGGGGAACAGCGCGTTTGAAACCATGGAAGTTGTCGGCGCAGGCGGTAGCGTTCTGTTCGTGGCGAAGATCATGGCGGGTGTCAATGGTTAATAGTCGAAAGTTGAAAGTCGTTTTAAGATGGAGCTTTGATTTTACGACCTACAAATTGCCGCGGCGATCCTGTTCCAATTCAAGAGATTCGAACAAGGCTTTGAAATTGCCTTTTCCAAACCCTTGCGCGCCGTGTCTTTGAATGACTTCCACAAACATGGTGGGGCGGTCTTGAATGGGTTTGGTGAAGATTTGCAGGAGGTAGCCTTCATCGTCCTTGTCTGCAAGGATGCCGAGTTCCTGGATGGCTTTGTAATCTTCCTTGATCTTGCCGATGCGCTCTGGCAGCATTTCGTAATATGTATCGGGCACGCGTAAAAATTCGACGCCATTCTTGCGGAGTTTTTCAATCGTAGTGAGAATGTCGCCGGTGATGATGGCCAGGTGCTGTACGCCGGGGGTCAGGTAATAATCGAGATATTCTTCGATCTGGCTCTTGCGTTTGCCCTCGGCCGGTTCGTTGATGGGGAATTTGACGCGGCCATTTCCGTTTTGCATGACCTTTGACATCAATGCAGAGTATTCGGTGGAGATGTCCTTGTCGTCAAAGTGCATAAGTTGGCGGAAGCCCAGCACTTGATGATAGTAGTTGACCCAGTGATTCATTTTGCCCAGCGGCACATTGCCGACGATGTGGTCAATCGCGGCGAGGCCAGTGGATTCTGTCTCGTATTGAATCGGCTTGTAGGTGGGGGCAAATACGCCTTTGTAATCGGCGCGATCCACAAAGACGTGCAGGGTTTCGCCATAGGTGTAAATTGCGGAGGTGCGATAAATGCCGAAATCATCCTTTTCTTCACGCGGCGCCCAGCCAGACTTGCCTCCGCGCGAGGTGGTGGCATGCCATGCCTTCTCCACATCGTCCACCTCCAGTGCAATGACTTTGACGCCGTCACCATGTACCATGTGATGCGCGGCCAGCGGACTGCCTGGCGCATATGGAGCAGAAATAACAAAGCGCGCCTGCCCGGATTCGAGTACATATGAGGCGAAGTCACGGTTACCAGTTTCAAGGCCCGAATAAGCCGCTGGTTTGAAGCCGAAGGCCTTCCACCAGTAATACATGGCGTGTTTGGCATTACCCACGTAGAAATGCACGTGGTCAACGGATTTGATTTGCAGGAAGTCAGCCTCCTCGGTCATGGGGCGCATTTCAGTTTTTGCTTTTGTAGCCATTCGGACTCCTTTGGGCCTGTCCTAAGCGCCGAAGTTTATCAGCGGCAGTCGCAGGCTTGACGGAATGATTTTACGATAAAGGAAGTTTGTGCGCAATATAATAAATAGACCCAAAATAGTCTACATTAGGGTCAGGTGCCTAGGCTGTGATGGGATGGTTTTTTGTGAGCGTATCTATTTGCGCTGAATTCAAAATCCGCCCCTCCAACCTACCACCCGCTACACTTCGGGTACTATGTCCCCAAATACCAAAGTACGGTATTTTAGGGAGGCAGGTGGGGGTCAGGTCTCCTCAAAGTGAATATTAAGAATAAGATCATACAACTGACGCGAAACAATCAACTGATCAATCTCCCGTGCGCTTCAACAATAGGACTTGTAGCCCACTATAGCTTTTCCCTTGTCGAAAGTTAGATTGGTTCACGGGTATTGCTCCTATTGCGCTGGCTTCCTCTGCTGTTCACAAAGTTTTGAAAGTTTTTCTGTAATCCTATTTCTTTCTGCTACAGCGAGTTTTTCTACTTGCCAGATATTTCCTAACTCATCGGGTATGCGGTTATATTGCCAGACTGCCACCGAAGGATTTTCAATTGTCAGAGGGCTTTCTTGATTAGCCCAAATGACAGCAGGAGTGATCCATTGTGAAATATTATCTGCCTTGAAAAATTCGGATAAACGGACTGCGTTATCTTTCACTTGACGACTTGGACTTTTGCTTACGAGTTTCCACCGACTACCGATACGATACTCCCAGGGTTCACCGATATTCCTATAAGTTCCAGTAAAGGTTTTGACTTCCAATACCCAAACACCTGATGGACCAACAAGCACTGCGTCGAGGTCGGTTTTCTTGCGTCCAGGCAGAACAATATTTCGAAATAATGACCAGTTACCGTCCAGCGCTTGTCCCATACTCTCTACGACTCTATTTTCCCCTTCTTCGCCTTTGCGATAATTCTCTTTTTGTTTATCAATCCTTTTTATGATTTGTTCGAACAGAGATGAAGTTAGCCATCCCAAACCCACCAAAATACTTATTGCTACTATGAAAGCGATGATGCCTGTAGAGGATGAGAGTATGTCAGATATTGACTTGCCTGTTTGAGTTGACGATTGTTTTGGGAAAGCCCAGATAGCCCACCCGATTAATAAGCTAAAACCGCACCAAATATCATCCCTTGGACCAGTGTTAGCTGATCTTGCTTGAATCCTGTGTAACTTTTTCCACCAGAAATGACATTTAGAAACCCAGAAGGCGTTTCTGGTTCTTTTATTGCTTGATCTAAGCGAACGAGCATCAATACCATTGCCGCTCTTCGCACACGTTCATCCCAGGCATTTTCAATGGCATACCCTAAATCTTTTATTGATATTTGCTTTGTTTCAACAAGCATTCCCATTGCATGACCTTTGAATGGCGTGAGAGGCCATATGGTTGCGCGAGCTTGTTCGAGACTCATCCCGCTCGGTAGTTGTACGCCCGGCAGTAGAGCAGCTTCCTTATCAGCCACTGGCTTTAACTCTGATTGTTTCTGCCAATTTAATAGGAGCTTAGCAGCTTCTTTTAGTGCAGGGTCGTACGCTTTTTCAGCCGCCCATTCTAACCGTGATTGATTCAAGTAACCTTCGTCCAACAACTCGCCGAGTGGACGATGATTGCTTTTAAGCCATAAAACTTTTCTAGCTTCTTCAAGATTCATTGTGTTTCCTCTAGTGCGTCGCATCTGACGGGCGGATTTATTTTATTGATCAGCATTATCTTCTCGAGTTGAATTTCCTCGAGTAAGGTATGCTGCTGAATATAGATCGGCACCGCAGGCACGGCTAGATCCTGCGAGTCCTGCTCATCCTTGCCCTTCCAGACCAGTTGCGGGTCGAGGGAGGGGTCGCGCGGGTAGAGGACGATCTTGGGCGATTTCTCCTCGTCCGCGATGAAGTCACGCAGTTCCTCGGTGGGGATGTTGGCGCACTTATCTTTGTGTTTGACAGAGTCCACGGGCGTGGAGAGTTTGGGAGGGGAAGGTTTCTTTTTTGGGGGCATGGTCAATTTCCTTAAAATTGCTTATTGACACGAGTGAAGCAGAATGCTATGATTTGGTCAGGCGGGTGCCCGGCTTCGAGCCGTGCCCATGGGTGACTGAAATGTCACCGCCCTCCTTCAAAATCATCGCCCTGCTAGGGTTCCTCTGGCAGGGCTTTTCTGTCAGGGAATACCTTCAACCCGCAACCCCATAATTTCCCATTGCGGCGATACAAATACGGCTTGATCCGTTGGTAAAAAGGATACTCGGGCTTATTGTAACGGAAGCGATGGTAAATGTTATATGCCACAAAGTCGGGCAGGGCCAACAATTGGGAATATTCTGAAACGTTGAAGAAGGGCACTTCCTTGATGAAATTAATGCTGGGTTTGGCGAACGTCCCGCTCTCCTGATACCACAAGAGGTTACTGCGGGTCACTTTGTATTGGCCGACATACTCATCCAAGATCACGAAACCAAATTCTGAATCTTCCACAGACTTCCCATCGTTTTGTTGTTCCAGGAACCAATCGAATCGTTCCACAAGCATTTTGAAAGCGAGTTGATACGGCGGTTCGGGGCGGTGCCCTTTTGAAACGTATTTTTCTTTATGCTCGGCGCAATTGATTGTGACGGTAAAAAGAGCCAAAGAATGCTTGTCATAAATCGCGTACAAGTCCTCCATAAGTTGCCGCATTTGTTCTGGTTTTAAATCCGAGAAAGGCCATCGTGGATGCGGCCCTCCAAACGAGCGCAGGTTCGTGGATTTGAATTCGATTTTGATCGGTTTGATGGATGGGAAATATTTTTTCTTCAATCGGCTGATTTCCGCATCTATCACAAGCCATTGGCTGGAATGAACTGCGACTCCTGCCATAACGAACCATGGATCATCATGGAGGGCTTTATCCTCCAATGAAGGTCGTCCGCACTCGTCAATATAAAATAAATACATTTGCTATTCCCTCCAAAGTTATTTTTCTTGAAGAAGTGGGCCCACGCCATCCACTTTTTCGCCTTTGATAAATTTTCGAATGGTATTCTTCGCGCCCCATGGATCAACGATCTCCAAAAACGCCCAGCGTCCAAATCCGCTGTGATTGTTGATAGTGGCTGAAGTATTCTTTACGTGCATGACTACAACCACCTTTCGCCAATCTCTTTGGCTTGCTCAGTGAAATAATCTTTTACAGTCTGCCATGAAAAGGGTTGAAGCAATACGGGGTCCATATCTGCTTCCGCATTCTCAAAATATACCAGCCGCTTTACGGTTTTACAGACCAATCAAAAAGAATTGGGGTATTGACTTTTGATTCAAACGGCATATATTGATAATTGTATAACCAATGAGTCGTATAGCGATCTACTTTCTGGTTGTTTTTGCCCTAGGGTTGGCATTTGTGATGGGTTTGCTCGGGTGGGTGACGCTTCAAACCAATCTTCTGGGTTGGTTTCTCCTTTTAGTTGGTGCCGCATATCTTATTGGGGTGGTGATCGTTTACTGGTTTCGTAAGGAACGCTTCTGGGGGCCACGGGCAGGCGGGGCAATGATGAAAGAAGAAAGCGATGACCGTTCGTTTTGGTTGATCGTCATCGGTGTGATCGCCGCATTTTTTCTGCCTCCGCTTGAATATCTTTTCCTGTCTGCTGTTTTGCCGCGTGTGGAGTGGATGCAAGTCACAGGTTTGACTCTCATCGTTTTCGGTTCAGCGCTTTTTATCTGGGCGCGGCGTGCGTTGGGGAAATTTTATTCGGGGCATGTTTCTGTGGTCGAAGGTCAGCCTTTGGCGCAGAGCGGACCTTATCGCTTTATTCGTCATCCTGCTTACGCAGGATATATGTTGATCGCCCTCGGTCTCTCTCTTGGCTATTCCAGTCTCGCAGGGCTTGCCGCAATTCTATTCCTTTTACTGCCTTCTGTTATTTATCGCATTGGAGTTGAAGATAAATTGCTTGCCGAACATTTCGGCGCGCAGTTCAAAGATTATGCCGTCAAGGTCGCAAGATTGATACCCGGCATCTGGTAAGGAAACGTTATGAACGCATCTATTGTGAATTTGGAAGGTGTTGCTCGAACTCTGCTCGTTCCTTTAGCATGCCGCGCCATCGAATCCATGCGCCCTGATGGGATTCTCCATGATCCGTGTGCCGTGGAAGTGTATAACGCCCTAGGAGGTAATCCTGATTTTCTGATGGGCATGAGCGGGACGGATGTATTCGTCACAACGATGCGTGTCCGCCAGTTTGACAGATTTGCCCGCGATTTTCTTGCCCGCAACCCAGGCGGATTGGTGGTGGACCTCGGATGCGGATTGGACACGCGCTTTGACTGTCTCGACGATGGGCAAATGACCTGGCTTGGCGTGGATTTGCCTGAGGTCATCGAACTGCGCCGCAAATATCTTCTCGACATGGAGCGATGCAATACCATCGCGCTTCCCCAAGGAGGAACTGGTTTTCGATGCTGCATCACCCTTTATCTCGCGGCATCATAACCGTACCAGTTCTGTGCTAAAACGCTCGGGTACCCGCATCCTCTGGGATGCAAAAAGTCCCCAGGAACTGGAAACCTGGGGACTGCATCTGCTTGACCACTGGTATTACTTTGACAATCCCGAACCGCGCCTGCGCGCCTTTCGCTGGATGCGATTCATTCCATTTATGGCAAAGTCAACGGGGATTTTTCGTTATCAGCTTGGGAAGCAATAGGGATTGCCGAGACTATCAAAATTAATCCGCCGCTTTTTTTCTGCGGACATAAAGCAGCTTCTCAACGCGCGCAACTGCTTCGCCATTTTCATTCAAAACATCCACAGTGAAAGTTGGCTCGACCTTATATTCATGATCTGCCTGCGCGCGGATCTCGTCCACGCGTTCCTGCGGGATGTGAAAGATCGCGTTGAGCGTACCAAGTCCAGGTTTCAAAAATTGGATATTGGCAGCCTTGTCCCATACGATGTAATCTTTGCCCAATGCGCGCATGAGGATCAACATGAACCACGGGTCGCACATGGCGTAGAGTGATCCGCCAAAGTGAACGCCGACGAGGTTGCGATTAAGGAAGGTCATCTTCAACTGCACGCGGATGGTGAGATCGTCAATGTTTTGTGATCGTATTCCCGCACCGAGAAGGGGCGGGTAAAGATTTACTAATTTTTCGAGAATGCGTCGGCGTGTGTTCATAAAATTATGCAATAAAGTGCGTTGCACTTCTTCTTTTCAGATTAATACTCTCCCACAAACCTTTCATGTACCCACATAAATTCCTGGCGTTTGTCCATCACGCAGACGAGAACGTCCTTCGTGGCGAGGAGTCTTGTGTTCGGTGGTAGAGATTCTTTGCTCCCTATGGTCGCTCCTAAGAAACTAGCTGGTGACGGTCTCCAAGCGAAAGCCCAAAGAAGCGGCTCTGCGTTGTAAAGAACGAACGACTTTGTCACGATGCTCTTTTTCATAATAATCAGCAGCCAAAGGGCGATACGCTTCGCGACGTTTGAGCATAAAGTAAAATATTTTTGCCAACTTGTAAGCCGTGGCGGTAATGGCAGTCGGAGCATCATGGAGAGCAGCCATGCGACGACAATATGCGCCAAGTGCACTTTTGCTCTTCATCAAACTTTGTGCGGCAATACGAAAGGCGTTGGAAGCACGGTTCTTCGTATGAGGCGTATGGCTGCTTTTGACTTTGCCTCCCGTAATCTTGTTGTTGGGAGCCAAACACAACCAGGAACAAAAATGTTTGACAGTTCGCCATTTCCTCATATCGGTTCCCGTTTCACTCAAGACTTCCTGCACCGTCAGCGTGTCCAGACCTTCAATTTTCGTAAGATCAATGCCGCCCGCCATACGATACAGAGATTCGGACAGGTCAAAATGAGGTTGATTTTTGCGGCGTTTGCGTTTTCGTTTTTCCGACGCAGGGGTGCCGGGTTGGTCTGGCTCTTCAAATTCATTGTACAAGGTTTCGAGTTCCTGGTCGCATTGCTTGATTTGTTGATCGTAGAAGTCGTACAGTTCCAATGCCTGTTTGAGAACAAAAAGATGCTCCAGTTTGTAGTTCCCTTCCAAAGACTTCTCGATCTCTTCTTCGCTCTTGGCGCACTTGGCATCACGATAACTCGCAAGCACTTTTCGATTTCGTTCACCGCTAACGATGGCACGAATAATCTTCATGCCTGTGACACCGGTAATGTCACTCAACACATTACATTGGTCAAACGAACATTCATCAAGGTCAAGGCCTTTTGCATATGCTGAATATGCGCCGAATAAATATTGACCCCATTGATCAAAGGTATAAAGCGCTTCATATTCAGGGTGAACGATGGCATGCGTGAATACTTCCTCGGGCTGTCTCTTGAGCAGTTCGTAGGTCGTCTTTCTTGCCAGCCTTGTTACTTCCAGCGCATCTTCCAAATTGTGATCGTGATACTTTAAAGTGTCTGCCCACTGTGCCTGATCATAGCCCATCAAGATTCCGCCTGGTTCGACGATCAATTTGCGCGCGCGTAACGCGGAATTTGATTCTGAGTCTGCAAGGTGGATGATGATCTCGTGGACGCTCCACTCCTTCGGCTCAGGCTTAAACTTCATCGCTTACTGCGGGACCTCAGTCAGCGCGGATTTTAGCAAGTCAAATCCATGGCCGTAGAGTTCTATTTTTTCGTCGCGTTCTTGTTTGTTCATAAGCTCCTCCACAAACTCTGGTGGTCGGGTAGGCGGCAATGTCTTTCGCCGCTGTATCGAGACCACCACTTTATGAAAAGTTTTAAGTTAACAGGTGGTTTCGATACGCCTTTCGCGAAGAACGCTCAAGGCTATTCAACCACCGCAATTACCATTTACCAATTACTTAACCTCAACCGCCATCGCTACTGCTTCACCGCCTCCGAGACATAACGAAGCAATGCCTCGTTTCAAGCCGCGATCTTTCAGGGCGTAGATCAAAGTTGTCAGGACGCGCGCGCCGCTTGCGCCGAGTGGGTGACCGAGCGCGATCGCGCCGCCGTTGACGTTGACCTTGTCCCAGTCCCAGCCTTGGTTGGCGAGGGCATAACCGTCCGCAAGGACTTGGGCGGCGAAGGCTTCGTTGAGTTCAATCAGGTCAACATCTTTCAACGTCCAGCCGATTTTCTTTAATAGTTTTGGCATGGCATAAGCAGGTGCGGCAAATAAATATTTCGGCTCTACAGCCGCCTGCGCGTAGCCAACAATGTGAGCCAGTGGCTTGTGATTATTTTTTTCTGCGTAAGCGCGCGACGAAATCACAACTGCCGCCGCGCCGTCGTTCATGGACGACGCGTTGCCCGGTGTCACTTTGCCGTCTGCTTTAAACGCAGGTTTGAGTTTCGCAAGTGACTCCAACGAGGTGTCTTTACGAGGACCCTCGTCTTTGTCAAAGAGGGTCACTTCACCTTTGCGCCCAGGGATTTGGACGGGAACAATTTCCAGCTTGAACCGTCCCGCTTCTTGAGCCTCAACAGCTTTCAGGTGCGAGCGAAGCGCGAATTCATCCATCGCCTCGCGTGTGACCTCATATTCGTCCGCGATAAATTCTGCGGCGTTGCCCATGCCCCAATTCTCAAAAGGATCCCACAAGCCATCGTTCAATAATGCATCGGTGAGTGTTTGATTGCCAAATTTGAGTTCACCCGAACGCCCGCTGACCAAATACGGTGCGCGGCTCATGGACTCCATACCGCCTGCGACGAACAGATCGGCATCACTGGCACGGATGGCTTGCGCCGCCATCATGGCGGCCTTCAAGCCTGAACCGCAAACTTTGTTAACAGCCGTAGCGCCGACAGTTGCGGGTATACCCGCAAAGATCGCCGCCTGACGCGCGGGAGCTTGCCCATTGCCCGCTTGAACGACGTTGCCCATCAATACTTCTTCTATATCTTTAGGGTCAATGCTGGCGCGTTCAACTGCGGCTTTGACCGCCACTGCGCCAAGTTTTACAGCGGGGATACTGCTCAGCCCACCTTGAAATTTTCCAACGGCTGTGCGCGCTGCACTTAGGATCACTGCTTCATTTTCTTTGCTCATTGGTTCCTCCTGGGGATGATAGGGCAATTATAAAGCCTGATATGTGAAATAGCGTACAGACTCCAGCCTGCATTCCTGATTTGGTAAGGTAAAAATTTGCTCATGAATGAACTGAATTCCCTCTATGATTTGATCGGTGGTGAGACAAAATTGCGCGCCCTCGTTGACCGTTTTTACGACATTATGGACTCCTCACCAGAAGCCAAAGACATCCGTGCTTTTCATGCGAAGGGTTGAACCAAACGCGCGAAAAACTTTTTATATTCCTCTCCGGCTGGTCGGGCGGACCTGCGTTCTATATTGAAAAATATGGTCATCCTCGTTTGCGGCAGAGGCATACGCCTTTTTCCATTGGCAAGAGCGAGCGCGACCAATGGTTGTGGTGCATGAACAAGGCGTTGGATAAAAGCGAATTTCTTCCCAGCGTGGTGGTATATCTCAAGACTCGTTTTGCCGAGGTGGCGGATTTCATGCGGAACAGGGCTGAGAGGTAATTTTTTCACCATAGAAAAGTAGCGCGACATTTATGTCGCCTTGCGCCAGGGCTGCGACATAAATGTCGCGCTACTTGCTTTCATTTCTCAATATTTTTCAACGCCTCGCGCCGACTTAATGGATGTAGTTCCTTTGTGGCTTTCACAAATTTCTTCACAGGTTTGGGGTCTGTCCATGCGTATTGACGTAATGCCCAGCCGATGGCTTTGTTGATGAAGAATTCATCCGAGCCGAGATTTTCGTGGATGATCTCGCACAGCAGATCGAAATTGGTGTCTTTTTTGTAGCCAAGTTGAAAAAGCAGCGCCGTGCGGCGCAGCCAGAAATTATCGGCCTTGCGCCATTTCTTGAGATATTTTTCGCGCACTTTAGGGAAACGTTTGAAATGAGCGCCCACTACGTTACCCGCAATCGTATCCACCGTATCCCACCAGGATTTGGTAACGAGCAGATATTCAAGGGTGGTTATGAATTCGGGTTCGAGTTTGTTTTCGAGTCTCCCTATTAAACTTGTCGCCGCGTATTGAAATTCGCGCTGGGGCAAATCCCACAAATCGCGTGAAATTGAATCGAGTTCATCAAGTGGGGGAAGTCCATTTTCCTTGATGAATTCATTTTGCAGCGCCACTCTTATCGGCGTTTTTATTCCCAGATAATCAAACTGATCACGCATGTATTTCTTCATTGGTCCCGCCTGCGCGGGGTTCGCGTTTTGTTTGAAGAGGGTTTTTAGTGAAAGGACGTAGGGTTGCATTGAATCTCCTTAAGTATATAAGGATTTATACAAACGAAGAAATCCTTTATAAAAAAGCGAGCAGTTGAAAGCCAAAGTCTTCCATCCGCCCGCTTAGTGATCCTCATAAAAACCGCTACTCAATCGGGAAAGTGGAAAGGTCCATGTTTTCGTCGAGTTTTAAATACTCTTCGGTGACCCAACAAGGTGAATAGAAATATGGGTTTCGGATCTTGTACCAACCTGGCGTGGCACCAATGGCGAGCAGTTCCACGATTTTATAGTCTGAGATATTACTAGTGAGCACGGCGGTGGTAGAGGGATTGACGTAGCAGGGTGCGGGTCCGTTTCTGATCCTAGGAACCTCAATCTTCGCTGGGGTGGGTTCGATGGTTTCAGTTGCTGTTGGTTCGGGTGTGAAAGTAGGCGGGGATGTGGGGGAGTAGGCGGCCACGGTCTGGGTCATCATCATGGAAGCCAGATCCGCTGCGCGAGTGCCTACAACGTCCACTGGAATGGGGGTGGCTTTAGGCGCGCAGGCTGAGAGTAGAAAGAGGAGAATGAGTCTGCTAGTAATGCTGTGAAATAATCGTAAGTTCATTTTGTCTCCAATGTGAGGTTTGAATTTTGGATTTGAATAGTATACCTGAAGTCATTCTATATACTTGACATAATCTATTAACCGCGAAGAGCATAAAAAACGCCAAGAACACTTTATAACTTTTTGTGCATTCGAGGAAGATATCAACACAATGTATGTTTTTGGATTAACTTTGATATTTATTAAGGGACAAATATATTTATTCCATCTCTTTCAATTTGATCAGGATTGCTTCAAGCACGCCACCGCCGACGGATAAGGCTTTATCTGAAACAAGGAAACAGATGCTGGAGTCGCCACGCGGGTCAATGTCGCCGATCTTCATACCTTCAGTCACTTCCACACGCGGATGAATGAGTCCGCGCAAGACGCCGGAGAATGGGCTGACGATTTTCGACATCGTGCCCGAAGGGTATTTACGATTTTCGGCATCGTGCCCGAAGGGTATTGATGGTTGAATCTCTGCAATTTCCTCGCCCTCGATGCAATGTTCGCCAATTTGTTTGAGCGGTTTTACGCAGCCAGAGATTGGCGCGCGCAGCACACGCCGCGGGTCGCCTTCGGGTTGTCCGCTGTCGGGTAGAGTCTCTCCGCTCCACAACACCCGGCCCAGGGTGTGACTGCGGCAAGTCTCTATCACAGCGTGGCAATTATCTCCTGCGCGGAATCCAAGCCCCAGTCCGATGTGAAACGCGACGTTTATGGCCAGCGGTTCAGGCACAGACTTCATCAGCCTCGCATCCACTACAAAAGTGAAATGGGGACTCGTCAGGAATTGATTTCGCAGGATATTTGCCTCGGGGTC
>Ga0082335_1002960_pt1 | contig 29488 bp, 24 predicted proteins | sample Subgrocontami58m_FD_72375 | JGI IMG/M metagenome (GOLD analysis project Ga0082335, IMG submission 72375) | Subsurface groundwater microbial communities from S. Glens Falls, New York, USA - GMW37 contaminated, 5.8 m (SPADES assembly) (version 2) ...
AAAGCAAATTCAAAATCTACCGGAATTCCGGTAGTTTGAAAAATCGCTTTTCGGGAAATTCTCTGCCCACACTGCGGGCATGGAGGGCCGAGTCGCAATGAAGCCGCGGGGGCGGATCTGGAAGGGGTTTCAGATCCAGCCGGGTCCCGCATGGATTCGGCCCTCCACCTTCGATTAGCTGGTGGCGACACCGGCTTTCGCGACCAAAAAATTGTGCGGCGCCGCTGCGGAAAACGCCTATTCCGGCGCCGCGTACAAGCGCGATCCATCCGGCCGCCGACCCGTGTGGCGCCAAGTCAACGATGCTGTTCGTCATGTTCTCACGTAGATGCGGTCAATCTGGCCGCGGTTCAACGACGAGAAATATTGCCCGACCTGCGCGGTCAGGTTGACCGCGCTACGCCTCGCGGCACGGCACCACTCACGATACTTGCGCAAAACGTAGCGCCATTCGGCGCCGACCCCGGCGCTCACGTGCCAGCCACGTTGGCAAGTGCCGCGGTGTTGCCAGGCCGGACTGGGAGGCCAGCCCTCCGGGAACCAACCGCGAATTTGAAGGGACGATCCGTCTCGTCCTTGTCTGAGCAATCACTGGCCTCACGCGCCGGGCTGCAGTGCGGAGCCTCGTGCAAGTGACGAGAGGCGTCAGGCTGGGCTTGGCGGCGGACTGGATTACAAGCGCGGCACGGGCGGCTTGTTCGGCGCGTCCCACGACTGCGCGCCGGTCGTGTTCAGTTTCCGCTTGTAGACCTTGTCGCCGGCGGTCGCGAACAGTGTGTCGAACTTTTCCCCGCCAAACACCACGTTCGACACCCGCCGATTCGGAGTCGGGATAATCGCGTGCACCCGGCCCGGCTGATCGCAGATTTGCACCCCGAGCCGCGTCGCGACGTAGAGCCGGCCTTCCCGGTCACACCGCATCCCATCCGGCCCCGCGTCGTCCGCCGTATCCGGTGCGTGGAGCCAGAAGTATTTCTGTTTGTTCGCCAGCGTGCCGTCGGGCTGGACCTGATAGCTGTAAATCCAGTGGGAACGGTAGTCGGCCACGTAGAGCAGTGATTGATCCGGCGACAGGGCGACGCCGTTCGCGTAGCGCACCGCGCCGCTGTCGACCTCCACCTTCTGGCCGCCCGGCCGGATGAGCCACACCTTGCTCGTCTCATCCTTGTTCGCGAGCGGATGCGTCACGTAGGCGTTGCCGTTGTGCGCGACGACAATGTCGTTGCCGGCGATCCCCTCGGCCATCGTCGCCACCTGTCCGTTGGCGTCGAAGGCCAGCACCTTTTGTTCCCCCGTCGCGACCACGTAGCGTCGGCCGTCGGGCCCGAAGTGCTGGCCGTTCGCGCGTTTCGAGTCCGCGACAATCTCAGTCACCTTCCCGTCGAGGGCGATCCGGTAGGATTTGCTGGCCGGGATGTCGTTGAAAAAGACCTCCCCCTTGGCGTCCACCGCCGGACCTTCGGTGAAACGATAGCCCTCCGCCGCCACCTGCCACTCTTCGCCGGGAATCAGCAGCGCGCTGAGGAAATCGTTTTTCGTCGGGGCGGCCGATTTCACGGCAGCCGGCCACCCTGCCCACAGCCAGCGGATCGCATCCGGGAAGACGGCGTTCCCGTGCCGGGCGTTGTGCCCGCCTTCCCCCCAGGCATGTCGGACCTCGTAACCGGAAAACGTCAGCGAACGCTCCAGCGACTGGTTCGCCATCCACCAGTCGCCGCCGTAGATGTTGTTGTCGTTCGAGCCATCGACGAGGTACACGCGCAGCCGCTTCGGCTCGTATTTGCGGACCAATGACGCGTAGCGGTCGCCGCCGCGCAGCGACACGAAGGTGCCCACGTTGCTGAAGACGCGGCTGAACGCATCCGGCCGCTCCCACGCCGCGGTGAACGCGCAAATCGCCCCGCTGCTCGAGCCGCCGATCGCCCGGTCGTTGGCCGACTTTGACAACCGGATCGCCCGCCCGTCCGGCGTGGACTTCGTTTCCACGGCGGGCAGGAGTTCGTCGAGGAGAAAACGCGCGTAGTTGTCCCCCAGCCCGTCGTACTCGAAACTGCGGTTGTACCGATCGAGCGCGCCGTTGCCGTCGGCCGCCTTCATCACGCCCGGGCGGACGAAAACCCCGACCAGGATCGGCAGCTGGCCGCGCGCGATCAGGTTGTCAAACACCACGGGTGCGTTCCACTGCACGCCATCCTGGTTCACGTAGACGCAGGCGGGTTTGGCCGGGTCGTACTGCCTCGGGACATACACCGTGACTTCGCGGGTGGTGCCGGGAAAAATCCTTGAGACGGCGAACTCGAACCTGATCAGATCGCCTTTCGGCACGCCGGGTTGCACCTGCGCGTCCGGATGCGGCGGGTACTCCGGTTCGGCGGCAAACGTCGCGGGTGCCGCAGCGAAGCGGAGCATCGAGAGTGCTCCCACCAACACACCCCACCCTGCGGGCACCCCTCTGGCTAGAGGGGATTTCAAGAATGGGCCGGGAAACGCACAACGAAGATCCCCTCTAACAAGAGGGGTGGCGCGAAGCGCCGGGGTGTGTTCGCTCGTCGTAGACATGGGATAAAACGCGCGCGGATTTCCGCAGGCTACCGCAGGCTGAACACCGTTTCGTCGATCAGCAGCTTCTCCGGGTACACCACGCGCCCGTGGACGAGCACGTCGCCGTCGAACATCTCGTGCCGGACGTCGTTGAGCCGGATGCCCTGCTCCACTTTCTCGGGCCGCAGCCCGCTGAAGATCGTCTTCGCCTTGTCATCCGCGAACAGGACCGGCGCGTGATACGCGAACAGGTAGTCGAGTTGCCGCGCCCGCACCAGTTCGCTGATGAGCTGCGCGCCGCCCTCCACGAGCACGCCGGCCACCCGCTCCTCCGCGCATTTCTTCCGGAAATCGGCAAACGGCACGCGCTGGGTCGGCGATTCGAACGTCCAGACCTTGATGCCCATCTCGCGCAGCTTGCGCACGTAGCCAAGACCGCCGTGCGGCGTGGTGACGACGATCGTGCGATCGCGAAAATCGTCCGTGAAGACCGCGGGCAGATTCTTGTCCACGACGGTGCGGAGCAGGCCGTCGAAAACAAACCGCCAGGGGCACCATTCCGCCTCGCCGGCGCGGCGCGCGGTCAGCCGCGGGTTGTCCTTCAGAATCGTCATCGCGCCCACCGCGATCCCGGGAAACAGTCGCCGCCAGCGGTGCACGTCGGCCCGCGATTTTTCGTTGGTGATCCACTGCGAGTCACCGGTGCGGCAGGCAATCTTGCCGTCGAGCGTCGAGGCCACCTTCGCCGCCAGCAGCGGTTCGCCGCGCGTTATCCAGTGATTGAAGACAAGGTTCAGATCGGTGCATTCGCCCGCCAGCACGCCGGTCACGACCTCGATGCCGGCGGCGCGCAGCACCTCGAAACCACGGCCGGCATGCGCCGGGTTCGGATCCGTCGCGCCCACGACGACGTGTTTGATGCCCGAGGCGATGATCGCATCGGTACAGGCGCCCGTGCGGCCCTGCGTGGAGCACGGCTCGAGCGTCACGTACAGGACGGCGCCGGGCCGCGGGACCTTCCCCCGGGCGAGCAGCGCGAGCCGCTCGGCGTGTGGGCCGCCGTCAGGGGCGGTGGCGCCCTCCGCCACGATGTGGCCGTCCTCCACGATCAGCGCACCGACCATCGGATTCGGGTGCGTGTTGCCCCAGACGCGGCGCGCGAGCTCGAGTGCCCGGCGCATGAAAACTTCGTGTGGCGCGTGATCGCTCATTTCCGGCGAAGCGAGAATTTAACCGGCAACATAAGGGTTCTGGGCGCGCTCGTCAGCCACCGTCGTCTTTGGCCCGTGGCCGGGATAAACCGCGGTGTCGCCCGGCAGAGTGTAGATTTGCTCGCGAATCGCGCGGGCGAGCCTCTCGAAATCGCCGCCCGGCAGGTCGGTCCGTCCGATGCTGCCATTGAACAGGGCATCGCCGACGAAGGCGGCGCCCAGCGCGGCGAGATAGAACAGCACGTTGCCGGGACAATGCCCGGGCACGTGGCGCACTTCGACCGTCGTGCCCAGCGCGTCGAACCGGTCGCCTTGCTTGACCCAGTGATCGACGTGAATCGGCTGCAGGTTCATCCGCTCGCCCATGAACCGCTCCATGATTTCCGGCGTCTCAATCATCGCGCGATCATCGGCGTGCGCCCGCACCTTCGCGCCGCTCTCGCGGACGACTTCGGCACCGCCTTGCGTGTGGTCCCAATGCCCGTGCGTCAGCCAGAGCTCGACCAGCCTGCACTTCTGTTTCGCGACGATGTCGCGCACGGCCTGCCACACGCCGCCCGGGGCATCGACCAGCACCGCTTCGCCGCGCTCCGGCGCGGTCAGGAGGTAGGCGTTGGTCTGGATCGGCCCGGCGGGCAGAACATGCAGATTCACGCGGCCAATCCAAAGGGTTTGTCTAAACGCGCAACTGTTATTGTCGACGGCTGAAACTCCCCACTTGCCACTGCGCCCGCGCGCTGGCCACTCTGGCCGTTTTCCCATGTCGACACTCAAGTTTGCCGTCCTGGCCGGAGACTACATTGGCCCCGAAGTGATGACCGAAGCGCTGCGCGTGCTGGAGGTTGTCGCGCAACGCGACAACCTGAAGCTCGACTACGTCGAGGCGGCGGTGGGCGGCGCGGCCATCGATCGTTACGGGACCGCGCTGCCGCCGGAGACTATCCGCAAATGCGAGCAGTCCGACGCGATTCTTTTCGGTTCGGTCGGCGGTCCGAAATGGGAAAAGCTCCCGCCGAAGGAGCAGCCCGAGCGCGCCGCGCTGCTGCCGCTCCGGAAGCATTTCACGCTCTTCGCCAACATCCGGCCCGGGCTGCTGTATCGCGAACTCACCGACGCCTCGCCGCTCAAGACCGAGCGGATTCCCGACGGGATTGACATCGTCTGCATCCGCGAACTCACCGGCGGCGTGTACTTCGGCCAGCCAAAGCTCACCACCACGCTGCCGGATGGCGATATCCAGGCGGTCGACACGATGGTTTACCGCAAGAGCGAAATCGAACGGATCACCGCCACGGCCATCACCACCGCGCGCTCGCGCAAGAAGCGGCTCTGCTCGATCGACAAGGCGAACGTGCTCGAGACGTCCGTGCTCTGGCGGAAAACCGTCACCGATTACGTGAAGCAACACGCACCGGACCTCGAGCTCAGCCACATGTACGTCGACAACGCCGCGATGCAGCTCGCGCGCAACCCGAACCAGTTCGACGTGTTCGTCACCGAAAACATGTTTGGCGACATTCTCTCCGACGAGATGGCCGTCATCTGCGGTTCGCTCGGCATGCTGTCCTCGGCGTCGCTCGGCGCCGGCAGGAACTCGCTCGGGCTGCCCTTTGGACTCTACGAACCCGCCGGCGGCACTGCGCCGGACATTGCCGGCAAGGGCATCGCCAATCCCTGTGCCCAGGTACTGTCCGGTGCGCTGATGCTCCGCTTCAGCTTCGGTCTCGAAACAATCGCCACGCGCATCGAAGCGGCGGTGAAACGCGCGGTGACGAGCGGTACGCGCACGGCCGACATCGCGTTTGGCGGCAAATCCGTCGGCACACGCGCGATGGCCGACGCGATTATCGCGAATCTGTAAGAGCGCGTCGAAAAAGGTAGGGCGCGACCGCTGGGCGCGCCGTTGTCCGTGTGCCACACCGGAGCAAAATCGCGGCGGGCCCAGCGGTCCCGCCCTACCTTCCGAAGCTGCTTCGACGCCTCTAAGCCGGAAACAGCAGAGAAACGGTCACGCGTCTCTTGATACGACCGGCGTCAAGCCCGTCTCCGCGTCCCACGGCATGCCGGTGCGTCCCGTCGCGAGTTGCCGCCGGACGAGTTCCAGCAGCTGCGTGGGCTTGAACGGCTTCATCAGGATTTCCGCCACCCCCAGCGCGGCGAGTTCGCTCCGTCGCGCCTCGTTATCGAGGCCGCTCGCCGCGATCACCTTCAGTTTGGGCGCGAAGTCGCGCAGCGCGCGGACGAGTGCCGGACCGTTCATCACCGGCATCATCACGTCGGTCAGGACGAGCCGCACGTTCTCGCGCTCCGGCATGAAGACGTCCAGGGCTTCGCGCCCATTGGCCGCGGTGAGCACCCGGTATTGATTCGATTCGAGAATCTCGCGCGTCGCCTCGCGAATCGCCGGCTCATCGTCGACGACCAGGATAAGTTCGCCGCGACCGATGGGCGCCGCCTTCGCCGTCTGCACGAGCGCCGAAAGCGCCGAGTCCGACGCCGCCGGCAGGTAGCCTTTGAAGATGCTTCCCCGGCCCGGTTCGCTCATGACGGTGATGAAGCCGCCGTGGCTGCGCATGATGCCGACGACGGTGGAGAGCCCCAGGCCGCTGCCGCGACCGACTTCCTTCGTCGTGAAAAACGGATCGAAGATGCGGTTGATGATTTCCGGCGAGATGCCGTGCCCGGTGTCCGCGACGCGCACCATCGCGTAGCGGCACGGCCGGGCGTCGGCGTGAATGTGCAGGTCATCCACCGTCAACTCGACGTTCTCCGCGCCGACCGTGAGGGTGCCGCCGTTGGGCATCGCATCGCGCGCGTTGACGCAGAGGTTCATCAACACCTGGTGGAGCTGCGTGGCATCCGCCACCACCGGCCAGAGGTCGCGCGCGGGTTCCTCGACGATCACAATCTCCCGCGGAAACGTCTCCCGCATGATGCTCGCCATTTCCTTGAGCAGGTGACGCGGCTGGACGAGCCCGCGCTGGCCGTCGGCGCCGCGACTGAACAGGAGCAACTGGCGCACCGTATCCGCCGCGCGCTGCGCACCCTGCGCCATCATGGCGAGCAGTTCGCGGTCGCGGCCCTCCGGGGCGCGCGCCGTGAGCAGCTCGGCCGTCATCAGGACGGGCGCGAGGATGTTGTTGAGGTCGTGCGCCACGCCGCCGGCCAGCGTGCCGATCGCCTCCATCCGCTGTGAGCGCAGGAACTGCTCCTCGAGTTTCTTGCGTTCCGTCGTGTCTTCGGCCACCGCGATCAACCGGCACACGCTGCCGTTTGCGTCGCGCGCCGCGAACGTGCGGTGGCGAATCCAGCGGACGGCGCCGTCGGGCCGCACGATTCGGTAGGTTTCACTGTGCCCCTGGCCGAGGGCCCGCGCGCCGGCGTTCTGCTCCACCCGACCGCGATCGTCGCGATGCACGGTGTCGAGCCACGCGCTCGGCGATGCGAGCAGCGTGTCCGCCGTGCGGCCCCAGATTTCCGCGTAACGCGGACTCACATAAACCACCTGCTGCGTCGCCGGCTCGAACATCCACAGGGCCTCGTGGATGTTCTCGACCACCTGGTGGAAACGCGCGTCGCTCTCGTGCAGGGCCGCCTGCGCGCGCGCCCGCTCAATCGCGTAACGAATCGCCCGCGTGAGATCCTGACGGTCGCCAAAACCCTTGACGAGGTAGTCCTGCGCACCGAGGTGCACCGCCGTCATCGCGAGAATTTCGTCGTTCCGGCCGGAGAGGATGATCACCGGCAGATCGGCCGCCAGGCGATGCAGTTCCTCGAACGCGTACAGTCCATCGCTGTCCGGGAGTCCCAGATCCAGCAACACGACATCGAACCGCTGGGTGCCGATCTTCGCGCGCGCCTGCTCGAGCGTTTCCACGTGGACGACGACGAACTGTACGCCGGGGGTGTCGGACAACTCTTCCCGGACGAGGAGCGCGTCAGTCGGGCTGTCCTCGATCAGCAGGACGTTGATGCGGTGATTTGTCACTGCGGGGGTTTGGGCGGCGGCAGCCGAGCCGCCGTCGCGCCGTTTACGTCCGGGGCAATGTCACAACGCTGAACCAGAACTCCTGGATCGAACGCACGACCCCGGCGAACACGTCGAAATCGACCGGTTTGATCACGTAGCAGTTGGCGTGCAGCCCGTAGGCCTTGACCACGTCCTCCTCCGCCTTCGACGTCGTGAGGATCACCACCGGGATGTGCTTCAACCGATCGGTGGCCTTGATCTCCGCCAGCACCTCCTGCCCGTTTTTTCGCGGCATATTCAAGTCGAGGAGAATCAGGTCGGGGTGCGGCGCCTTGGAATATTTCCCGCGGCGGTGCAGAAAATCGAGCGCTTCGATCCCGTCGTCGACCACGTGCAGCGTATTCAGCACTTTGGCATGCGCCAGTGCTTCCTTCGTGAGCATCACGTCGGTCGCGTTGTCTTCCGCCATCAGGATGGTGATAGGTTTATTTTTCGTCATGGGTTGCTGGAGGCTGGCGGGTCGCGGGAAGCGTGAAGAAAAATGTAGTGCCTTGTTCTGGGCGCGATTCGATCCAAATCCGGCCGCCGTGTCGTTCGACGATCTTCTTACAGATGGCGAGCCCGATGCCCGTGCCGGGGTAGCGCGCGCGCGTGTGCAGCCGCTGGAAGACCCGGAATATCCGCTCGTAGTACTGCGGCTCGATGCCAATGCCGTTGTCGGCCACCTTGAACACCCAGTCGACGCCGTCGCGCTGCGCGGAGATCGCGATTTCCGGCGGCCGCTGCTCCGCGCGGAATTTCACGGCGTTGCCAATCAGGTTCTGGAAGAGCTGCCCGAGCTGCGTCGAATCGGCCTGCACCTTGGGCAGCGTTTCCCGCTTCACGGCCGCGCCGCTCTCCTGGATCGCGACGGAAAGATTGAAGATCGCGTCGTTGACCGCCTCATCGCAATCCACCTCCTCGAACGCGTGGGCGTGCGTGCCGACGCGCGAGTATGCCAGCAAATCGGTAATCAGCGCCTGCATGCGCTTCGTGCCGTCGACCGCGTGCGTCATGAACTCCTCGGCGCGCGCATCCAGCTTGCCCTCGTAACGCTTTCTCAACAGCTGCACGCAGCTCGCGACCGCGCGCAGCGGCTCCTGCAAATCGTGGGACGCGACGTAGGCGAATTGCTCGAGTTCGGCGTTGGAACGGGCGAGCAGGTTGCGTTCCTCCACGAGCTTCTCCTCCGCCTCTTTCTGCGCGGTGATGTCGCGACTCAGCCCGAACGTGCCGATGATCTGGCCGCTCGCATCCCGCCACGGGAGTTTCGTGCTCGAAGCCCACGCCCGCCCGCCATCGCGTCGCGACAGCCGCTCCACCTTGGCGATGATCGGCTGGCCCGTGCGAATGATCTCCTGCTCGTCGGCGAACGCGCGCTCGGCATGCTCGTGCGAGAAGAAATCGAAGTCGGTCTTGCCGACACACTGCTCCGGCGTGGCGCCGAACGATCGGGCATGCGCGAGGTTGTTCCGCACGAACCGGCTTTGCAGATCCTTGAAATAGATCCGATCCGGAATCGTATCCATCAACATCGCGAGAATCGCTGTATCGATGGCCGCGCCAGGTTCCACCCCGCGCGAGGAAGCTGGAACTTCGCTCATATCGCGAGCCAAGGAAATGGTGAGACCGGCGGCATTTTCCAAGCACCAACCGCCAGGAGTTTGCCACAGGCCCCCAACCCGCCGGTCCGGCACTCACATCCGCATGCGGCGAAGCCTCTCAGGCGGAACGATGCAGTCGAACTCCGAATTACCTCTGCAGCTGCGAACACTGAAAGGTGGACGGCGACCTCCGGCCGCCGTCGGGCCGCATCCGCCGGAAGAACGCGCCCGGAGGTCGCGTTCCACCCTCGAGCCAACTGCATCATTCCGTATAGGCTCAGGCCGCATTCGAGTTCGTCGCGACGGTCTTCGGCGGGAAAATCTGGTTCTCGCTCAGCCAGCGACGCGCATCGCGTTCGGACGTGAAGCATCGCGCTTCGACGTGATGCAGCGAAATGTGCTTGAGCGCTGTCTCCGCCATCGTGCGTGCTGCGATGTTGGGCAACACGATCGCCCAGTGCGTCGATCCCCGCCAAGCCGTCCAGGCCGCCAGCACGGGATTCAAGTACCGGAGCATCGCAAAGGCCGGCAAGGAACCCAGGTCTGAAACGATGATCAAGGCGTTCAGATTGCGATTGAAGTCGGGATCGCCCTGCAACTGCTGAAGATAGTGCGCGACGTCCATCACCCCGATGCCGCCGAGCGCGCGACAAACGACCATGCCCGCGGCCTGATCGATATGGTAAGTGATCATAGGGCTTGAGGAGTACGCGAGCGTAGCGCAACTCGGTTGCCGAAAACCATCGGGCGAAACCCGGAGGCGGAGCCCGGAGACTTTCGCTCGGAGGGAGGGTCAGGCCGGCGGAGACTGCGCGGCCGTCGCGCAATACTGCAATTCAAGCAGGCAAACGACTTCCCGCCGCCCGTTTCGTTGAGGTGTGTTGCGACCCACCGAGGTGCGCCCGGGGAGTATCTCCAAGTTGCCGTTCAAGCGTAGCGCCGGCATCTTGCCGGCAAATGGCGGCGGCTTCCGTCCGCAGACTCATCGGCCGGAAGTCGATGCCGCTCGCAATGCCGGCAAGATGCCGGCGCTACGTTCAGGCCGCTGCGATCCGGCTCATCACCGACAACCGGCAGATGCGCCCATGCGCTCGCCGCGCCGCATTCCCCTCTTGCTAACGCCGGTCGCGTCCACTGTTCTCCGCCCTCTCTGTCCTCCGAGCCTCGCCGCGTCGGGGACCGCCTCCTGCACCATGACCTCCGCTGAGATTCGCCAGAGCTTTCTCGATTTCTTTGCCCGGCAGGGCCACACGATCGTGCCCTCGTCCTCGCTGCTGCCCGATTCCCCGGGATTGCTCTTCACGAACGCGGGCATGAACCAGTTCGTGCCGATCTTCCTCGGCCAACGCCCGCCGGACGTCTCGAAATGGGCCAGTGTCAGGCCCGGCCTGGATACCCGCGCCGCGGATACGCAGAAGTGCATCCGCGCCGGCGGCAAGCACAACGACCTGGAGGACGTCGGCTTCGATACCTACCACCACACGCTGTTCGAGATGCTGGGCAACTGGTCCTTCGGTGACTACTTCAAGCGCGAGTCGCTCGAGTGGGGCTGGGAGCTCATCACGAAAACCTGGGGCATCCCGCCCAAACGGCTGTTCGCCACGGTGTACTCGCCGGACAAGAAAAAGGGCGACCCGTCCGAGTTCGACCAGGAAGCGTACGACATCTGGGCGGAAATTTTCCGTCGGGCGGGACTCGATCCCGCCGTCCACATCGTCAACGGAAACAAGAAGGACAATTTCTGGATGATGGGCGACACCGGTCCCTGCGGCCCGTGCTCCGAGATTCACTTCAATCTCGCGCGCTCCGACGACGAGCAGGCGGGACGCCAGCTGGTCAACGCCTCGAGCGCGCGGTGCATCGAGATTTGGAACCACGTGTTCATCCAGTTCAACGCGAACGCGGACGGCACCTTCTCGCCGCTGGCCGCGAAGCACGTGGACACGGGCATGGGTTTCGACCGCGTCGCCGGCATCTACGCCTCGACGAAGGGTTTCACCGACTTCACGGCGGAGCCGTCGAATTATGACTCCGATCATTTCGCCGGGTTGCTCAACCGGATCGCTGCGCTGTCCGGCAAGCGCTACGGTCGGACCGTCCCCGCTTCGCGGCAGAATCTCACCGAACAGGAAAACACCGACGTGGCCTTCCGCGTCCTCGCCGACCACGCGCGCTGCGTGAGCTGCGCGATCGCAGACGGGATACTGCCGGGCAACGAGGGTCGCAATTACGTGATCCGCCGGATCCTTCGGCGGGGTATTCTCTACGGCAAAAAACTGGGGCTGCAGACCGGGTTCTTCGAGCAGCTCGTCACGCCGGTGGTGGAATCGCTGGGGCCGGTGTTTCCCGAGCTGAAACAGCAGCAGGAGATCGTGCGGCGGGTGATCCGCAGCGAAGAGGAGAACTTCGGGCGGACGATCGATCGCGGCTTGAATATTTTCAACCGGGCCGCGACGGCGGGTGCGATTACCGGGGGCGCGGCGTTCGAACTCTACGACACCTACGGCTTCCCGCTCGACATGACGCAGCTCCTCGCCATCGAGCGTGGGCTGGCCGTGGATACGGATGGTTTTGCAGTGGAGATGGAAAAACAGCGCGACCGGGCCCGCGCGGCGCAGAAGAAGGAGGTGATCGTCGCGGCGAAGGAAGGCGACGCCGCCGCGAGTTACGAGGCGTCCATTTTCACGGGGTACCTGATCGATACGCAGAGCCCGGTGTCCGCCAGCGTCGTCGACGTGGTGCGCAGCGGAAAAGACGTGTTCCTCGTTTTCGACCGGACGCCATTTTACGCGGAGATGGGCGGTCAGGCGGGCGACACCGGCGTCGCGATCGTCGCGGGCCAGACCATCCGAATCGTGGATACAGTGAAGGACAAGGCCGGCCGCCACCTCCACAAAATCGACCCGGCGCTGAATTTCGCCGGCGCGGCAACCGACCTGAAAGACAGCGCGGCGCAACTCATGATCGATTTCGCGCGCCGGCGCGCGATCTCACGCCATCACTCGGCGGCGCATCTCATCCATTGGGCGCTGCGGAAAACGCTCGGCACGCACGTGCGCCAGGCGGGCACTTCGAAAACGCCGGAGCGGATGCGCTTCGACTTCTCGCATTTCGAGGCGGTGACAGCCGAACAGCTCCGCGAAGTCGAGCGACTGGTGAACGAGAAGGTCATCGATAACGCCCGCGTCGAAAGCTACGAGACGGAGTTCGACCAAAAGCCGGCCGACACCCTCGCCTTCTTCGGCGACAAATACGGCAAGATCGTTCGCGTGGTTGACATCGGCGGGTACAGCCGCGAGCTCTGCGGCGGCACGCATGTGACGACGACCGGCGAGATTGGGCTGATCAAAGTCGTGGCCGAAATGGCGATCGCCGCCGGCACGCGGCGGATTGAAGCGGTCGCCGGCCAGGCAGCCTATGAATTCGTGGTGCAGCGCGAAGCGGCGCTGCATGCGGTAAACTCGCGATTGAACGCCGGCCCGCTCGACGTCGCGCAAAAACTCGACTCGCTTCTCGCCTACCAGAAGGAGCTCGAGAAGAAACTGAAGGCGTTCGAGCAGAAGGCCGCCGCGGGTGTGGCGGACGAACTGGCCGCCGCCGCCGTGGCGCGCGACAACCTGAAATTTGTCTCCGCCGTGGTCGTGGCCGACGCGCCCGAGGCCCTGCGTTCGCTCGGCGCCCAGGTCCTGGCCAAGATCGGCGAAGGCGTGGTCCAGCTCGGCGCGAGCTTTGGCGACAAGGCGAGCGTCGTGGCGTTTTGCTCGCCCGCCGCGGTGAAGGCAGGCCACCAGGCCGGCAAGATCGTGAACGAACTGACGCAGAAACTCGGCGGCAAGGGCGGCGGCAAACCCGATTTCGCGATGGGCGGCGGCAAGGATGTGGCGAAGCTCGCCGAGGTTTTCCGCAGCTGACAGGATCCCGGCGCCAGATTCCTTGAAGACCAAGCCTCATTGTGAGCAGGTCAGTATTCGCAAACGCAGTCGTGTTGGTGGTTGTCTCTGGTCCTTGAGCGGACTCATGCAGTTGAAGGCATTTTCCATTCGTAGCGGTGAACACCGAATGGTGGACGGCGACCTCCGGGCGCCGTCTGGCCGTGTCCGCCGCAAGAACGCGCCCGGAGGTCGCGTTCCACCTGGATCCGATTGCATGATCCCGGCTGAGGCGAAGCCCCGCTAGCCCTTCCCGGGGCCGTCACGAATCAACGGCACGAATCGCACGCCGAAAAGCTCGTGCTGCGCAATCGTGCCGTCGCGATCCTTCTCGATCCGAAACAGCAGTTGATTGTCGACCCGCACCGAACCGACCGGCACGACCATCCGGCCGCCGGGCTTGAGCTGCTCGATCAGGGCCGCCGGGACGTTCTCCGCCGCTGCCGTGACGATGATCGCGTCGAAGGGCGCCGCCTCGGGCCAGCCCAGCGCACCATCCCCCGTGCGAAACTGCAGGTTGCGGTAGCCGAGCGTCGCCAGGCGTTGCCGCGCGGCGTCAGCCAGCTCCGGTATCCGCTCGATCGTGAAGACCTCGCTCGCGATTTCGGCGAGAATCGCCGTTTGGTAACCGGACCCGGTCCCGATCTCCAGCACGCGACTGTGCGCCGTGAGCGCCAGTTCCCCGGTCATCCGCGCGACGAGCGACGGCTGGGAAATCGTCTGGTCGCAGCCGATCGGCAGCGCCGTATCTTCGTCCGCATGACGCCGCTGGGCCGCCGGGACGAAAAACTCCCGCCGCACCGCGCGCATCGCACGCTCCACTCGTGCATTTTGGGTATCCCACACGGTGATAATGGGGTCCCCCCGAAACTGAAGCTGGCCGGGAAAAATGGCAAGAAACGTAGGAGTTTACCCACCGGGCCGCGCGCGACACCGAGCCATTGCAGTCGGTGTCTGTACAATATCCAATACCCATCATGGCCGACCTGCGCCCCATCATTGACGACATCGCCTACCGCGCGGATGACTTCCTGGCCGGTTCCCGGGATCGTTCGCAGGCTCGGGCGGGAGTCGAGGAAGTCATCACGATGGACTACCCGACGCTCGCGCCGGCCGATCGCACGATTGTGATCACCGGCGTCATGAGCGTGCTCGAGGAGGAGGACTTCTTCGGGACGGAGTTCGTTGGTGATCCGTTTTCGGATCCGGACGAAGCAGAGGACGAGGGGCCCGGCATTTAGGGCTCATTGCAAAACCTCGCTGGCGAACGCGGCCGTAGCACGGTCAACCTGACCGTGCTCGAGCCTTCCCGGTGAGCCGAACGCGGTCAGATTGACCGCGCTACCCAAGACGTGCGTTTGTTCCAAGAGGTTTTGAAATGAGCTTGCCCCGGGATCGCCGTCGGGGCCCGCGCTCCGCGTCTTGCCGGATGCGCGGCAATGCTGCAGCTTGCGCGGAATGTCCACCGGCGTCACCGCCCCCCCTTCGTTGTTTGCGCTGCTGGCGTTCAACGCCAGCAACCAGCTGGCGGTGCGCCGGCTCGGCTCGAAGTTCGGGCTCGCGTTCACCGGCAGCGACCTGGCCATGGCCGTGACGCGGCTCGAATCGGCGTTTCGCGAACACACCCCGCCGGCGGAATACTTTTCGTCGAACGCGGGCGGCCGTTCCTACCGCGTTTTCTTCACGCAGGTCGCCAGCCTGCCGGTGGACAGCGAAATCTCCCTTCACTCCCTCGATTCGCTGGCGGGTCAGCGGCCGGCGCTGGCCCCCGCGCTCGCGCAGTTGCTGGACGACCTCGATCCGCACCTGGTCGAGATCCCCTACCTCCATCTCGGCGAAAACGATTTCATCTACAAGTTCCGGCCGGCGCAGGAGCGCAATATCGCGATCTATGCCCAGGACGCGGCCGCCGGCGCGCTCTATCAATCGCAGCTCTGCGCCGCAATCAAGGCGCTCGCCCGGCAGCACGAGCGCACGGCGGACGCGCCCGTGACACTGGATTTCGCTGCGGTCCGCTACGTGATTCCGAGCCACTTCGGTTTCTGTCTCGGCGTGAAGAACGCGATCGAGCGGGCCTACGAGACGCTCGCCGAGCATCCTGGCCGCCGCGTGTTCATGCTGTCCGAACTGATTCACAATCCATTCGTGAACGAGGATCTGCTGCGGCGCGGATTGCGGTACCTGCAGACGGACAAGAGCGTGCCGTACACCGTCGAGGGCCGCGTGGCCGCGGGCGCGCCAGGCGAGCGGCTGCTGTGGGACACGCTGACCCCGGACGACATCGTGATCATCCCGGCGTTTGGCGCCACCGACGAGGACAAGCGGCGGCTCGTGCGCAAGGGCATCGCCGTTTCGCACTACGATGCGACGTGCATGCTCGTGGAGAAGGTCTGGAAGGCGGCGCGATCGTATGGTCGCGAGGGATACACCGTGGTGATTCACGGCAAGCACGAGCACGAGGAAACCAAGGCGACGTTCTCGAACACTCGGCGGTACGCCCCGGCGGTGATCGTGCGCAATCTCGAGGAAGCCCGGCAGCTCGGCGAGATTATCGCGAGCGACGACGCCACGGATCACGCGCGCTTCTACGAGCTGTTCGCCGGCCGGCATACGCCCGGCTTCGACGTGGCCCGCCAGCTCGAGCGGGTGGCGATCGTCAACCAGACGACGCTGTTGATGAACGAGACCCTCGCCATCATCGAACACCTGCGCGACGTATACCGCAAAAAATTCGGCGACGATCAACGCGTCGGCGGCAGCAGCCGGCGGGACACGCTGTGTTATGCCACGCAGGTGAACCAGGACGCGCTGAGCCGCGCGTTGGCGGAGCCGCTGGATGCCGCCTTCGTCATCGGTGGCAAGAACTCCTCCAACACCTACCAGCTCTTCCGGCTCTGCGAGCAGCGGCTCGGGGCGAAGGCGTTCTTCATCCAGTCCGAGGCCAACATACTCTCGGCCGAAACCGTCGAGCATTACCTGTACGTGGGCGGCGGCAGTGGCCGCACGGAGCGGCGCGCACTTTGGAATGCGTCCGACTGCAGTGGACCGAAGCGCGTGCTGATCACGGGCGGCGCGAGTTGTCCCGATGGCATCATCCAGCAGGCGATCACGCGGATAAACTCGTTCTTCCCGGCCACCCAGCTGCGGAGCGTCGACGAAGTTCTGGCGGATTTGGATCGCGAGTGACGCCGGCGGCCCGCGGACGCTTCGCGCATCCGCCCATCTGTTCGGTTCCGCCCACTTGCTGTAGCGGCGGTCTATGACCGCCGAGCGTGAGCGCACCACGGTTTTCCGATTTGGCGAGTCAACTTGCGAAGACGTCTCGCCTTCATCGTTCGAACGGCAGGCGGGGACGCCTGCGTTACGCCGGTCGGCAAAAACGGTGAGACATTCGCAAGCCCGCGGCCTAACCGGAAAACCGTGGTGAGCCCACCACCTCCGCGAAATCTGTCGCCGGACGGCGGTCATAGACCGCCGCTACAGCACGATCCTCACGCACAAACGAACGACGCGGAGCTCGTCCCTCCAAAATCTGGCCTGCCCGCCGCCGATCGAGATTAAAACCGAATCGACATTCCGGCGCGGACGCCGTTTTGGTTCGAGAGGTCGATCTTCGTCGCATAATGCGAATTCGCCGTATCGATGCTCTGCGTGTAGCTGCCGGCGGATTGGAAAACCGCGCCGGCGTAGAATCCGGTCCGCTCCGTGAGATCGAATTGCACGGTGGCGTCGGCAAAATAGCCCGGCAGAATCTTGTACGCGGCGTTGTTGCTCGTGTCGGAAATCTCCGCGCCCAGCGCCGGCTGGAAGGTCTGCGTCACGGTGTACGTCGTGCCCGAGTAAACCATCGCCGCCCCGGCGCTGATGCTTGCCTTCAGCCGCGTCGAGATGGGAAACAGGAGCGTCGGTCCGGCGCGGAAAGTGTAATACGCGCCCTTCACCCGCCAGTGGTTGGAGACGCTGGTGTCGTCCGTAACCGTCGTGTTCGTTCGTCCGGCTGGCTCGTTGCCGAGAAGCACCGTCGTATCGGTCGTAATCGTCGAGACCGAGCCGTCTTCGTTCACCACCGGGTTCCCGCTCGCATCGAGCACGCTCACCGTGGTCGAACTGGGCGCCGAGTACGGCGCGTCCGGTGGCGTTTGCCCAAAGAGCGAATAGTAATCGCTGATGGTGTTCATCCGTGCCCGCACGAGATCGTTGGTGTTCGTGGAAATGTCGTTGATCGACATGCCGGCGGTCAGATTCCACGCCAGCCGCGAACCGAAAAGTTTGCCCATGTCGCGCGACATGGCGATGTCCATGCCGGAACTGGAACCGCCTTTCTTTTCCCGCATCGCCTGATCAATCACGTCCGCCGAGTAACTGTTGAAGCGGACGTAGCCCGGCAGTTCCAGCTGGCTGGCGCTGGTGTAGTTCCAGCTGTTGGTTTTGCCGTCGGGCGCAATCGGATCGAGCGCGGGAGAGTTGGTTTGCGGGTCGATGACGGGGTTGCCGGTGCTGTCGAGCCGTGCAATCACCCGCGCGTCCGGGCGCACGCTGCCGTCGTGATAGACGCGGGTGAGGTTCGCGCCGGACTGAAGGCCCGGGTCTTCCGGGGCGGGAATCCGGCCCTGGCCGAAGAAACTCGTTTTCGCGCCGCTGATGTAGCGGAAACCAAAAGTCAGCGTGCTCTTAGGCTCGTAGATGTACTCGTCCAGGTTGCTAAAGTCCGGAATCTCGATGGGTGGCGCCCTCCTCTCCTCGTCCTGGGCCAGGGCAATACCGAGTGTGGCGGCATAGGCGAGAACGGCGAGGCGAAGATGTTTCATGCGTGAGGGTAGCGCCACTTGGACGGTGTGACTGCGGGAATGTTGCATGAAAGTTCGCGGCCCGCCTTGCACGCGTCAACGAGAGAGTGGCCGGTCGATGAATGTTCGCGATTCGGCCGGATGACGCGGTCTTCCCGCGGCGTCCCTCCGCCACTGGAAGCCATCCGAAAACTTGCGATGACACCCGATGGTGTAGGTTGCGCGCTAGCCGAGCAACCCGCCGAAGGCGGGCAAGCGTGGCGCGACGGGCGCGCCACCTACAGGTGGATGCGAATTACGTGGTTCCCGGATAGCCGCTAGCCAGCGCGCCCGGGTGAACTCGGCCCGGGCGCGCCGGTGTTGGACGACCTTCGTGCCCAAGAGGTCACAAAGATCGCGCGCCAAGCATACCCTACCGTCGCATCCGGCCATAATCCGGGGTCGCCCGTAATTGCTGCTCCGTGAAATCCGCAAATCCGACTGCGCGCCGTTGCACCGCGTCCCCGAAGCCGCTCCACTCGGTCACCATGATTCGCGTCCTCTACGCCGAAGACGATCCGCAGGTGGCGGATATGGTGCAGGTGTACTTCAGCCGGCACCATGGCCACGCCCTGGACGTCGTCAATTCGGGTCGACGCTGCCTCGAGGCCATGGAGCGGGGTGGTTACGATGTGCTGATGCTCGACCTCATGATGCCCGATTTGGACGGGCTGCAGGTGCTCGGCGAGCTCACGGCGCGGCGCGACCCGACCCCGGTCATCATGGTCAGTGGCCAGGGACAATACGAACTTGCGGTGCGGGCCTTGCGCGCGGGTGCAGTGGATTGCATCGACAAGAATTCGGCCGATTTCCGCCGGATTCACGAAATCGTGCAGCGCGTGCACGAGCGGCACAAACGGCGGCCACTCGTGCCGGCGCCCTCCGGCCCACCCCGCTCCCACCGGGTGTTGTTCGTCGATCCCGAAGAAAAGGAACAACGGGAAGTCGCGGCGTTCTTCGCCTCGGGTGCGCCGCGGCTTGCGCTGACGACCGCGACGACCACCACGCTCGGACAGTTCATCAGCGGCGCGGAACAGTACGATGCCGTCGTCCTCGGTTCCAACCTGCACACGGTCATCATGCTGGACTGTCTGCGCCAGTTGCGCGCGCACGACGAGCAACTCCCCGTCGTGGTAATCTCGAACTTCGACCATTCGGAGACGACCGTGGCCGCGTTCAAACTTGGCGCGCACGATTTCCTGCTGAGAGGAGAAGGCTGGCTGACCGAGTTGGTTTTTTCGCTGAACAATGCGTTGAAGCGCGCGGACGCCGAGCGATTGAACGCGCGGCTCGCCACGGAGCTGGCCGCGCTCAACCAATCGCTCGCCGAGCAGGTCGCGGCGCGCACCCGCGAACTGCAGCAGGAAGTCGTCGTCCGGCGGGACGCCGAAAAACGCGCGGCCGACAACGCGTCCCGGCTGCAGGCGCTGTCGAACCGATTGTTGCGGGTGCAGGAGGACGAGCGCCGCGCGCTGGCGCAGGAATTGCACGACCAGATCGGGCAGCTCCTCACCGGGCTGCGTTTCCAGCTGGAAGCCGCGCGCGAGGCCGCGGCGAGCGAGCCGCTCGCGCAGGCGTTGAAACTCACCACGGAATTGCTCAACAGCGTGCGCGAACTCACCTTGCAGTTGCGGCCACGGATGCTCGACGATCTTGGGCTCAAACCCGCGCTCGAGTGGCAGACCAAGCTCTTCCAGCGCCAGACGGGCATCGCGGTCGAGCTCGAATTGTCGCTACCGGAAAAACGCTTCAGCTCGGAAATCGAAACCACCGTGTTCCGGATGGTGCAGGAAGCGCTGACCAACGTCGCCCGGCATTCCGGCGCACCCGCGGCCGTCGTCACCGTCATGGCGGACGAGCACGCGCTGCAGGTCGAGGTCTCGGATCGCGGCTGCGGCTTTGACGCGCAGGCCGCCCTCGATCGCCGCGATTCGCTGGGCCTCGCGGGTCTCGCCGAACGCGTCCGCTTTGCCGGCGGGCACCTCGAAATCCTTTCGCAAACCGGCCAGGGCACCCGTTTGCACGCCGAATTCTCCCTGGCGACGAAATCCCTTCCAGCTTCATGACCACCGCCATCATTGCAGACGATCACGAAATTGTCCGTCGCGGCCTCCGGGGGATTCTCGAAGGCGAAGGCGGTTGCCGGATCGTGGCGGAAGCTTCGGACGGGCTGGCCGCGGCGCAGCTGGTGGAGAAGCACAAGCCCAACATCTTGATCCTCGATCTCAACATGCCGCGGTTGCACGGCATCGAGGTCCTGCGCCAGGTCCGCACGAGCAGCCCGCACACCCGCGTATTGGTATTGTCGATGCACAACGACGAACCGTACGTGATCGAATCGCTCCGCGCCGGGGCGTCCGCCTATATCCTGAAGGGCTCGGAGTCGCAGGAGATCCTGCAGGCCCTGAAGGAGGTTTTGGCCGGCCGGCGCTTCCTCAGCGCCACCCTTTCGGAATGGGCGATCAATGCGCTGGTCGCCAAGCCCGCGAATGATTCCGATCCGTTGCAATCGCTGACCCAGCGCGAACGCATGGTCGTGCAGCTCGCGGCGGAAGGACACACCAATGCGGAAATTGCCGAGAAACTCTTCATCAGCCCCCGGACGGCGGAGACCCACCGGACCAACCTGCTGCGAAAGCTCGGCCTCCAAACCCAGACGGATTTGGTGCGCTTTGCGATTCGCAAAGGCCTGATTCAACCGTAGGCTGCCGCACGCTGGCCTTGGCCTACGTGTTTTCCCGGCGCGACAACCGACGTTGGTTTGCTATCGCCATTCGACGCCCTGCGTAACGCTTCATGGCCCAGATCCTACTCATCGACGACGACGACCTGCTCCGCGGCGTGCTGGCCAAGGCGCTCGGTTATGCCGGCCATTCCGTCATCCAGGCCGCGGATGGCCAGCAAGGCGTGGAACTGGCGCGGGCCGCGGCGCTCGACCTCGTGATCACCGATCTCGTCATGCCGGTGCAGGAGGGCGTCGAAACGATCCTGACGCTGCGGCGCGAACGCCCCAACCTCCCGATCATCGCGATCTCCGGTGGCGTGAGCAACTCGAAGCTCTATCTCGATATCGCCGGGAAGGTCGGCGCCAAGCGCGTGTTGTCCAAACCGTTCACGCCGCAGGAACTGACGGCGGCGATCGACGAAGTCCTCGCCGAGTCGGTGAAACCGAAACCGGCGCCGGAGCAGCAGGCTTAGTTCCACTTTGTTACTTTCGTGAAATCCTCCCGTGAAAACTTTGTGGGCGGGGTGCCCTCACCCCGCGGGAAAGCATTTCCGCATCACTGTCGCGGGGTGAGGGCACACCGCCCACATTCCTACATAACAAAGTCGGTTTAGGGGGCGTCGAAAAAGGTTCGGAAGGTAGGGCGGGACCGGGGGTCACCACGATTTTACCTCGGCGTACCAGACTAGCGACGGCGCGGCCAGCGGTCGCGCCCTTCTTCGACGCTCTCCCAGATGTTCAGCTCTTCGGCTCGCTGGCGGACTTGCTCGTCGGACTGACCGGGTCGTTCATCCCCTTGCGGATGAACTCCACTCCCGGCGCGTCGGCGCGAACCTTGACGACCTTTTGGTGCGACGAATCCTGACCGATGTACTCCGTCGTCGCCGCAACCATGAGCGGCAAATATTTTCGCAGATCCTTGCTCTCGTCTTCGGCGCTCGCGTGGATGCTCCACAACTCGGCCGGCGGCCGGCCTTCCGAGGCCGGCTTGTTCTCGCGGGCGGAAATCTTGACGTACTTTTCGTAAATCGTCACCTGCCGCGGCATCTCATCGTAGCCGATCAACTCGCTGCGGGGCGGCTCGTAGACCGCCACCGTGCGATAGCCGGTATTGCCGCGGGAGTCCGTCACGGCCACGGAATCGTACCGCACACCGCCGCCGACCTGCGCGTACACCGGCACGGTGACGCGCTCGATTTTCGCGCGCGGCGCTTCCATGCCGTAATCCAGCTCGACAATCATGTCGGCCACATCTTCCGAAGGCGCTTCGTAAAGGCCCTTGCCGGACAACGCAGTCTTCACGAAATCCGCCGCTTCCTTGTAACGAAGGTTTTCCTCCCCGAGGCGCGGATCCTTGCTCTTGATCTTGTACGACTGCGCCTGGGCGTTGGCGGGCTTGGTGATCGCATCGACCTTGACCTGGTAGGTCGGCGAGGTGGAACAGCCCCCGGCGAGCAAGGCCAGCGCGACTGCGGCAGCGAGGGGCGCGCGGCGCAGATGGGTGTTCGGCTTCATTTGGGGATATGAGGTTGTGGAAACCGATGCCGCCGAACCCTCCGGCGGGGGCTTACTGACTCGGTTTCTGGGGTAGCGGCGCGGGCTGCGCGTCGTTCTTCTTCGGCGCCTCTTCGCCCTTCAGCCGCGCCAGCTCTTCTTCCAGCCGCGCGATTTCGGCCTCGGTCGAAATCGTCTTCTCGTGCGCTTCGTCGAGCTCCTTCTTGCGCTGGAGGGCGGCGTTGCGCTCGGTCTGGAGCTTCTTCAACCGGTCGAGCGTCTCGTCGCGTTTCTTCTTGGCGTCCTCCAGTTCCAAATCCGAAATCCGGAAACCCTCGGCAATCGCCAGCTCTTCATCCATCGAGGCTTTGAGCTTCGCCTCCTCCGCCCGCTTCTTGGCGAGCTCCTGCTGGTAGGCGCGCTCCTGCGCCAGACGGTCCTGCTCGCGGCGGTCCTTGGCGTCCTGCACCATGCCAACGATGCCGCCAATGAGCGCACCGGCCGCCGCGCCACCGACGAGACCCGTGCCGGTGCCCATGCTGCTGTTGTTGCCGACAATCGCGCCGCCGGCGCCGCCGATCAATGCGCCGGTACCCGCGCCGCTCGCGGTCTTCGACGGCGCCACGCCGGAGGAGGAGCAGCCGGTCATGCCGGCCAGGGCCAGCGCCGTGCTCATGCCCACCAGCCGTTTGCGCACCGCCGGTGAACGAAGGGGGGAAAGGGAGATTTCCATGAGGGTAAACGAAGTGGAAGCTACGTGGGTTTAGACTCGCTCTAGGTAACTTCTGTTCGTTTTTAGGTCAACCGCGCCGGCGCTAATTTCACCGGGTCCACCCCAATACGAGACGACGTTTGAAAATCTCGAAATTCAGAGCATACAGATAGCGGTGCAGCGCGTCTAACTTCGGCTTTCCTTTTATTCCCATGATTTCCCGAAACAAGGGCATTTTTTCCCTGGAATTCCTGATCCCCGTCATCGGCTTCGTCTTCGCGATTGGCGCCATCCAGATCTGGTACCACGCGGTGGTGACGCCGCACGCCGAGGAGTTCATGGCGAAACGAAAACTGATCGCCGCGCGCGGCGCCTCGGGCGACTCCTCCGAAATGCGCGAGCGGACCGTCTACGCCATCATCAAGGACCGCGAGCCGCAGTGGGAAATCGTCTTCTGTTTCTGGGGCATGATTATTCTCGGCTACAAGCTCGTGCACGTGACGCGCGAGCGCGCATTGTTCAAGCACGACTTCGTGCGCGTGCAGCCGGGCGAGCGTATCATTCCCGAGGATGCGCTCGACCGCTACAAGGAGCTGAAGAGCGCCATCGAGCGCGAGCCGCGCTGGCGTGAGCGGCTGCTGCCCGAGTGCATCATGGCATCGCTGCATCGCTTTCACGCGACGAGTTCGGTGCAGGACGCGGCCAACGCGGTGCGCGAGCGCGCGGAGCTGGCCGGCGACGAGCTCGATTCATCGCTCGGGCTCGTGCGCTACATCGCGTGGGCGATTCCGGCCATCGGCTTCATCGGCACCGTGCGCGGCATCGGCGACGCGCTGAACTTCGCCGAGCAGGCGATCCACGGCGACATTTCCGCCGTCACCACCGGCCTCGGCCTCGCCTTCAATTCGACGTTCGTCGGTCTCTCGCTCTGCATCGTGCTGATGTTTTTCCTGCACCTCGTGCAGGGGCGGCAGGAAGCCTTCGTAATCGAGACGCAGGCTTTTCTCCGCGACAAGTTGATCGACGTGATGAAGGTGCCGACGAAGGAAGAATCCATGGCGGTTTACTCGTAAGCCATGCCCACGCTTGGTCTCGAGCTGTGTGACGCGGGCTTCCAGGCGGCGTCCTGCCATGATCAGACAGCGGCGTGCCTCGCCGTCGCCGATGGCCATGGCGTGCAGGACTGGCCGGGATTCGCGTATTACGACGGGCAGAAATATCTGTTCGGCCGCGCGGCCGAAGACCAGTGGTTCGTCCATCCGCGCCGGGTCGCGCACACGTTCTGGGCGCGACTGGCGCACGAGCCCTCGACCATCGGTCCCGCCGGCAAACCGGCGGCGTCCTCCGAGCTGGCGTTTCATTTTTTCCGCCGGTTCGCCGAACGCGTCATCGTCAGCTCCCCGGCTGACCGGATGATCCTCGCCGTGCCGGGCGCCTACCTCAAGGACACCGCGACGGAAGAGGAGAAGATTGGGCTGCTGCTCGGCATTGCGGGTGAACTCAAGCTGCCGCTGGCGGGCATCGTCGACCTGGCCTGCGCCGCGTTATGCGACCCGCGCGCGCCGGGTTTCAACCCCGCGTTGCCGGTCGTGATGCTCGACCTGCACCTCGAAAGCGCTGACGTCACCCTCCTCACGACCGATGAGCGGCTCGAGCGCAAGGACTTCATCCAACTGCCGCAATCCGGCTACGCCCAGCTGCTGAAGCATCTCACGGGCACGACGGGCAACCGGTTCCTCCGCCACACGGCGTTCGACATCCTCGAGGACGGGCGGATCGAGCAGACTTTTTTCCGGCAGACGAAGGAGTTCCTGCTGAGTGGCGCGGCGGAGCACCGCTTCCAGATCAACACCGCCAGTCGGACCTACGAGATGCTGGCGAAGCGCGAGCAGCTCGCGAGCGACGCCCAGGCGTTCGTCAACACGCTCGTGCAGGCGATGCAGACTTTCCTGCGCAATTCGCCGCACGCTTCCGAGCCGTGCACCGTCGCGTTGTCCGATCGCACCGCGCGGGTGCCCGGGCTCGAGGCGCGGCTGCGCACGGCGGGCTTCCATCGCCTGCTGCATCTGCCCCCGGGTGCCGCGGCGTGCGGCGCCGCGCGGCTCGGCGAATCGCGACTCAAGCCGCCGGGCGACCTGGCCGACGTGCCGGTCGAAACGTCCGTGCCGCTGGCGCTGGCGCGCCATTCGGCGGCGGCGCCCTGGGAAGCACGCCTGCAGAAATTGCGCGCACCGGGTGCGGCCCGGCCGGTCCCGACGCACGTGATCCTCGAGGGCATCGGGCATGCCATTGGCGCCAGCGGTCGCGTGACCATCGGCATCGCGGGCCTCGGGGCCGACGTCGCTCTGCCGGAGGCGTTCAACGCCGCCGACGACTGCGCGATTCCGCTCGTGCGCGAGGGCGGCCGACTTTGGTTTGTGGATACGGCGGCCCAGCGCAGCGCCGGCGGCACGCCCCCGCCCGGCCCGGCGCCCCGCACGCCGGTCGAGGCCGGCGACCGGCTCACGATTCGCTGCGGCACCGCGTCGGCCGACGTGTTGTTCGCCCATTGCCCGACGGCCAACGGCGCGCACGCGCGCGATTGAACGTCGTCGCGCCGTGCGCGTCTTTCCGCCATGTCGATCGTTTCCAAACGCCGCGAGACCGAGGTCTTCAGCCTCGCGTTCCTCGACTGCATTTGCTGCGGGTTTGGCGCGGTCATCCTCGTTTTCATCCTGACGGTCTCGCAGAAGCAGAACGTCGACAAGGCGGACGTCGACGCGGCGCGGGCGCGGTTGCAGAACCTCCAGACCAGCGTGAGCACGACCCAGCAGGATTTGGATCGGATCGCGCAGGTCCTCGCCGCCGCGCAACTCGAGTTGCAGGACCTCAACGCGCAGAATACGCAGGACCAGCTCAAGCTGACCGATCGCAAGCGGGAGCTCCTCCTGATGCTGCAGCAGACCGGCGCCCTGAAGGACGCGCTCCACACCCTGCTCGGCGAGAAGAAGGCGCTGCCGACCGAGGACGTGGCGCCGCCCATTCCCATCCCGAACGTCGACCGGCGGCAGTACCTCACCGGCGTGAAGCTGCAGGGGGAATTCGTGGTGTTTCTCGTGCGCATTTCGGGTTCGATGCTGGACGACACCATCGACGCCGCCGCGGCGCGGCTCGGCGATACCGACGACAAGAAGCGCGAGGCGCCGAAGTGGCAGCGCGTCATCGCGTCGCTCGAGTGGATGCTCGCGTCGCTCGATCCCGACACGCATTTCCAAATCCTCTTCTTCGGCGAGGAGACCACGCCGATCATCCCGACGCGCGGCGAAGAGTGGTTCAGCACGGCCGACCGGAAGACGATGAGCGAGGTGATCGATCGGCTGCACAAGGTGGTGCCCAAGGGCGGCGCGAACCTCGAGCGCGCGTTCACCGCCGTGCGGTTCCTGCCGAAGCTGCCCGACAGCATTGTCCTGTTCACCGACGGCCTGCCGACGCGCAGCGATTCGCTGCCGATCGAGGGTGATGTCGACGAAGGCCACCGCATCCGGTTCTTCGAAATCGCGACCAAGCAACTGCCGCCGCGAATCCCCGTGAGCACGATCCTCTTCCCGATGCTGACCGGCGACCCTGGCGCGCCGGGCCTGTACTGGGAGCTCGCGAATGCCACCCGCGGCGCGCTGGTCAGTCCCTCCAAATCCTGGCCCGACACATGATCCGCCGCCGGCAAACCCAGGTCTTCAGCCTCGCCTTCCTCGACTGCATCTGCTGCGGGTTCGGCGCGGTCATCCTTATTTTCGTCCTGAGCGTCGATTCGAAGGAGAAGGAGAAGCTGCAGGCCCTGCTCGATGTGAACCGCGCGCTTGCCGAACAGGCCGCGGTATTGCTGAAACTCAAGGCGAGCAAGGAGGACGTCGACAAGAGCAACGCCCGCGTGACCACGCTCGTGACCGATGCGCGGCTGCGCAACGACTCGCTGCATGCGCTGATCGACGATTTGGAGCGCGGCCTGCAGCGCGAGAAACGCGGCCAGGAGGCGCTGCTGGTCGACATCGACGACCTGAAGAAGGAAATCGCCGCGCGGCAGAAGAAGCCCGAGCACGAGGTCGTGCTGAAGGATGTGAAGCCCGCGCCCGTCGGCCTGCCCATCGGCAGCAACTACATCGCGTTCGTGATCGATACTTCCGGCTCGATGCGCGACCCCAATCACGGCGGGTTGTGGCCGATCGCGATCCGCATGGTGGAAACGGTGCTCGATTCCTATCCGACCGTGGACGGCCTCCAGCTGATCGACGCCGATGGCCGGTTCATTCTCGGGCGTCGCAATGCGAGCGGCACCGCGGCGTGGCACCCGGATACGCCGGAGATCCGTGACGATATCAAGCGCCGACTGCGGCGTTATGAGCAGGATACGGTGAGCAACCCGGTGCCCGGCATCTACAACGCGATGCGTTTCCTCTTCGACAAGGACAATCCGAAGATGCGGATGGGCATTTTTGTCTTCGGCGATGAGTTCAATTCGCCCGATGCCGCCGACAGCGTGATCCGCCGGCTCGATGAGCTGAATCCCGCCGACGAAAAGGGTGAGCGTAAAGTCGTGGTCAACGCGGTCGGCTTCCCGACGACCATCCGTTATCAGTTTTCGATGGGCAACACCGGGCTGCGCTTCGCGAATCTGATGCGCACGGTGACGTACCTGCACGGCGGCGCGTTTATCGCGCTGCAGGATCTGTAGGCGCCAAGCAACGCAGGCTTCCAGCCTGCATGCGCCGGAAAGGCAGGCAGGATGCCTGCGCTACTCTTCACCGACCAGCCCGGGCGAGAATCGCGGGGAAATCGTATGTTCGCGCGGCAAAAGCAAAGCCCATGGGCTTTCGCCTACCCTTTCCGCTTCGGCAGCTTCGTCCGGAAAATCGGCACCGACCGCGGGGTCGACGGAGAGCCACCGGTGTTCTCGAAGCGCGTCCAGCCGGCGTTGCCGACGAAAAAGAAATCGCCGGCGGTCGCGATGCAGCCCAGCGAAGGCGCGGCCATCGTGAGATGAGCGGCTTCGAGCACGGTCACGCGCGTCACCGTTTCAGCCGCGTCGTCGAAATCCAGTCGCAACACCCGATTCGGTCGAAGCCCGTTCTGAATCGCGACCACGCAGCCGTCGGGGGCCAGCGTCAGGCCGTCGAGCCCAATCAGCGAAGTGTCCGGCGGCGATTCGATTCGTCGCACCGCCCGATTCGCAAGGTCGACCCGCAGCAACCCGTTCGCGTGGTCTGCGAGAAGGGCGACTCCGGCTGGCAGCAAAACGATGCCTTGCAGCGAGAGGAATTCGGAGCTTTCGGCAAACGGCTCGAGCGCCGCCCCGCCGGACGGGAGCCGCCAAAGCACCGGCGCACCGCTGTCCGGCAGAAACACGCTGCCATCCGTGGCCAGCACCAGGTCGCCGAGCACATGCGATTGCTGGTCGCCGGCGCGCCGCACCACGGGGATCGTGCGGCGAATCGCACCGCTCTCCAAATCGATTTCCACCAGCGCGGCCGTGCCATCCTGCTCCGGTTGGAACCCACGCATTGCCGGCACCGCCGAGGTCGCGGCCCACAGGGCTCCGGTTGATTCGTCGATGGCAATGCCGAAAACGCCCAGCAGGTCGTCGCCCTCCGGCGTGAGCCGCTGCAACGCCCCCTCCCTGGCCCGCCGCCAGACGGAGCGGCCATTGACGTCGCCGAAATAAAACGTGTCGGTCTTCTCCCGCCAGGCAATCCCCTCGATGAGCCCGGTGACATCGCGCAAGGTGAACGCGACCTCGCCCGCGCCCCTGGGATAGAGATTCGCCGCGAGTTTCTTCACGACCGCCTCGAATTCGCTGCGTCCACGCAGCGGCGCAAAATCCTGGGATTTTTCGACCGGCGAATGGAAACCCAGCGCGGCCAGCCGTTCGAGTGTCGCCAACGCGTCGGCCGGGCGATCCGCGGCGAGTTGGGCCGCGGCGAGATTGACGAGGATGCGTGGAAAATCCGGTCGCAGCGCCGCAGCCGCTTCCATCTTCGCCAGGTACGTCGCAGGGTCCTTCGCGTCGGCGGCCGCCGCCGCTTCGCGGGCGAGACGCATCGCTTCCGCCGCCGCGGGAACGTCGGCCGCAATCGCGCACGTCAGCATCGCCAGAAAAACGCAGCTCGCGATCGTTGCGCGAGGCAGTGATGCCGGCGGTGGACCATTACCCGGCTGGCCCGGGCTCCTCGGCTGAAAGCTCAAATGCCAAGAATCATCCGCAGCAGAGCAGAGACAATGGAAAGCGGATTGCCGCCCCCGCCGCTGCTGCCGCCGCCGGGAGGACCGCCGCCGCCACCCGGCGAACCGCCAGATTGGCCGCCGCCGCCGCTCTGGCCGCCGCCCTGCTGGCCACCTTGTGAACCGCTCTGGCCGCCTTGCTGACCCGATTGGCCGGATTGGCCACCCTGGCCGCCCTGGCCCGA
>Ga0082335_1002604_pt2 | contig 29486 bp, 28 predicted proteins | sample Subgrocontami58m_FD_72375 | JGI IMG/M metagenome (GOLD analysis project Ga0082335, IMG submission 72375) | Subsurface groundwater microbial communities from S. Glens Falls, New York, USA - GMW37 contaminated, 5.8 m (SPADES assembly) (version 2) ...
CATTCCTTCCACAACCTGCCCAAAGACAGTGTGTTTCCCGTTTAGGTGGGGGGTGGGGACGTGGGTAATAAAGAACTGCGAACCGTTTGTGCCGGGTCCTGCATTTGCCATGGATATTATGCCCTGCTTATCATGTTTTAAACTGGAGTCAAATTCATCGCCGAATTTATAGCCAGGTCCGCCTCTGCCAGTGCCAGTCGGATCACCGCCCTGCGCCATGAAATTATCAATCACACGATGGAAGATGACGCCATCGTAATATTCTTCGCGTGCAAGAAAAACGAAGTTGTTGACGGTTATTGGGGTTTTGTCTGCGAATAATTCAATGACCATCGTTCCTTTGTCAGTTTCCATGCGTGCTTTGTATTGCTTCTTTGGGTCGATCTGCATTGCGGGTGGGGTGCTCCATTGTTTTGCCATTCTATAATCTCCTTTTTTGGTAGGGGCGATCCTTGTGGTCGCCCATTTATATTTGCATAAGAGGTAGGGATAAACCCGGTCCTTACTTCAACAAAGTTTCTATCCTTGCTACGATCATATCCATCGCGGGGGTGTTGAATCCGCCTTCCGGAATGATCACATCTGCATAACGTTTTGATGGCTCAACGAATTCAAGGTGCATGGGGCGAACTGTGGATTGATATTGTTTGATGACCGATTCTGTTGTGCGGCTTCGCTCGGTAATATCGCGGTGTAAACGGCGGATGAATCGAACATCCGCATCTGTGTCCACGAATATTTTTATATCGAATAGTTTTCGTAATTCAGGTTCAGCAAAGATGAGGATACCCTCAACCAGAATCACTCCGCGCGGTGCAACTGTGAATGTCTGGCTGGTGCGGCTGTCAGTGGCAAAATCATAGATCGGGACCTCGACAGGCTCAAGGTCACGCAACGATTCGATGTGTTTGATCAGTAATTCGGTTTCGAGGGAATGTGGATGGTCAAAGTTTACGTTCTTCCGCAATGTCGGCGGCAATTGAGTTAGGTCTTTGTAATAGGAGTCGTGTTGAAGGTACGCAATTTTTTCTGCGCCGACTCGATTGAGAATCTCCTGAACAACTGTTGTCTTGCCAGAACCTGATCCGCCTGCAATACCAATAACCAATGGGATGTTATGACTCATATTTTCGATTATAGCAAACAAAACAGCTTCCGGCCGATGCCGGAGCCTGCTTGTCAGCCAAGGGCATTTGCTTATACTGAACATTCCTTCAGCCCGCGCGGATGCAAAATCCAATTTTAATGCTCATGGTATAATGATTGCCGTATAGTTTGTTTGATATGAAATCTCACTTAGGAGCCTTATTTTGGCCTTCAACCCTATTAACTGGCTGTTAGGCCTTTTTTCTCTGGACATTGCCATTGACTTGGGCACTGCGAACACCCTTGTTCACGTTCGCGGTAAAGGGATTGTTATTAACGAACCATCCTGGGTTACCGTTGATAAGAAATTAAGACAACCTCTAGCAATCGGTCTCGAAGCGAAGGAAATGGTTGGACGCACCCCGGGGAATGTAATCGTTGTGCGTCCCATTCGGGATGGTGTCATTTCTGAATTTGATGTAACTCAGATCATGCTTGAATATTTCATCGGCAAAGTCCATGAACAGAGCATAGTCCCCCTTCCGCGTCCGCGTGTGATCGTGGGTCTTCCAACTGGGGTGACCGAAGTGGAGAAGCGCGCCGTCTACGATGCGGTGATGGCCTCTGGCGCGCGTCAAGCCTTGTTGATCGAAGAACCGATCGCTGCTGCGCTTGGGGCGGGTCTGCCAATTGCAGAGGTTCGCGGCTCAATGGTGGTTGACATCGGCGGCGGCACCACCGAAGTGGCAGTGATGTCCATGAGCGGCGTGATTGCATCACGCTCCCTGCGCGTCGCGGGAGATGAGATGGACCAGGATGTTGTGCAGTACCTTCGCAACAAATACAATATTTTGATCGGGGAAGGTATTGCAGAGCAGGTCAAATGGCAGATTGGGTCTGCCTATTCTCTACAACCTGAAAGAACAATGGAAGTGCGTGGTCGCAATCTTGTTACAGGTTTGCCTGAAACAGTGGAAATTTCCTCTGTTGAAATGCGTGAAGCCCTTTCCGCGTCCGTACAAGTGATTATTGATACTGTGCGTGATGCTTTGGATGAAATCCCCCCCGAAATTGTTGCTGACTTAATGGATATCGGCATTTGTCTCGCAGGCGGTGGTGCACTATTGCAGGGCCTGGCGGAACGCTTGACAGATGAATTAAAGCTGCGTGTTTGGGTTGCGGAAGACCCGCTTACTTGTGTGGTGCGCGGCGCGGCCATGGTTTTTGATGATTTGGATGTTCTTGGGCGGTACTTGGTTGGATTGGAACGTGGAAGCACCCGTCACGTTGGATAACAAATACTTTGGCAATCTCTTTATCAGAGACAGATGAAATAATGAATTCCCGCTCTTTACAAACGACGATTATTTTCCTTGTGGTCGGGGGGATTCTGGCCCTTTCTCTGGGCGGTTTCTTTGGGACGGCTTCCCGGCAGGTTGGTTCCGTATTGATAGAAATTCAAACATGGTTTTCCTCGCGCTTTATTGGGTTGCAGGATTTCATGACCGCACCGCGTGACATAGTGTCCCTGCGGATGCGTAATACGGAATTGGAAACGCAAGTATCCCAGTTACAGACTCAGGTTATTGAACTTCAACAAAGAGTGAATGAGACCGAGATTCTTGCGGCGCTGGTGAATTTTTCCCGGTCAAATCCTGAAAGTACGTATAAAGCGGCTGCAGTGATAGGACGTGACCCAAGCCCATTTTTGCATTATATTATTATCAATCGCGGTTCGAATGACGATATTCAGCGCGGGATGCCAGTCGTGACGAATCAGGGATTGGTTGGACGTATTGATGCGGTCATCGCTGATGCTGCTCGTGTGCAATTGATTACGGACCCTGCATCTTCAATAAATGTTTATTTGCAGAACGCTGAAACCAATGCCGTAGCATTGGGTTCTGTAACTGGTGACGTTTCGCTGGATATGATCTCGCAGAATACAGTTGTGGAATCAGGCGACCTCATTCTAACCTCCGGTCTGGGAGGCGGTTATCCATCCGACTTGATCATCGGACAGGTGGTTACGCTGCGTACTCTGGAATATGAATTATTCCAAGAAGCAACCGTCCAGCTTGCGTTGGATTTTTCCCGCCTTGATATCGTTTTGGTGATTACCAACTTCCGTCCGGTGAATATTACTCCGCTTGAACCCCTGCCATCCCCATAATCGTCTTTAAAAAATGAGAAATATCATCGCTTTCCCAGTGCTTGGACTGGCAGTTATCCTCCAGACGTCGGTAATTAGTCGGATCAACTTGATCTCCGGCTATGCAGACCTGCCGCTGATTCTGCTGTCCGCATGGGTGTTGCAGGAGCGGGTCAAATCTTCATGGCATTGGGCGGCTACAATCTGTTTGATGCTTGGTTTTGTGTCCGCGCTGCCTTGGCCGGTTGTTGTGGTTGGTTATTGTGGTGTTGTTTTTGTGGCGCAAATATTACAAAAACGAATCTGGCAGGCTCCCTTATTAGCCATGTTTAGTGTTGTATTTATCGGTACGTTATTTATGCATTTGTTGTCATTTGCAGTTCTGCGAATATCCGGTACGCCCTTTTTATTCTCGGACGTTATGGGGTTGATCACTTTGCCAAGTTTATTGCTTAATATGCTTTTCTCAATACCGATTTATACCTTTATTCGCGATCTGGCAGTTTGGGTTTATCCCGAAGAGCAATACGAATGAGCAGCGGTATAGGTTCGCGACCTGTCCGCATTGCGCCGTGGCGGCTTACCATGGTGTATCTTGTTGTGTTTTTGGTGCTGACCGGTTTTCTTTTCAGGCTTATTAATCTGCAAGTATTGGAAGGTTCCATTTGGACTGCTCGCGCGATTGATAATTACACGAACGAAGTCAGTCTGCCAGCCCCGCGTGGAATTATTTATGATCGCAACGGGTTTATCCTTGCGCGTAATCTTGCATCTTATAATATCGTAATCACACCTGCCAATTTACCTCAAGATGAATCTGATATTCAGCGGATCTATCGAGAACTCTCGGATTTGATAGACATACCTGTAGGTGGACCGGTGACAGAAGCATCCCTTCAAGAAGCTAAGCTGTTTGCAGCTTGTGTGGAAGGTCCGGGAATCGCGCAATTGGTGGCTTTGCAGGATACCCTGGCACCCTATAGCCCTGTTAAAGTGAAGTGTAATCTCTCTGAGCAAATTGCCAGAATTGTGGAAGAGAAGTCCGTTGACTGGCCGGGAGTGCAGGTTGAGGTTGAACCGATACGTGATTATCCAACCGGCTCGCTCACAGCTCATTTGATCGGGTTTTTGGGCCCGATCCCGGCTTCTCAGGAAGCAGAGCTGAGTGCGAAGGGATTTGTTCCCAATCGTGATAAGGTTGGTTACTCAGGGGTTGAGGCCTCCCTTGAGGATATTCTAGCCGGTAGAAACGGTTTACGGGTGGTCCAAATAGATGTGGCCGGGCAGGAACTTCGCAACCTGGAGCCCCCGATCCCGGCAGTTCCGGGGCATAATGCCTATTTGACGATTGACACTCGTTTACAAGCCGCCGCCGAGGCTGCGCTGTTGGAGGAGATTCGGTTTTGGAATACGTATTTCAACACGGTTCGCATATCCAGCGGGGTGATTATTGCCATGAATCCAAAAACGGGCGAAATACTTGCCATGACATCCTATCCAAGTTATGAGAATAATCGTTTTGTACGTTTTATTCCCGCTTATTATTACGAGCAATTGAGTCAGGATCCACGCAAACCATTGTTGAACAATGCCATTTCCGCTGAGTTTCCTCCGGGGTCTGTGTTTAAGTTAGCCACAGCCACTGGCGCGATTAATGAAGATGTGGTTGAACTGGGCGATATTATTCAAACCCCTGGACAATTGCTTTTATGTGAAAAGTTCAATCCCAACGATATTTGTACGGATAATAATACCCGCCCATTTGTGGATTATATTTTTGATGTACGTCCGGAGGGCTTTGGCGCCATTGATTTTTTGCATTGTATCGCGTTTTCAAGCAACGTGTGTTTTTACAAACTTGGCGGCGGTTACGAGGATGAGATCAAGCAGGGGCTTGGCATTGAACGTCTTCGTCAGTATGCTCGCGCACTTGGCTATGATGAGCCATCAGGGATTCAATTGTTGGGTGAGCAGAATGGTTTGATTCCAGACCCGCAGTGGAAACGTATTAACACCGGTGAAAACTGGTCTACTGGTGATACGTATATCGCCAGTGTAGGGCAAGGCTATGTACTCACGACTCCTCTACAAGTTCTTATGTCTGGTTCGGTCATTGCAAATAACGGGAAGTTGATGCAGCCCACAATTGTCCGTGAAGTGACGGATGGCGACGGTAATGTTGTCCCAATGTGGTTCAACCCCGATGATTTTACTGTCACTGAATTTGAGACCCCCGGCAGTTATCAAATCTCACCTTTCACTCCAAACATGAAGTGGGACGTGACTGTAACACCGAAGATCCAAAGCTATTCCTGCGAAGACACTTATTGCAGCCTGAATGATGATTTAAAAATTATTGAACCTGAATCAATTCAGGCAGTTCGCGAGGGAACACGCCTGGCAGTGACTGACCCAGCCTTTGGCACACTGAATGATATCTTCAATGGTTTTCCCATTGCAGTGGCAGGCAAGACCGGCACAGCAGAATATTGTGACGATGTTGCCAGGGCTGCCAATCGCTGTAACTTTGGCGCCTGGCCCACCCATTCCTGGACGCTTGCCTATGTCCCCTATGAAGACCCTGAGATCATTGTTCTTGCGTTTGCTTATAATGGCGGCGAAGGCGCAAGTGTGGCAGGACCCATGGTAGAGCGGGTAATCAGGGCCTATTTTGAGATAAAGGCCATCGACATCGCACAGGGCAACCCTGCCGCAGGGCAATAGACGATGCGCTTTCATCAGGTATAATTCAAACCAATATATTTACCTGAGGCCATCCTATGGAGCAAATTACTTCCCTTATCCAGATCAAAGGAATTCGCGATGGGTTGCTGGCGACATTTATAGATGCGCCCTGGGAAGACCAGCGTATCGCCTTGCTTGCGCAAATTGACGAACGTCCTTCGTTTTTTCAAGGCGCCCGCCTTGCAATGGACGTCGGCTCACAAATATTGAAAGTGAATGATCTGGTTGACTTGCGCGACCATCTTTCGGAAAGAAATGTAAACCTTTGGGCGGTGGTAAGCGAATCGCCCATCACTGAACAGACGGCGCAATTGCTGGGTTTGGCAACCCGTATTTCAAAACCGAGACCTGAAGAGCAGCGGCAGTTTGCAGATCCGATTACTGACGACACTGCTTTATTTGTTAACAAGACCCTTCGTTCTGGTACGCGCATCGAATTCCCCGGGCATGTCGTCGTTATTGGTGATATAAACCCGGGCGCTGAGATCGTTGCCGAAGGCAATGTTATTGTATGGGGGCGGGTGCGCGGTATGATTCATGCAGGCTGTAAGGGTGATCGCTCGGCGTTTATTTGTGCGCTTGATCTTTCAGCCAACCAATTGCGTATTGCAGACGAAGTCTCTGCCACACTCAAATCACAAAAAGACCCCAAGCCGGAGATTGCCAGCATTAACAGCGAAGGACGTTTGCAAGCTGACCTTTGGCATACGGGCTAATTTATTTTTTAGGAATGAATATGACCGCTCAAGTGATTACGATTACATCCGGAAAAGGCGGTGTGGGGAAAACCACAGCCGTTGCAAACCTTGCCACAGCCATTGCGGCGGATGGTAAAAAAGTTGTTTGTATTGATGGCGACATTGGTTTGCGAAATCTTGATGTCGTCATGGGTCTTGAAAATCGGATCGTATACGACATAGTGGATGTGATCGAAGGGCGATGCAAATTGAAGCAGGCCATGATTCGAGACAAGCATTTCCCGGAGATGTACTTGATTCCCGCCGCGCAGACTCGCGATAAGAATGCGGTTTCCCCAACAGACATGATCCGCATCTGCAATGACCTGCGGTCTGATGCTGATTTCGTCATCATCGACTCACCGGCGGGCATTGAGCGCGGCTTCCGCAACGCGATCGCAGCCGCAGATCGCGTCATTGTAGTAACCAATCCGGAGGTGAGCGCTGTGCGCGATGCGGACCGGGTCGTAGGTATTCTGGAAGCAGAAGAAAAAGGGAGTCCGGCACTTATTCTCAATCGATTAAATCAAGCCCTGGTCAGAAATAATGATATGCTCTCTGCCGAAGATGTATTGGATCTACTTGGCATTCAATTAATTGGGATCGTGCCAGAAGACGAGTCTGTCATCATCGGTTCAAACCGCGGCGCGCCGGTAGTAAGCGACCCAAAAAGTCGCGCCGGGCAGGCTTTCCGCAATATCGCCAGACGTATCCAGGGACAGGATGTGCCTTTCATGGATCTTGATCAACAAAGCGGTTTATGGGGCGCCATTCAAAAACTTGCAGGGAGGAAGTAAGATGAACTTCTTTACGCGAAAAAGAAGCGCCGAAAACGCAAAAGAACGGCTGCAACTTGTTTTGGTGCACGACCGCACAGATCTGACGCCCGCGCAATTGGAATCATTGAAAGACGACCTGCTTATTGCCATTTCAAAATATATTGAAATTGATCCTGAGGCAGTTCAAATTGGGTTGGAACGGGATGGCCGTTCCCAGCGGCTGGTAGCGGATATTCCCTTGCGGAACGTATCCCGCCGCCACGCAGGTTGATTATTTTTTATACTTTGGAGGCGGCACGGATCAACCTGATGAGCGTCAGTGGCTGCGTCCGTGTCTTGTTAATATGACTCGCGGTCTCTTCTGGCGAAACTTTGATTTTCTGTTATTAGGTGCAGTTGTGCTTGCGTCCTCCTTTGGCACAGTTATGATCCGTTCTGCCGTCGCGGGGAATGAAGTATTACAGCCGCTGATACCTCGCCAGATCTATTTTGCCCTGCTCGGCGTTGTCCTTATATTCGTAGTCGCATCCATTGATTATCGTTACTGGCTGGCTTTGTATCGTCCGATCTATTTTGGGATATTGATCTTTTTAGTGACGTTAACCGGGTTTGGGCAATCTGCTTTTGGCGCGCAGCGTTGGTTTCAGGTCGGCGTTTTATTTTTCCAACCGACCGAATTCGCCAAGATTGTTGCTATTATTGTGCTGGCGCGTTATTTTGAGCATGCGCAGAATCAGCGGCGCGATTGGAAATGGGCGTTGGGCGGCTTCCTTTGGGCATTCGGTATCATTGGTTTAATCCTGCTGCAACCCAACCTTAGTAATGTGGTTGTATTGACTGTCATCTTATTCTCGATGCTTTGGATTCAGGGACTGGAGATAAGGCAGGTTGTCACTCTTGTGCTATCAGTGATCGGACTGGCGATGCTGGCATTTCCCTTCCTTGAACAATACCAGCAGGACCGCATACTAACCTTTATCTTCCCGGACCCGAATGCCACCTATGGCGCAACCTACAATGTGCAACAGGCGTTGATCGCAATTGGCTCCGGTGGTCTCTTCGGCCAGGGATATGGGCATGGCACACAAACACAACTGCGCTTTCTCAAAGTGCGCCATACCGACTTTATCTTCTCGGCTGTTTCCGAGGAATTTGGCATGATCGGCGGCGTGATCATTATTTTGACGCTGGCATTCATTGTCTGGCGTTGTATTCGCGCGGCGCAAAAGTCAAGGGATGTCTCTGGTTCGATGATCGCCTATGGGGTGGCCATCTTGATCTTCTTTCAAGGCGCGGTTAATATCGGCGTAAATTTGAATGTTGTTCCTGTTTCTGGATTGCCGCTTCCATTCATCAGTTATGGCGGCAGCGGTCTTACCGCGCTTATGCTTGGCATTGGATTGGTGGAATCTGTTGTAATGCGGCATAAGCAAATGGAATTCTAATTTACCTTTCCTGGTGGTTGAGAAGTAGTGCGTATCGAAACCACATATCTTAGGAGTCCCCATCTTGTCCATCAAATCTGCACGAACTCGCGTTGCACCATCTCCCACAGGACATATGCACCTTGCTACTGCACGTGTCGCTCTCTATGATTACCTGCTCGCTAAAAAGACAGGCGGGCAGTTCATTTTGCGTATTGAAGATATGGAACTTCCAATGTTTTTATATTGCTAAACGAGAAATTTCAACCTTATTGCATGGTATCATGTTGTGGCATTAGTTGAGCATGAAGGCACTTTCTATTTCTAAAATTAGATAAAGTTTTTACTAAGGAGTTTACGATGGTTTTAAAGCCTGTCCGAGTACGTTTTGCACCATCGCCCACAGGTCATACGCATCTTGGGAGTGGAAGAACGGCACTCTACAATTATCTTTTGGCTCGGCAAACCGGTGGACAGTTTATATTAAGATTAGAGGACACGGACAGGAAACGATATGTGCCTAATGCTGAGACGGAACTAGCAGAAGGCCTGCGTTGGTTAGGTTTGGAATGGGATGAAGGCTTTGATGTAGGGGGGGGATATGGGCCTTATCGACAATCTGAACGTAGAGACATTTATTTGCATTATGCCAAATGGCTTGTAGACCATGGGCATGCTTACTATTGTTTTTGCTCACCTGATCAGATTGAAAAAGTGCGCCAGCAACAAATTCGATTAAAACAAAACCCAAGATATGATAGAACGTGCAGATTGTTAGATCCTGATGAAGCAAACAGACGCGTTTCCAGCGGCGAAAAATATGTTATTCGATTCAAAGTCCCAGATTCTGGAAAAATTGTCATGAGTGACTTGCTCAGAGGGAATATTTCGGTTGAAAATCAGAATCTAGATGATTCTATAATAGTTAAGTCAGATGGGTTGGCATTGTATCATCTTGCTGCTATGGTTGATGATCATCTGATGAAAATAACCCATGTGATTCGTGGTTCTGAATGGTTGTCAACTTTTCCACTACACGCCCATATAGTTAGAGCATTTGGTTGGAGCGAGCCAATATGGGTTCATCTATCTCTTTTCTTAAAGCCAAGTGGGAAGGGAAAAATGAGCAAGAGAGATGTAGCACGATTGGGACAGGAAGGATATTCAATATTTTTGAAGGATTTGGAGAACCTAGGCTATTTACCAGAGGCGGTCGTTAATTGGATAGCTTTAATGGGTTGGAGTTACGATGACAGGACAGAACTTTTTTCTATGAAAGATCTTATAGAAAAATTCTCTCTTGAGCGATGCACTCCGTCCCCTGCAGCGATTAACTTCGCAAAATTGGACTACTTTAATGGGACATATATCAGAAGCTTGACGAATGATGACCTAACGCATCGCTTAAAGCCTTATTATGATGTCATAGGCCTGATCGTTGATGATAATACACTACGAAGAATTGTCCCATTAATTCAGGAGCGAATTGTTACCCTAGACGATGCACCAGTCATGTCGCGATTTCTCTTGGAAGACGACATTGCCTTAGACCCCACAGGTTTTATCGATAAGGATATTGACAAGGAGAATGCCATCGAGATACTTAGTAAATCTAAGCTGCTGCTAGTAGGGCTCGAGTCATTAGAGCCTCAAACTACTGAGATCGCATTTAGAAACTTAGCATCTGTATTACCTATAAAACTTCCGCAACTTTTTCGAATCCTGCGATTGGCGATAACAGGCCAAGCTATAAGCCCTCCTCTTATTGAAAGCATGGCTGTGATTGGAAAAGAAAGAGTTTTAAAACGGATAGATTTTGCAATTGAAAGCATTAGATATGGCACACCCTGAATTCAATTTTCGCACACATTAGCCACGGATTTACTTCTCATATAAGATGCAACGATTTGGCCGACTCAAGTTTAGGAGTCGGCCAAATCTCGTATGCCTTTATTCAAAATCGAGTAATCTGTGTTTGAATTCTTTAGTTTCGGTTAATCATGTTGTTGATTTATAGATAGGGATTATTTTTTAATGTCAATAAAGTTGATATGGTGTCGCAATGTGTATATTTTCTATAAAGCGGATTGCGGTAATTGTCAAGTATGAACTTTGCCAATTTTTCTGATTGACCTGAAAGTGTTTTCTCAAAACCAAGATTGCCTAAGCTATCCACGAATCCGGGACGTACAATTAGCGAAAGCAAATAAGAAGAAATTCCTATGTCAGGTTGGGAGGATAATGTGTTGTATGGAATGCCATCGCTTGCTATGTGTGCCAGAATCTCTGAGAGAATATCAACTATGGTTGGTGCCAGTGAAGAGGGCATTAAAGGATCGGATACTAAGTCTATGGTCATTAAAGCCGTTTCGAATATCAAACCTTTATAGGTTCCATAAGGCATCCAGAAAGGATTTAGGGCTGATCCTTTTGATAATTCGATCAACTCTTTTACAAGCAATGTTTTGACATTTTCCCAGTCTGATAATCTCAGTCTTTCAATTTCGTCTTTTGTGAACATTTCAAAATAAGACTTAGAGTTTGTGAATTTTGATATTGCATGTATTACTCCCCCTATTGCCAGGGCTGGAGAAGACTCGTCAAGCAAATCCCTAATATTCCAATTTTCGCTTAAATAAACCAAACCGCTATATATCGCATTTGGTGACCCATTCAAATCCATTAAGGAAGAAACAGCGTATGCTGTATGTCTCACAGAAGCATGTATCTCAACTCCGCTTCGGGACTCTACAAACCGGCCAAATCCACCCTTATGTGTTTGTCGGTGGATAAAATAATTTAGTGCTCTTTTAGCATAATCCCTTGATCTGAAAATACTCGGGCTGTCTTCATACTTATACAGTGCACGTAATGCAAGGTAGGTACTGATGATGCCTCCCTCCTCCTTTTCAAGGTTAGACATATCTTTTCTGCTAGCGTATTCCATTACACCGTATTGACTAATCCCCCAACCGCCGCTTTCCGGAATTTGATCATTAATTAAATAGCTATAAACATCTTCTAATATGTCAGTCCAGGGAAGTGATTCAATCCACAAATTATAACTTTGTGAGCTTTTTTTTGTTTGTGCCTTGAGTGTTTTTTTTGTTATTAATATTGGCGTTAAACTCTCTTGAATACCAAAAAGTTTTAGCTCAACGATGCCAAAATTAAAAGCGTCAATTATTGATCGACCTGCTCCCAAAGCTTTGTAAAACCCGGTCGCAAACACAATGGCGGCTTTATCTCCTATTTCTTGTTTCATCCCAATAACGTAATCAATGTATTCTGCAATTGTACTTGCCTGAATCTCAGAGTAGCATGCGTTTAAGATAACACACTTAACTTGACGAGCTACAAGCGAAAACAAAGATGCTAGCGCTTCAGGGTGTATTGAATGAGTTCTGCCTGCATTGTCTTCAAAGCAAAGTTCTCCATCTGAGGTGCCGTGTCCGCTAAAGTGTACGATGTGAGGTTCTGTATCAAGAATGGCTTGGGTAATGTCGCTTGCTCTAACCGATGTTCTCTGAATTAGAGTAAACTTCTCTCGTAACTTCGCGACTTGTAAGCGTTCTTGCACATCTCTAATTTCCTGCCCCACCCTGAGCCTAGTGGCGTCACTTGGATCAGCTGTTAGAAAAAGGATTGCCAATTTTGGTTTCTTTTTCATACCAATCTCCTAATGAATTGCGAAATTTTCACAATTTTTATAACTTTGGTTCTAACAAATCTTTGAGAGTACAATTTAGTGCCGTTGCTAAGATATTTGCCCTATCCAGAGAGATATTTACATACCCGTGTTCTAACTCGGAAATATACGAGCGGTTTAACCCAGACAGCTTTGCTAATTCGGTCTGATTAATTCCCAGAGTTGTGCGTTTCCTTTTTACGGCTATCCCGAACTGGGTGGAAATATTTTGTTGGTTATTTCCAACGAAAAAAGAAACCCGACGCTTCTTGCTGCGTCGGGTTTCTTTTTGATTATTCCTGTTTTCTGGCTTCATTGAAAAAGATATTCCGTAATTAAAAAGCAATTATGGCAAGACTTTATGAAAGCAAATGTTCCTTATGAATATAACATATGTCCATGGCAAGGATACAGGAAAATCCCTATCTGTGCAAGTGACGTTCCACATCAATATCTCGGTGGTTAGCAAATTGGATGCTGCCAGCGCGTGTTGTATCGTAATCGCTGCGCGGACCGCGGTAAGCGGGTTGGGCATGGTGGCAAAGCAATTATCCGCTTGAAATTTGATCACTGTCCCGCCATGACCTGTGATGATCGGTTCCACAGTCAGCTGCATCCGGCGGATCATCGAGAGATAATGAATGATCCCGTACTTGCGGGTCAACAACGAGAAACCGGACATGTCCAACGCAAGCACCGTGTTTTCCCTGCCGTACTCCTGCCAGATCATATCTTCCGGTTTTTTGCGTTCCCTTTCATTTGTTTCCTGTGAGTAACTCATCAGCATTTCATGAAATTGCAGGTTTTTTGGCAACATGTGAACCTCTTGAATGTCAATACTTTACGAAAAGTTTTGGAATCGGGCAGCTTGCTGCCCGTAACTTCCATCAGCAAGCTGATGGGGTCCAGAATTGGAGGCTGCTGAATTTGGAATAATTCATTATAACGAAAAGGATACGGAAGTTCCTTGAACTTCCGTATCCTTTTCGTTAATTATCCCCAGATTCATCAGCCATGCGAACAATGCGCGGCGTGAACTTACCGAGCACATCCACGAGTTCGGCCTGAGCCTTTATTACGCTTTCGATCGGCTTGTAGGCTTGTGGTGATTCGTCCATTCCGCCGCCGAGCAGGGTGACATCATTCTTTTTGAGATACTCATCCCGCGCGGAGTTGCTGATGGAATTCAACGCGACTCTGCGACTCATCAACCTGCCCGCTCCATGTGACGCAGACGCGAGCGATGAGGCAAGGCCTTTTCCGCGCACGAGATACCCCGCATCGCCCATGGAGCCGGGGATAATTCCCAATGCCCCAACACCAGCTGGGGTTGCGCCTTTGCGATGCACAATGACCGTTCTGCCATCGGGTAGATTTTCTTTCCAGGCGAAGTTGTGGTGGTTCTCAACCACAGCGGTTTCCTTGAGCCCAACCGCGGCGGCGACGCGGTGATGGATGATATAGTGATTTGCCGAAGCAAATTTACCGGCGAGTTCCATCGATAGCCAGTATTCCTGACCGGCTTCTGAATCGAGTGAAAGCCATGCGAGATATCTCACAGACTTATCGAGATCAGGATGCATTTCCATCGCAAGTTTGCTAAACCTGTCAGCGATCTTTGCGCCAACACCGCGTGAACCGCTATGGGAAAGTAATGCAAGATATTCACCGGGTTGCAACCCAAACATAGGCTCATCCAAACGGAACGATCCCCATTCAACAAAGTGATTTCCTGTTCCACTTGTGCCAAGTTGATTCATGGCAGTATCTTTCAACACTTTAAGCTGGCGGGTGGCATACCAGGCTTCATCGTCCAATACGGCATGTTGCGCCTTCTTACTGCCTGTCCACTTTGCGCCCATGCCGAATGCAGTTTGCTCCATCAAGGCGTCTTCGAACATGCCTTTCTTTTGTCCAAGCAAAATCGGCGAGACTTCATACAAAGAGAGTCTCATGCGGCAGGCAATATCCACACCGACAGCGAAGGGGATGACGACGTTTTCGTTGGTTGCAAGTACGCCACCGATGGGAAGCCCATAGCCAATGTGGGCATCGGGCATCAAAGCGCCAGCGGCAGTGACAGGTAAGCGCATGGCATTTGACATTTGTGTAATCGCGCCCTCGTCAATATTTTCCTGTCCCCAGATCGGGTAGGGAAGCGGCAACTCTCGCAATGCATCATCGAGTGGTTCATCTTTTTGTGTGATGCGAATGCACTCGCGAGCGAGGTCTGCCATTAATGGATCGGCGAGGAAGGGACCCGGGTCTTGCCGAACAGCATCCAGTTGACTAAGAACCGCTTCGCGATCCCACCCTTGAGCTGTTAGTCGAGCCGCAACATCTTTTGCAATGCCGATAATCTTGCCATCGGCCCAGTTGTTTAACTTTAGAATCTTGCCAGTGATAATGTCCATTTTTTTCCTTCTACCTATTGCCAGACGACATGAATGTTGCAGTAGTACTTTGTTGATTACGAATAAAAAAGCCACGATGCAGAAGTGCACCGTGGCCAAAAAGACACAGACTTGGACCTCTAATCGTCTACAAGCGCACTTCGAGAAGAGATGGATTTTCGATCACGTTTGGCTTTGATAAACAAGATCATTTGAAGTACGCTCCTTTCTTGGGATAATCAACACTTTTATATCCTATCAAGGGTTAAGTGTTTAGATATTTCGCGAAAAAACAACACCACTACGTTGTAACGGTTAAGGATTGATAAGCTGGAAGAGGCAAACAAACGAGAAGCGGGTGTTGTTCAACTATTCATAAACGCTTCAAGATTATCCTTGCTGATACGATATGCCTTGCCGACCTTCTTGGCTTTCAGGCTCTTGTCCTTGATGGCGCCGAGAATATCATCCTCGGTCACCTTCATGAATTTGGCAGCTTCGGCAGGAGTCATAATATCCGGCATTGCAGCCGCGCCGCCAGAGGATCCGCCTTGCATACCACCTTGTAAAGCTTGTCCCATCAAATTGCCAATACCCATGCCCGCGCCGATACCGGCCGTGAGGCCAGCGCCTCCGCCTTCGTTTTGTGCCGCATCGCGCATCGCATCGGCGGCTTGCAATTGGGTGTAGGTTGCCATATCCAGCATACCCATATCGCGCAATTCCTGAGCCGACGTGGTTGAAGGCTTTAAGTTGCCGACATAGAATGTTTTCAACACCAATCCAATGGCTTCAAAATCTTCCTTGGCTTTTGCGCGCACTGCCGCGCCAATTTCCTCAGTCAAGCCGATGATTTCAGGTACGGAATTCTTTGCGGCTGTTTCGCCGAGCACATCCTGTAACTTGGAAAGCAGCATTGTGCGCAAGCGTTCTTCAATTTCAGATGTACGGTATGTGCCGGTTGTGCCGACAATTTGAGTTACAAATTGTTGCGGGTCTTTTACCTGGAATGAATAGGTGCCAAAGCCTTGCAACAACGCCACGCCTAAACCCATATTGGGGTTGCGGATGATAATCGGCTGCGGTGTGCCCCACTTCTTGCTCGCGAATTCCTTCATTGAAACGAAATATACTTCCGCAGGGAAAGGCGTACGATCATTAAATGCTTTGCCGATCCAATCAATTAACTTGGGAATGTTCGCCGTCGCAATCGTGTGCCGCCCCGCCTTGAACACATCCAACGCGTTGCCATCGCGGAAGAACACTGCGCTCTGGCTCTCGCGCACGATCACCTGCGAACCGATGCGGAAATCGCCAATCCCTGTCTCGGGGAAGCGATGGACGATCTCATCATTCATCTCGGTTGCATATTCAATGACATCAAAAATCCTAGCCATGTTATTTTCTCCTTTTCAATTATTGTTTAGATTATAGCCGAATGAACTTGCTGATACAAGAACCGTTTTTCCTATTCTCTCTACGAATTCCACCCCGAAACGTCTCGCGCCAAATAAAGGATGAACGCTTCGCGTGAAGGATGAAAACAGATCACTGATTACTGTTCACTTCCCACTGCCCTTCATCGACTTTCCCGTTCCCTTATCCTTAATCATCATCACTTCCGCCATAATGCTCACCGCGATCTCCTCCGGCGTTTCAGCTTGCAATTCCAACCCAATTGGCGAGTGGACTTTGGAGATCTTTGCTTCATCAATTCCGTTTTCTTTCAACGCTTTAACAGTGGTCGCCCATCTGCGTTTTGAACCGATGACGCCGATGTAGGCGGCTGGAGAATCAAGTAAAGGGACGATTCCTGCGGCGTCCACCGCTGAGCCTCTTGTGGTTAAGATCAGAACCGTGCGCTTGTCTATCGGCAGGTGTTTGGGGAGTTCATCCATAGTGACAGGATAATACGCATCCGCCTCAGGCGTGGACTCGGGATTGCAAAATTCTGCGCGGTCATCGCTGACAGCGACGCGATAGCCAAGCCACTTTGCCAAATGGACAACAGCCTTGCCCACATGTCCCGCGCCAATCACAATGAGCAAAGGGGCTGGAAGAATTGGGTCCACGAATACCTCCACCTGGCCGCCGCACACACCGGGATCTCCGCGCGACGGGTCAGCCATGTTGTAATGCAAATAGCGCGGCTGGCCGTCACTTATCGCCATCCACGCTTCATCAAGCACGCGATGTTCAAGATCGCCGCCGCCGACTGTGCCAATAAAATGCCCATCTGGATAGACCAGCATCTTACTGCCGACATGCCGCGGTGTGGAGCCTTCACTTCTTGTCACAGTACACAGCGCGGCGGAACCGTTATTATTCTCAATTTCAGAGAGAGCCTGGTAAATTGATTTCATGATTCAATGTGAAATTGTCTTTATTTTTCAATTTATTTATGAAAGTTCTTTTGCGGCTATCCGTAATCGAATGGCTTCAACCAACGCATGGATGTAGCCCAATCCATTTTTATTCGGGTACTTTTCAAAATGCTTCCAGCGGCGGGCTTCAAAGAACAGGCAGGTACGCAGGTCGGTCAGAGATTGAGTAAGTTCTTTTTTCCCTTTATAAAGGTTTATCCCCTGCTTGGCAACTTCACGGCATTTCTTGAAGGAGCCCCACTGGGTATAACCGTTATAAGTCAGTGCAAAATCTTCAATTTTGCCCCAGCCTGCGCGGCGGGAAGGGACATCTTTTTCAATTAATTGGGAGTTGGGGATTCTGTCCATTATTTTCTTTCTGGCAGTTCACGCATCAGATGCGCGAACGCAAAGCGCGGCGGAAAGGTTATCCGCGCGGGGAAATATCTGACCTCTCTAAATAATCTTTTTTATGGCTTGTTTATGAAGAGGCAGATCATCCTGTACGGTATTCCAGAGACTGGCGGGGTTGATGCTGAAAATTTCCGAGACGATCTTTTTATGAAGGCCGATCATCTTTGACCATGCTAACTTTGGGTGCGCGTTCTGAAATTCAAGGGAAATGTTGCTGGCCGCTGCGCTGATAATTTCGATCTGCCTGACGGTTGCATCCTGAACCATACTGCGTGAGAGAAATTCGCTTTCCGACATACCCCTTGTATAACGCTCGACCTGTTCTATTGCCATGATAATGTGGCGCAACAGAACGGCATCACTATTGCTCATCGGGTGCCCCCTTATCTTTTTGGTTTAAGAGACGGGAGGATGTTTTTTTCAGACTTTTTGCTGGCTTAAACATATATCCATTTTACCGTAATAAATGCCTCGCGGCGGATGATGTATTGCTGTGTGTTACTCTCCCGAAAGAACACACCGCACTTGGCGTACGGCGCAGGTGTCGGGGCGATGTGAGCGACAGCGAAGGTTCTAGATGGTAATGTAAGAGACCCTTCGCTACGCTCAGGGAATCACAATCAGGAGGAGGATGAAAAAACAATTTACGGCTCAATCATGTGTTTTTCAACTTCATCCATTGTATTCATAAAAGCTTTTTCCAAACTAATTCCATGTAATTCAGCTAGAACAATGATTGACCATAAGCAATCGGATAGTTCATGTCCCAGTTTTTCTTTGCTATTTGGGATATTTCGTTTTCCATGTTCTGCAACGATAAGTTTTACCAGGTCGCCAACGTCACCGACAAAACCGAGCGCGATTTCCTCGCTTGTCCAGGAAGAACCATATAAGGCTTGTTCTTTTTCTGAATATTGTTTGCGGACTGCAATGGCTCTGTCGATCAATTTCTGAAATTCCATTTATCTCTCCAACAATCCCAGCACAGCAGGCAACAACTGTTTCTTTCTTGAAACCACTCCTTGCGCATCACGAGTGCTGTCTGGTAATGGCGGGTAAGGCAGGTCGTTCAAAATAGTGGGCGCATTGGATGAGACCAGCAGACGGCTGGTGCCGCGCACAACATCCGTCACCAAAAGCATGCTGAAATCCAGTCCGCGTTTGTCGCGCAAGTCGTTCAATGCGTTTTGCAGAGGGTCAATATGTTCGCCGAGTTGCAGGATGTCTGTTACTTCAACCTGGGCCACTGCGAATTTGAAACCGCCGCCTTCGAAAGGTTTGATATCCGTGCTGACCACATCTTTCGGGTTGCGGTGGGAGAGCCCTGCTCCGGCGATTAGCACCTCTTTTCCATAGGATTCAATCGTCTTGCCTGTGAGCGGACTTCCGCCCACAAATGCCCAGCGAGCCAGGCGTTCGGCAGCGTCTCTGTCGCGCTGTGTCGTGGTGGGAGATGTCAGGATGAGCGTATCAGATACCAGTCCAGCTAGAAGCGTGCCGGCAAGCTCTGGCGGCATGGAAAGCCCCGCCTCGACGGTTAGTTCAGTCACCAGCGTCGAAGTAGATCCCACGGTATCCACAGTGAAACGGATCGGTTGATGCGTATAGGGGTTGCCGAGTCGGTGATGATCGAGGATCTCTAGTAGTTCTGCCTCTTCGAGCGCGGCGATTGCCTGCCGGGGTTCATTGTGATCCACGAGAATAATCTTAAGACGCGGCGGATTCAGTACTTCGCGCTGATGCGCAATACCCATGTAAACACCCTGCTCATCCACGACCCAATAATCATTATATTCAAGCCGTAATAATTTATTGAGCGAATCGCGAATATGTGCGTTGGCCTGATACTGAGGGACGGCTGTATCTGCTGCATCCTTGCATTTTTCTGCCATCATTTCGCGCACGGTTGTATCGCCGGGACGTGGGCCGAGCGTATCAGTGAAATATTTAAAAAGGCTCAAGCCGTTGATCATGCCGTACGGAATGCCATCTTCGCTAACAACAGGGGCGAGCCCGCCGGTTTTGCTGGCGAGGATCCAGGCCGCGCCGAGTTGTGAATCCGGACGAATGGTATCGAGGCGGCGCATGACAGAGCCAAAACGAGGCGAGGCATCGGTGAGCAGAGTGGGAGCCTCAATGTTGAGGGTTTTTAACACCCAAGAGGTCTGCGCGTTAAGTGCCCCGGCGCGGGCGGCAACAGAGTTTGCGCTGTCACGTTCTCGCAACAGCCAGGCGTAACCCATGGCGGAAGCGATTGCATCGGTGTCTGGATTGATGTGGCCTACTACATAAATTTGGTCTGACATATAAATCTTTCTTCCTGTACACGATTGAATATTGCAGGAGTGATTTTGATTATATTTCACCTTTTTCCAACATCTCTAAAAAGATGTTCAAGATCTCGGGGTCGAAGTGTTTGCCCGATTCGTCTATGAAGTAGCGGATTATTTTTTCGCGCGACCAGGCCTCGTGATATGGACGATCATTACTTAAGGCATCCCAAACGTCTGCGATGGCAAAGATACGGGCTGAGACGGGAATGCGTTTCCCCTTTAATTTTTGCGGGTATCCTGTACCGTCCCATTTCTCGTGATGCGAGAAAGGGATCTCAATGGCTTTATTAAGATAGGTGATCGGCAGTAGAAGTTTATAGGCGGTTTCCGGATGTTGTTGCACAATTTCCCGTTCTTCAATGGTCAGTTTATCAGGCTTGTGCAGGATTTTGTCAGGAATGCTTATTTTTCCGATGTCATGCAGGATGGAGCCACTGCGAATATCTTTAAGGGCTTCACCGGATATTCCTATTTTCTGTGCGATTTTCATTGTATTTTCTGTCACGCGGCGGGAATGACCTTCAGTTTCCTTGTCGCGTAATTCCAGCGCGCGTGCAAACCCCTCGAGCATGGTGTCGTATGCATCCGCCAATTCCCGTGTGCGGGCAACAACACGGTCCTCTAGCTCGGTGTTAAGATTACGGAGTTTATGCTCCAGATCTTTGAGCGCAGTAATATCGTGTGAGATATAGACACGTCCCAGCATTTCCCGCTGCGTATTATAAAGGGGCCAGATGGTCAATTCATAATGGATTTGTTTTTTTCCAGTATTAAAGATGGCTTCTGCGCGCGCATATGAAACATGCGTATACATTTTTATTGGGATGGGAAAATTGTCAAATACGATTTTGGCGGGTTCGCCTATCACTTCGTCTGCCTTTTTTTCAAGCAATGCCAGCATTGCGGAATTAATATCCACGATCAGGTTTTGGTTATCTAAAATGACGACAGGTTCCTTCATGGCTTCGAATACCCGATCACGCCCGATAGGGGCAACTTCAAATATTCGAAAACGGAACAAGCCCCACGCAATGATTGAATTTCCGACGGCAACCGTGAATGGAGTGATGTCGCGCTGTGGCACGATGTTGATGTTCAACAGGGAAAAGATGGAACCGATGATCGGGATCAAAAATCCAAGAATGATTAAGATGAGTTGAGTTCGGTATAAGCCGTGGGGCCGAATGATGCGGAGCAGCAGGAGGTAAAGACTCCAAATCATAACGGCATAGCCGTAGATGGCATATCCAAAAAAAACAGGGGTATCGTTGTAAAGTAAAACGGAGAATGGGAAACCGGGGGCCAGAGTCGCGTTATTGTAAATCCAATGGTGATACGTATTTGTGACAAGGATCAATGTGAACAGAGTCGGCACAAAGAAGGATGCCAGGAATAACGCTTTTGGTTTACGAAGTTTGTGATCTGTGAATTGAACAGCAAACACCGGTAGTGCAATAATAAGCAGATGAGTTATCAGCCATTGAAAGCCGTCCCAAAAGATTTTACCGGCCAAATCCGGGCTGATCATCTCCAGGATGAATCCACCGATCCACAGTGATTCTCCCAGCATATACCAACTGTACGCAATCGCTCCCTGGGCATGCCGCTTGCTCCGTGCGTAGAGCAGGATGGCAATGGAAAATAAGAGCGAAACAATATATGGAATTAAGTAGATAATCTCAACACGGTTCATATAGTAGTAATAATCTTTCCTTTGATCAGGATTATATCTCGCCTTCCCGAATCAATCTGTGGGAGTATTTCTTGCTTCAAAAAAATAGACGCGAATCAAGACGCGTCTATTTTAACTTGAACCTGCTACGGCTTACCGATGCTTAATCGCCCTCCAAACTTTCTCTGGTGTAAGGGGTATTTCATCCACATTCACGCCCAGCGCATCCAGCACGGCATTGCCAACCGCCGGGGCAACCCCATCCATGGGGATCTCTGCCACAGCTTTTACACCAAATGGATGACTTGGCTCAATGGTTTCCACGAAGATGGTTTCGAGTTCAGGCATTTCATCGGCGCGGAAGAGATGGTAGCGGTCGAGGTCTCTTTCGATGGCATTGCCTTTGTCATCGTAGCGCATTTCCTCACAGACCGCATAGCCCAATGCCTGGGTCATTCCGCCTTCGATCTGACCCGAGGCCGTCAGCGGATTCACAATTACACCCGAATCGACAGCCATCACGAGTCTGTCTACTGTGACCTGACCCGTATCAGTATCCACAGTAACTTCGGCAAATTGCGCCGCGAAAGGCGGCGGAGATACAGGCGAGACGTAACTTGCCACTCCCATGATCTGTTCCTGATTGTTTTTATGAAGTGAATCCAATGCTATTTCAGCAAGCGAAACACTTTTTCCGTCAGGAGCAATCGCCATTCGATTCGCTAATCGTATACTCGTAGACAGGTACACAGGTACACTCGTATCTTTGACCTGTTTACCTGTTTCCGTGTTTACCTGTTTACGGTCATTAAGTATTTTCGCCGCCCGAACCTTGATTCTCTCCGCCACGATCTTGGCCGCATTGACGGCCGCTGTGCCGGAAATATACGTTGTAGATGAAGCATAAGCGCCTTTGTCGAAAGGCGTAAAATCTGTGTCGGATGAATAACAGATCATGTCCTCAATCGGTACACCCAATACTTCCGCCGCCATTTGGGCAAGCACGGTATCTGAGCCAGTTCCCAGGTCGGTTGCCCCGACTAATAAATTAAATGAGCCATCATCGTTCATCTTGATGGATGCGCCGCCCATATCAAGGTAGGGGATGGCTGTGCCTTGCATAACCATCGCGACGCCGATGCCTTTGCGTAACGTTGAACGTTTAACGTTCAACGTTGAATGCCATTCCTCATTTCCAAATTTATCATCCCATCCGATCGCGGCGCGCCCTTGGGCCACACATTGTTCGAGCCCAACGGTATGAATGATCTCGGGGCGCGGTTGACGGCCTTCATTCCATGCCGTTGAAAATGGGTGATACTCTCCCGGGTGAATTGCGTTCTTCAGTCGGAAGTCGATTGGGTCAAAGCCCATGGCGCGGGAAATTTTTTCCATGTGACGGTCGAGCGGCCAATACCCCTGCGGCACTCCGTAGCCTCTAAACGCGCCCGCGGGCGGGGTGTTGGTGTAAACCACATCGGCATAAAAACGGATGTTGGGAGACTGGCGATAATCTCCATCGCCAACATATAACGCCATGGCCTTGTGGCCTGTGTTGCCTGTCACGGTCAAGGCATGACAGCCATACGCGCCAGTATCAGATAGTGCGTACATCGAATTTGCGGTGATCGTGCCATCTTTCTTTACGCCGGTTTTCATTCTGACACGCATAGGGTGACGTGAGCGCGCGGCGATGAATTCCTCTTCGCGGGTGTATTCGTAGATGACCGGGCGTTTGGTGGCGATCGTGAGATGAGCCGGTACGTCTTCCATCAACACTTCCTGTTTGCCGCCAAAGCCGCCGCCGATGCGCGGCTTGATGACGCGGATCCGTTTGACTGGCAACCCCAAAACTGGTGCGAGCATTCTTCTGACATGGAAAGGCACTTGTGTGGATGTGCGGATGACCAGACGGTCATCTTCATCCCAATAGGTGACGGCGATATGCGGTTCGATATGCGCCTGTTGCACTTTAGGCACTTCATACTCAGCTTCAAAGATTTCATCGGCTTCCTGAAAACCTTTTTCCACATCTCCAATGTCAATGCGGATTTCGGCGGCGAGATTCTTTTCGGGGTTTGAATCTGCAAAGTTGACATATTCAGGCTCATCATGAATACGGATTGCATCAGGCTGCATGGCCATGCGGGAATCCAAAATCATAGGCAGGATTTCATATTCAACTTCGATCATACTTAATGCCTGCTCTGCAATTTCTGAAGTCTCTGCGGCAACGAAGGCCACCCGGTCGCCCACGAAGCGGACTTTATGGTCCAAAGAAAATGTGTCCAACGGCCCGGGGATCGGGTCCGATTGACCGGCAGTTGAATACACCACGCGCGGAATGTCCAGCCAGGTCAACACAGCCTCAACACCATCGAGGGCTTTGGCTTTGCTGGTATCAATTCTTTTTATTTTTGCGTGAGCGTGAGGTGAATGTAAAACCTTGGCATGGAGCAAACCGCGCTTTTCAAAATCACCCGTGAAAGCAGGCTTGCCTTGCACTAACTTGACGGCGTCCACTTTTATTTCAGGTTTGCCGACTGTCTGCCATGTTTTTGATTCGGGAGCGAGAATGATTTTTGTTTTTGTGAGCAGGCTTGTCGTTGAATTGCGAATCGGGAATGGGGAGTTGGGATTCGGGAATTGGGATTCGGGAATTGGGAATTGTGGGTTTCCGAATCCCGATTCCCGAATATCGTATTCCGTATCCCCCCTTAAATCCTCCGCTGCTTGCAATACCGCCTGCACAGGTTTGAGATAGCCCGTGCAACGACACAGAACACCAGAGATCGCCTCGCGCACTTCCACTTCACTTGGGTTTGGATTCTTCTCAAGCAGAGATTTCGCGGCAAGGATTTGAGCCGGCGTACAGTAGCCGCATTGAATCGCGCCTGTTTCAACAAAAGCCTTTTGAAGCGGATGCAAGCCGTCGGTTTTCTTCCAACCCTGCTCAGGGTGCTCGCCAAGCGCTTCGATGGTGGCGATGTTGTGACCTTCAGACTGCGCGGCCAGGATCGAACCTGCGTTGACGGGTTTTCCGTTTAATAGAATCGTATCTGAGCCGCTTAAGCCGCCCTCATCGCCAAACTTGACTCCATGATAACCAAGCCCGCGCAAGGCGGTCAGCAAGGTGGTGGAGGGGGTGATATCTATCACGTGTTCAATGCCGTTTATTTTTAGTGTGATGTTCATATGAACTCCTTGATACGTTCAACATTTAACTTTATTGCAAAACCATCGTTACTTTCAAACCATCATTCTGGTTGCTTCCAAACACCGTTTCGCCAAAACAGCGGCGACATCCATTCTATATTCGGCAGATGCCCATTCATCATTAGCTTCGTGATACGCGTTGCTTGCGGCGGCCTCTAGTCCTTCAGCTTCGGTGCCGTCCATTGCGAGCAGGGGACTCTTGCCATAGCCGCCGAGCGCGAGGCGTGTGCGGCCTGAATTCCATTGGGTCAACGCGGCGCAGATGATGGGTTTGTCCGCTGGAGTGCGGGAGACGAATTCAAAGGCGAGTTTGGGATTGAGGGGCATGGTGATGAACGTTATGAGTCCGCGCGGGCGGAGGGGGAGGAATTCGCCAAGATGGACGATGGACGATGGACGATTGACGATGGTTACCTTTGCGTCCAAAGCGAGCAAGACTGTTGCAAATGGTGAACGCCCGTCGCATGAAAAGAGAGTTCCCGCCACCGTGGCTGAATTCCGACTGTTCAACGGCGCTTCAAGTTTCAGGGCGGATTTCAACGCAGGAGGGCAGTGTTCGGATTCAAGCAATGCCTGCAATGTGAGTGTCGCGCCAATCTCGAGGTTAATACCACTGACGCGGAGCATATCCAGGCTCAGGTGTTGTAGGTCTACAACGGTAACGGGATTAACCGTCGGCTGGGAAAGAAGGGTGCCGCCTCCGAGCGGGACTGTATTGGGTTGAGTCAGCAGCCTCAGGGCTTCATCCAATGTTTGGGGTCTATGATAGGCAGTGATCATGTCATCTCCTTGATGTTTCTATTATACATGGCTTGAATCCGTTGACTACAATTTGTTGAACCTATACTATGTTGCGACTGCGATGCAAAGGGCGCCTCCGCTCAGTGTGGAAAATCGTCTGTAAATTGGGTTGGCTGGGTCTTGTTACATCCGTCATGCTTTTTTGATGATAATTGATACTGGGGGGCAGGGTGACAGATAGTTATACTTTTCACAAGTTCATGCGAATATACGTATATTCGTTGGAAGGATTTGCAATATGAATATGTCGCTCGAAGTTGAAGTCAATCAATTACACGCGGAGATTTGTGCGGGTCTTGCAGACCCAAACCGAATCATGCTCCTGTACGCGCTTTCGCAGGGTTCGCGCAACGTGACTGAACTATGCAATGAGTTGGATATGCCACAGCCGCTGGTCTCGCGTCATTTGAAGGTATTGCGCGAGCGCGGCATGGTGACGAACGAACGACGGGGCACAGTGATCGTTTACAGCCTCGGCGATAAACGCTTGATCCAGGCTCTTGATCTTTTACGCGCTGCCATGCGAGACATGCTGGCGAAACGCGCGGAGTTGGTGGAAGCATTTGCATAACGCGCAAAAGCGCGAATACTTTTCATGGAGGCCCAAAATGGCAGAAAGAAAGAATAAACTCACATTGGTTGTTCTCAGCGGGGATTTGGATAAAGTGATGGCTTCGTATATCATTGCCACAGGCGCGGCTGCGGCGGGCATGGAAGTCGTCATGTTCTTCACGTTCTGGGGATTGAAAGCCATTCAAAGAGATGGCGTGTTCACGGGCAAAGGCTTGTTTGGGAAGATGCTCGGCGTGATGAACCGCGGCGGTTTGAATGCAATTGGCCCATCCCGACTCAATATGGGCGGCATGGGACGTTGGATGTTCAAACTGATGATGAAGCAAAAAGGTGTTACGCAATTGCCTGAATTGCGCCAGGCCGCAATTGACCTCGGCGTTCAGATGTTACCGTGCCAGATGAGCATGGATGTGATGGAAATTACGCGCGGCCATTTTATCCCCGAAGCTGCCGAACCTGTCGGTGTTGCCACCATGCTTGAGCACGCATCCGAATCAAGTATTCAATTCTTTATCTAACCCAAAGGAGATACAAATGTCTGAAAATATTGCGCTCGCCCTGGATTTCAAAGGTTTACTCTGCCCGATGCCTATCGTAAAACTCGCCCAAGCCATCAAACGGGTGCAGGTTGGCGAAATGGTCGAAGCCGTCGCCACCGACGCGGGCGTGATGGCCGACATCCCCGCATGGACGCGTTCCACAGGCCACGAACTCATGGCGCTCGAAAAGCGAGAGAAGGACTTTCGCTTTGTGGTCAAGAGATTGAAATAGAAAGATACACAGGTACACATGTATACACGTTTCACTTGTTTACATGCTTACTTTTTTACCAAAGGACAAGACCATGATCCTCCTCATACTTTCCCAGCTCCTCGCTCTCGTGGGACTTTTGGTTGGCGTCTACGGAATAACCATTCGCTACGCCGAGACAAAACGCCGCGCCCTCCCCGCTGACAAATCGCCCCTCAAAGGCAATCCACAACACGGAATTACATACGCGTTTACGGTTGGCATGATGCCTTGGGCGAAAGAATCGACTCGCATCCACATGATCGCATACTTGCGCGGCATCGGTTTCCACGTGGGAATCTTCACCGCGATTGGCGCGTTGCTCATCAGCCCATTCTGGGGATTCTTGCCCACAATGCTCAGCACGCTTTTGATGATCGTTCTCGGGCTTGGGTCACTGCTTGGCGCGGCAGGCGGCGTGATGCGAATCGCCGAACATAACCTGCGCGGACTGAGCCTGCTGGACGATCATTTCGCCGTCTGGCTGGTGACAATTTGGATGGCAGCAGCAGCCCTCGCATTATGGAATGCAGGGGTGTTGATCCCGTTTTATATTTTGTCCGCGATCACACTGGCTTACATTCCGCTTGGCAAGATCCGTCACTGTCTATATTTCTTTTTCTCGCGCCTGTTCTTTGGGAAGTTCTTCGGACGCCGCGCGGTTTTCCCACACCCTGAACCTGTAAAAATAGAGGCGCGCCATGACTGAGACAATTGAACTTGCATTAAAGACACTTGAATCGCAACTGAATCAGCCGTTGGAAACTGCACTGGAGTCTTGCGCGCGCTGTGGGATTTGCGCGGAGGCTTGCCATTATTATCAAGCCGAGTCAAAAGTGGAGCACATCCCAGCGTATCGCGCCGAGCAGTTGCGAAGTGTATACCGGTACGAACATGATTTCCTGAGTAAATTATTCCCGATGTGGACGCGCTCAAAGAAACTTGATGAGCCGACACTGGCAAACCTGACCGAGATCGCATTCAGCCAATGTACGCTTTGCCGACGCTGCACGGTGAATTGTCCGCTGGGCGTGGATACGCCGTTGATGATGCGCGCTGTCCGCGCGATGGCGACCGCTTCGGGAACCGCGCCTGAAATTTTGGTCATGCTTGCTGATGCGGCAATTGAAAAAGGTAAAGACCCTTCGTTTTACAAAGAAATGTTCCTCGACCAGATCACAGAAATGGAGGAGCAATTGCGCGATATTACAGGCGATCAGAATGCAGCCATCCCTGTGGAGAAACAAGGTGCAAAGATATTGTACGTACCGCTGGCGGGCGCGCATACCATTCTACCGCCTGCGGTGGTGTTCAACGCCGCCAAGGAAGATTGGTCGCTGTCTATTTTTGAAGCCTCGAACTATGGCGTATTTCTCGCGGACGTGAACCGCGCCAAGCAGGTTGCAAAACGCATCGTGGATGAAGCCAATCGTTTGGGTGTGAAAGAGATCGTCATCTCCGAGTGCGGACATGCATACGCATCTTATCGTTGGGATGTGCCGAACTGGTTCGTGGGTGAATTTAATTTCAAGGTGCGCTCATTGATCGAAGTGCTGGCTGAGTATATTCAAGATGGCAAAATCAAAGTTGACCCGACTGCGATCCCTGAAGCCGTGACGTATCACGACTCTTGCAACCTTGCCCGCAACGGTGGGCTGATCGAAGAGCCGCGATATGTTCTGAAGAGTGTGGTTGGTGATTTCCGCGAGATGACCCCCAACAAAGCTGAAGCATTGTGCTGTGGCGGCGGCGGTGGACTGGTTGCTCTCGCCGAATATGCAGACCGTCGAATCGCGGCAGGCAAGCCCAAAGCAACTCAGATTCAAAAGACGGGCGCGCGCGTGGTTGTGGCAGCATGTGAGAATTGCCGTTTGCAGATCGGCGACATCAACGAACATTACAACTTGAATGTAAAGGTCACGGCGATCACAGATCTGGTAGTGCGTGCAATGAGATTGCCCAAGCCATTGCCTGGGCATGAAGCGGAGTTTTTGTTTGATGACGAAAAGGTGACCGTTGCATGAGGTTGAAATTTACAAACTCGCCTTACGCACTTTAACCCCTTCAGGCGTGTCACCTTGAGCTGAAGCCCTGAACGAAGTGAAGGGGCGAGCGAAGGGTCTCTGAGACAATCTTAGAGATTCTTCGCTTCCGCTACTAATGACACAGAATGTCATTTCGCATAGAATGGCGGTGCTTGCCCGCTATGGATATACTCAGAACGACACTGCTTAAGGTGAGTTATAAATAATAAAGAAGAGGACGGGTTCTCGCCGTCCTCTTTTTTATTCAGGATAAACTTTCCAACCCAATACATCCAA
>Ga0082335_1002963_pt1 | contig 29461 bp, 40 predicted proteins | sample Subgrocontami58m_FD_72375 | JGI IMG/M metagenome (GOLD analysis project Ga0082335, IMG submission 72375) | Subsurface groundwater microbial communities from S. Glens Falls, New York, USA - GMW37 contaminated, 5.8 m (SPADES assembly) (version 2) ...
TGCCATTGATGATCTTAGGTCTTTCCAGGTTACAGGCTGATTTTTAGGAATGCATTTTGCATTTGCTATTCCAACTGCTCTGTCAAGAAACTTCTTTGCTTGTCTGTATTCAAACTTGAAAACTAATTCATCATCTTTTAAGTTTTCTAAAGTTATACCTAAAAACTGAACTGTTTCTTTAAAATTAGTTATCTCGCTTCTTGTTTGTCTTGTTCTCTTTAATTTATCTTTAGGAAGATTAACAAGATACTCTGCTTCTTTTGTAGTTGGATTTATCTGCTTAAAGAAATCTGATTTTTTCAACTGAAGAAGAGTATTAACATTTTCTCCGATATCAAATGCAAGCCATGCAAGTGTTTTATGATCTGGAGAAATTATTATATCTACAATTTTTTTAAATGTATCAAGCTCAATAAATCTAACCTCTTCTTTATTAGGTCTTCTGTAGAATTCCATAACTTCTCTTACAAGATGTGTTTTTCCAGCCATGTCAAATGGCTTGCTTCTGAATACTTTTCCATAATAACTTTTCAGATCTCCGAATCTCTCTCCATTTTTATTTTTTATCTTTCCATCTTCAAGGTCATCATAAACTTTCTTAATGTCTTTCTTGTCTAATTTTACCCAGGGCTTATTAACAAACCAATTATTTACATTCCTGAATTTTGTAACATAGGTGCAGAGAGTTTTATATGTAGATTCATCAAGAGCAGTTAACCCATTAATTCTTTTCAGCTTGTTTTCTTCCCAATCAAAAAATTCTCTGAATAACTTTCTGTTTTCTTTGCATATAGAAGAGTCATTTAACAGCTTCTCTTTCATCTTCAGGAAACTTTCTTTGAATATCATAAAGAATACAGCAGAAGCTAGTTTTTAAGGCTTTTGGAAGTATGAACCTTTAGGTTCAACGCCCCCACGAGGAACTGAACTAAGAGAAAGAAAACGCGCTCGGAAGGATTTGAACCCTCGACCTAAGGCTTAGGATGCCTCCGCTCTATCCAAGCTGAGCTACGAGCGCAATTTTGTTTAAGTTTCTGGGGTTGGACGAACCAATCTCATTCATCCATTTATTTAATTGTTTGCTTCCTTTTAATACTATTTGTGTGGCACGATTTTCCCTGTCCTCTAGTCTTGCCTTAAACCCCTGTTTAATAAGCATACTCCAAACCTGATTCATCAATCTCGGAGATTTCATGGTGATATTCAAGCAAGGGTAGGGTCTTCCAACAGGGGTTTTATCAAAATAGAAGCAACCGTCCGTGTCAAATATCCCTCGGATAACATGCTTCATTTTGTCATAACCTAAATTATAAATTTTATCATCAACTTTTAGATCTAACTTTTTGCCTATTGGAAATCCAAATTCTTCATGCATTTTTTTAAGAAGAGATTTATGAGAAAAGTTTAGTTCAATTGAATTATACTTGGGACGTTCTTTAAGATATGCACTCCTATCAAATAATTCTTGGATATTATTCTTCAAATAACCAAAAAACTCTCTGTCTTTAATTGCATTTCCACTAATTCCAATCAAGTTATTTACTTTTCCTCGAAAGTTTAGCTGACTCATCCATCCGTCACCTAGAAGCACGCCGTAAAACTCTAAAAAAAGAGGGTTGCTAATATCTATCTCTAATGGCTCTTGAAGACTCAAACTTTTTTTAATAATCTTTTTTCTGCCTTGAGCTTGTCTTTTCGTTATTTCATTTGAGCCATACTTTTCTAAAATTAGAGCGAGTGCTATCTTACCCCCTTTGGCTTTTCCCCAGGTATCTTCTTGCCTGTCCAGAACCTCTAACTCGCTGGCTATCTCCTTTGGAATAATGTCTTCAGGGGTATATCTTTTTAGAGAATATCTCCAATTTTGAATTGTTTTAAAAGGAATCTTAAATTTCTTTGATAGTTCCTTCAAACTTCGACAATTATTTTTTTGAATTAAAAAGTCAAATAGTTTTGAACGAGACTTTTTGGAAAGCAGTAACCTCATCGAATAGGGGGGTTTTTACTTTATTTAAATATTTCCCCTAACCGCTTCGGCTGAGAAGGAATCTACCTTTTCTGGAAAAAAGAAAAAAGCCCTTTCTTTGGCTTCTTTTCCTGCTTCGGCTTGAGAAATATAACTGGGATGTCGTATGCCTGAGCGGTTTTTGCCTGAACTAAATCGGCAGTGATTAACACGGCTTTGTTCAGTATTGCTATTCCTCGTATTACTGAATCTATCTCGCCTGACTTTGCAAACTTAATCTGCATCTCGTTCGGCCGCGCGCCCTGAAAAAATGGCTGAATCGGGAAGTTTTGTTTTAACTTGTGAAAGCCCGCAATTTCCTCTAAGCCAATAAATCCTTCCTCTCTGCCTTTATTGGCGAGATTTTCCAGTTCGGCTATGACTGCGTTGGGAATTATTATTTTCCCCTGAATTCCTTTTCTTATAAGCTTGGAAATAAACCGGTTTATTATTGCGGAAGTGTCTACTACATAAACATTTTTTGCCTTGACAAAATCCGAAGAAAGAGTTCTTCTCGCTCTCGTCTTTATTTTCTGCGAATTCATTTTTTTCTTATTTTTGAACATATTGTTATTTGGATTTTGAAGTTTATAAATCTGGCTGAAATGTAAAGTATCCAATTAACATTTGCTCGTCATTTAATCTTTGCCCCTGCCTTTGTGAGATTGTTAAACCCCTAATCAAGGTTAATGCCTGCCTCCATTGAACAGGGGATTGAAGATAATTTTAAAGTTAAGCAATTAATTTTAAGGCGAAAGTAATGTTAAGAAGCAAGGTTTACTTAACATTTAGTTTGACTCTATAGTTTTCTGGGCAGAGTCAAAAGTCATAGTTTATGCAGGGGGAAGGATGCTCGCAAAAGCACTTCTTGATATAGACAATTTGGGTAATTCTGTTACTTTTTGTCTCAAATTCTCTATCTGGAGAATTCGAATGCTAGGCAACACATTTAACCGAATTCTCCATAACTGTAAAGTTGGTGAAGTGCTTTTGCTCGTTGAACATAGAACCACCAGCGGGTTCTATTTATTCCTGCAACCGCAGTTCATCCTCCCGGGAGCATATTACATTATTTGCATAAAGCAAATACTATTTATGCAGGGGGAAGGATTCGAACCTTCGAAGGCACTAAGCCACGGGATTTCTGACAATTTGTCTGAAACCCAGAAAACTGGTTTTCAGGTCTTGAGTCCCGCGCGTTTGACCACTTCGCTACCCCTGCTGAGCAATTTTGTGAGACAACTTAATTGTTATCCCGGACAGGATTGCGAACCTGAAATAGTGAGAAACACAAGTTTTATAAACCTTATTTAATACGAATTTTAGAGACGGCCATAGTAGCTTGGTAACACCCGATCCCATCTGAACTCGGAAGTGAAGCTTGCTACGTTCATGCTGGTACTGCCCCAACAGGCGGGAACGCATGAAGCTGTCTTATCTTTTTTATTTTTTGATTGTTATTGATTTACTTAGAGGAGTGAACCCTTGTTTGTAGACACTGAGTTAGGTTATCCTATATGCCCATGGTTAATGGGGGGAGGTTTATTTTTGAGATGGCTTAAATGAGAAAAAATGTCAAGTTTGATTATGGACTGTAGGATTAACATTAATTCATAATATATTTATATCGCATTTTCTTCAGGTTTCAATGGAGAATATGAGCAAGAAAGAAGTCAAGGAAAAAATCGCGGATTTTTTCAAAGAAAAGCACGATAAGGAAAAAGTAAGAAAAATAAAGAAACTTGCAATGTCGCATCAGATTAAGCTTGGAGAAAAGAGGAAATTATTCTGCAAAAAATGCTTTTCAATGAACCTTCGAGTTTTAGGAATAAAGAATAAATTGAAAAGGGTGAAATGCAATGATTGCTGGAATGAGATGAGATGGAAAGTTAAAAGTTAGCTTCTGCCATAATTATTAATTGCTTGCTAACAATTTAATTATCTCCGATAGAGAGGAATTATTGTCGCAGTTCATTCATATGTTTAATGGGCTTCCTTTGAATATTGACATATACAAAATCCATAACAATTAATAAAAAATGAAGGTAATACGGCAAAAAGATGTTTATGACATTAATAAAAATTGCGCACGAAAATAATCGCTATTAGGAGCAGTTATTATTTGTTCAACAGGTTTTTGTTATATCCCCCCAGAATCTTTTCTTTATCTTATTCTGTTGGTTCATTCCTCGCCGCCAAACAGCCCGCTAAAGAAATTACCTATTGACTCAAAAACATTTCCTACTACGCCTCCTACTGTTGCAATAATTCCCTCGCCCGTTCCAGGATTATCGCCGAATTCGCTGGAGGCATCTGCACACTCTATACTGACTATGCACTCGTAGCCCTCTCCAGAATCGCCCATAACTGGTTTTCCGTAGCAATTCTCGCAGGTATTGCATGCGCTTTTTGCTTCCTCAAGTTTCATTTCAGTTAAACACTGACCAGCATACAGGTGCTCACACGATTTTGCGCACCTCTGGCAGATTTCATTTCCTTTTTCTCCGCCTTCTCCTGCCTGGCAGATTAATCCTTCTTGCTCGTTATTCACGCAATCGCGGATGCATTGTTCTTCTTCTGATTTCGCTTCGGGCTCTTTGACCATTCCACACTCTTTGTCGCATACTGCCTGATTTTTCTGCTGGCATGCGAAGTCAAATTCGCCGCATCCATTTAGCGTGCATGTTTCAACGCAGTTTTCTTCTTCTGTCTGCTCTGGCTTTTCTGCATTGCACTGAACCAGGCATTCCTGCTGATTTCCTGCGCATCCGACTCCAGGCGATATGCACTTCATGCAAGTCATCATGCATTGCTGTTCTGACGCGCTTGGACCGATAGAATGAGATTCTGTTGATACTGCTTTTCCTGTAATCTTATCAAATGCAGGGCTATAAAATCCAATTATCACAAGGAGGAGAATAAGCAGCAGTATATACGAAATCCACGCTCTCTTTTTCATAAGAGATATAATGAGATGCACTTTAAAAATCTTTCATTTGAAAAGCATAAGTTTAAATATTTTGTAATTCTCGAAGCATACAGGAAAAGATGGTGAAAAATCAAAGATTTTTCTGCCTCTTTCGTTTATGAGGTAAACTCAAGATGGTGAAGAAATTTTTTATCCTGGTTTGTATTTTGCTGTTTGTTTTTAGTTTGAATTTTGCTTCTTCTGCTTCTATTGATGACGAATTCAAAAAACTTGGAAATTATGCTGAAGATTATGAGGCAGGAAACCTGAATTACGCCCAGCTTCTGACTCACACCTCTGCAATAAAGCAGAATATGAATGGGTTTTTAGGAGCAACTGGCAAAGAGGCGGGCGGAGTTTTGAAGCAGGAGCAGATAAAAAAGATTTTGGGAGAGTCGGTGGAAGATACCAAGTGGGTCTGGATGGAGGGGGAAGAAAGGGAAAAAAAATTAGACGGCGCTGTTCCTGTATGGAAAAAGATAATATTCGACGGAAGGAAAATCCAAATCAGACTGAATGCATGGCCTTCTATATTCAGCAGGAGAGAATTCAAAGAAAAACCTGAGAATGAAGAGAAAAATACAGAAATTGAAGATTTGGAGGGAAAGCTGATTTACAGGCTGAATTTTGAAATTGAATTTAAGAAACCGGAAGAGCAATTGAATATTCAGAGCAGGATAGACAGCATTCAGGCTCTCGCCAAGACGTTTAATTCAGACCCTTCATCCGGAAATGCAGAAGCGCTGGCTAAGGAGAGCGTGAATGCAGAGAGAACTTTTGAATCTTATTTCAGGCAGAGCGGGGGAAAATGCGAGGATGTGATGGGCAGTATTTTCGGCACTGAGAACAAAAGGCAAACCCAGAATCTGCTTGTTCAGGAAGTTAGTTTTTGCGAGGGGGATAATTTTGAGGTAATCGCAAGGCTAGAAATGTGCGATGAATGCGAGTATAACTGGATAAATCTGGATTTCTGGTTTGAGGGAAGAGGACCCGGATTCAAGCCTAAAGAGGAAGAGTCAGAAGCAACCTCATCTGAAAATTTCAAGAGTATGAATTCTGCCGATATTGAAAGGGAAATCGGCAAGGTAATTGATGGCATAAAACAGTCATGCGCTAATGGAGATTTTAATTCTATTATGAGCTCAAAAAATAAATTATGGTCGCTAAATGATGCATGGAATCAAAAATCAAATGATGTCTGGAAAGAAGTTGACCAGACGTTTAAATCCCAGACAGGATCCATGACTCAGGAGCAACGCCAGCAATTTGACCAGAATTATGGATGGATAAAGCAGGAGCAGGAAAAAAGGCAGAAAGTAAAAGAGTTGGGCAGAAGCAATTATGAAGCAAGGAAGCAGTTCTATTCAGGAGTATTTTCCGGTTATGAAAAAAAAGAATATTCTTTTGCCCAGATAGAATTTCAAAAAAGACTTCTTGAGGAATTTAAAGAAAGAGGAAAAGAAATCTGCGATAATAATCAGGATGATAATGAAAACGAGGCAATTGATTGCGCTGATGATCAGTGCGGGGGGAAAATTTGCGGAAAGGGAACGAGTAGTGTGCCGGAGGGAAATGAGACGAGAGAAGTAGATGTTAGTTTTTATTGCATTGAAAAGCAGTGCAAGGCAAGGGAAGAAATGCAGACGTTTGTTAAAAATGTTTCTGTAGTCTGCCAGGAGATTCCTCCGATAGAGTGCGCAAAAGGAGGCAGGGTTTTCTTCAGCAGGTATGATAATGAAACCAACTGCCCTGTAGAAACCAGCTGTTTGGAAGAGACAGATTCGTGCGAGATTGATGAAGATTGCAGACAGCCTGCGTGCGGTGTATCAAAATGCATGGAGAATAAATGCGAGGTGACTGAACTGACAGAATGCAGGGAATCTGAGTGCGCAGGGGGGGATGAGAGAATTTGCGGGCAAAACGGGAACATTGTTGGAATCTGCAATAATGGATACTGGGAGGAAACGGGAGAGTGCGAAGAAGAGCCAAAAATCAGGGACGAAATTATTGTAGGAAATGAATGCATGACTGCGAATGACTGCGGGAGCGATAATGTATGCAACAATGGAGTATGCCAGGTGCTTCCTCAAGTGATTGTTACGGAACCTGAAGAGAGGATTACCTCTGAAGATGAAGAGGAAACTGAAGAGCAAGGAACAATAGAGGAAAGTTCGAGTGAACCTTCTCGGGAAACAGAATCGGGAATAACTGGAAATATTATTTTTAATTTCATAGGAGCTCTATTTTCAAAAATGAAAATTACGGGGGCAGTGATTACCGGGTTTGATGCAGAGGAAACTGCTGCATCTGAACCTGCTCCAGAAGAAAGTCAGCCGCAAGATAATAATCAACAACCGCCGGAACATCAGCCAGGACAATCGCCTCCCCAAGAAAATCAACAACCAGAAAACCAGCCGCAAAAAATGCAGAATCAGCAGCCAATGGAAAACCGAATGGAAGATGACAGAAACAGGGAAAGAGATGACGAAAGGAGGAATGAGGAAAACAGGGAAAGATGCAAAAAAGATTGCGCAAGGCCGTGCATTGAAAAGTGCATCAGAGAGGGGTGCGGTGAGAAGTTTGATTGCGTGGTAGAGGATGTCCAGAAAAAATGCGAGGGAGAGTGTGAAGCTAAAGATGATTGCGTTGAGAAGTGTATGAAAGGCGGAGACTGGTGGCAGGAGTTTGAAAACAAGGACGAGCATAAAGAAGAAAAGGGGGTTTTCCAGGTGGGCGGAAATTGCAGAACCAGTCAGGGAAAGACAGAGGGATTTATCTGGTTTGGAGGATGGGGAGAGCCATTTGAAAAAATTCAGCCTCTGAAAAACAAGTATTATTCAGGAGGGCAGGCAGATTGGTGCAAGTATGATTTTGAAAATTTGAAAAAACAAAGAGAGGAATTTGAAAAAAGCTTCAATCAGGAATTTGTTAAATGGTTTTTTGAAAAATATCTAGCTAATTCGGCTGAAAGCTGGGAGCAGTCTGTATCCGGGATTTTTGAACTTTACTGGAAAGATGTGGACAATTCGAGAGAAATGGCGTACAGGATGCAGTGCCTTGGAATTAATGAACTTCCAAATGTTAACCTGATTAATGTAAAATATGAATCTGATTATGGTAAGGTGGAGTTCTGGGAGGAAATCAAAACAGTAAAATTAGAGGGAATGGACAAAGAAGTTCAGGTTATTTCCCCGTATATGAAAGCGTGGGTGTTTCCTCCGAAAGAGTTTATAATTTATGAAATGAAAAAAGCAATGAAGAATCACGAGTTCCCTGGCTCTCCAGAAGAAAAAATGGAAAGAAAGAACGAGGAGGGACCGACAGCTGAAGAAAGAGAGATGATAAAGCAGGATGGAAAGTTCATGAAGCAGATAAAAACAATAACAGATAAATACGGCGGAAATCTGGATGTGGCTGTAAGATTTGTTGATAATGGAAATGTTGTCTTTAATTTATACGCCCAGGTAAATGAAAAGGACATTATGAAGATTAAGCCGATGCTTCCTGAAGAAGTTCCAGAAGAGGATGTAAAAATTGAAATTGAATTTCAAAAACTTTATGATATAATTTACATGAAGGAAAGGGAGATGAGGGGGGAGAGAACTGAAAGCCCGCCGTGGGACAAAAAAGCCCAGCCTGTGCAAAAGATAAAAGAGGTGGTTAAGGGCGTGCAGATGTATTTTAAAGCAAGAGATATGCTGAATTCTGCCAAGGTTTATCCTGAAACAAGCGAGAAAGACGCGAGAACATTGATGAAATCATTTTTCAGCATGATGGGCTCCAAAAAGGGCGGGCAGGAAATAGAGCCAGAGATGAAAGATGAAGACACTGGCGAGGAAAAAGGCGTCTGGGATGATAAGGAGAAAATCACTGGGGAAGTTATTGCTGAGTGAAATATAAAGAAAGCGTATTAAACGCTAAATATTTCTAATGATCAATTACCCTAATAGGCAGATAATAATTGGATTATCAGGGGGTTGTTAGATGGTAGATGCCGAACAGCTTGCTGAAAATTTTACGGGGGGTTTATTTCTTTTTTAATTTGTTTTCAGCCCACCAGCCGTAAGCTATGCCAATTGCAATTAAAATAGGAATCAGATAATAATGGCTTCTGAATATTCTAAAATCAAAAAAATAAGTTAAAATCAGCCATAAGTCAAAAATGGCATAAACAATTACCAAGATAGTGAGGATTAATTCCTCTGCATTTGGAGTTTTGTCAAACTTTTCTATTAAAAAGGCTAAGAGCTTTACGCCGATAAAAAAGATTATCAGCACAAGAGGAGTTAAAAAAAGAGGATTGCTTATTCCAAGCAGGTTTGATACTGGCTTGAGAATATTGCTCTCAAGCCCTCTTCCATCTGCGAAAATTAAATCAAGAGAGGCATCAATAACAACTAAGAGTATGATTATAATCCATGCCCAAAGCTTGGATAAAACTGGCTTCATATTGATTATAGGAAAGGCAGGTATATAATTTTATTGGCTTGTGAAATTATAGTGAAAGACATCAGTCTTTCCCTGTCTATTCAACGACAAACTGTGGAAATATTAATGTCGTTGACTATGATATAAATTTGACATTTGCTATTAATTCAATAACATTAATAACGCCTAAGGTATTACTGCAGAACAATAATAAAAAATTGAAGTAATCTAACAAAGGATTTGTTTATTGGTTTAACATTTATTTTTGTTTATGGGCAATTAATATCAAACCGAGCAGCAGCGAGGCAAGGGTTATGTCAAGAATTTGGATTTATCTGGTTTGCAGGCGAGATATGACTAGCTCTTTTTGAACTTAGAAATCTGGTCGATTAAATCAACGTGTCCGAGAAATAATGCGCGGCAGCAGTATCTTTCAAGTCCAAGCTCGTCAAGGACTTTGCCTGGCTCTTCGCCTGCTGCTACTTTCTTTTTGAATGTCTCCCAGTCCTGCGCCACGGGCTTTCCGCAGCTAAAGCACCTGATTGGTATGATCATTTTATTTTTCTCCTAAGTATCTTAAAGTTTAATACTACTCTGCATAAAAGAAGGTTTATAAAGGTTTTCGTCATTGAAATTTTGGCTTCTTGGGGTGTTGGATGAATATGACAAGCGACATAATCAAATTAGACAACGTATCTAAGAGATACGAGATGGGGGAAGAAACTGTGAACGCAGCATGCGGCATAAATCTGACTATCAATAAAGGCGATTTTATCGCAATTACTGGGCCAAGTGGGAGCGGTAAATCTACCATGATGAATCTTGTTGGGGCACTGGATTTGGCTTCGGAAGGGGAAATTTATCTTGACAAGATTGATATTGAGCATCTTGAAGAGAGCGAATTGGCGCAGATAAGGGGAAGGAAGATAGGATTTATTTTTCAGACGTTTAACTTAATTCCAACTCTGAATGCGGTTGATAATGTTGCTCTTCCCATGCTTTTTCAAGGAGTTGATAAGGACGAGAGAACTGAAAGGGCAATTGAACTTTTGAAAAAGGTTAACCTTGGGCATAGATTGACGCACTATCCCAACGAACTTTCAGGAGGGGAAAGGCAGAGAGTTGCAATTGCAAGAGCGCTTGCAAATGACCCCGAGATTATACTTGCAGATGAGCCGACCGGAAACTTGGATTCGAAAACTGGGCAGGAAATTCTGGCAATGTTTGAAAAGCTGAACAAGGAAGGAAAAACAATAATCATGGTTACGCATGATTTGAATCTTGCGAAGAGAGCAAGAAGAATTGTGAAATTAAAGGACGGGATGATTGAGAAATGACTATGAAAACACTGACAGTTGAACAATTGCTAGAATTAGAGGATAAAGAAAATGGAAGTTTTAGAATAGACGGAACTCCAACAGGAATGTATGCTGACAGGGTTTCATATGGAAACAGACCGACTTTGGTGTTTATTCTGGATGATGAACTGCCGTGTAAAGCAACATCATATCCTTATTCTAGTGCTCCTTCCCAAAAAGAAGCAAGAATTCCAGGACAAAGATGTTTTTTGGCAGATAATGAAGATCTGGCAATTGCTGCTGCTTTCTTGGACCAAGCAATAAGAAATAAATCTAAAGTAACTGTTCATGGAAAGTATGTTAGTGATGTGCTGTTAGTTGAGCATTTGAAAATTGAAAATTTTGGGTTTAGCTTTAGTGATTATAAATTTCCATTAACAGAAAATGAAACAAGCTAAAACAAAATGGGATTAGTAGAAGCAGCCAACTTAGGATTTAGTGAGCAGGAATTTTTGGAATTTTTTGGGCCAACGTGGAAAAAAGCTGCTTTTAATCGGAAAGGCAATGAAACAGTAATTCTCAACAAAGGTGTGTGGGGATATTTAGAAGATTTAGAAATGTCTGATGATTTCAGAACAATGAGCGGGAAAGTTTTGGTCAGCTATAAAGGAAGCCTTGTCTGGGAAATGTACAGGAGATGTGTTCTCGGAGAGAGATTTTTGAGAGAGTATGATGCAAACCTTGTAAAGAAAGGAGTAAATCTCGTCAAGCAAATTCCATTAAAATTAAGAATAGGGGATTTGTATAGGCAGGGCTCGCAGACAGAAACGAGGATGGAGAGCTTTAGGGGATTGATGCATCTGATTGCTGGCGGAAGGGGCGAGTTAGGTGATTTTTCATGTGATGCTTATGTGCTTGCTGAATTAGATAAAGATAAGTCTGATACTCTGTTTACAGGAGGGATAACTGGCGGATTGAAACTAGCATGAAAATTGATAAAGCAAAAACTTATAAAGCGATGGAAATAGTAAATTTTGGGCTTCTGGAGTGATAAACGAACATGAAAACACAAATTGGGATAAGTCTGATTTTAGGGATATTGCTACTCAGCGGTTTTTCAACACTGGTTTCGGGACTAATCGTTAAGGATATTTCTATATCGCCTGCAACTGTTGAGCCGGGCAAAAGAGTTTCAGTCAGCATTGAATTGAAAAATGACTTGGATGATAGTGTTGAAAATGTAGGAGTTTCGCTAAAGCTTGACTTGGTTCCATTTGCGCCTGAAACAAGCTCGGATAGTGTTATTGACAAGATTAAATCAGACAAAAGTTCTACTTTTAACATTGGTTTAATTGCGAATCCTGACGCTGAGGCAGGGGTTTACAAGATTCCGATTGTAATCAGCTATCGTGTTCCAAATCAGACAGTGCCTGTGACCCAGACTTCAACGATTTCGTTAACAGTAAATGCAAAACCAAAACTTGATTTGAGCGCAGAGGGATTTTTGCTTGCTGGAAAGAGCCAGTTAAATGTGAAGATAACTAATTCGGGATTAGCAAAGGCAAGATTTTTGGAAGTTAACATGAATGACGGGAACTACAAAATTTTGTCTCCAAATAAAGTTTACATCGGCGACTTGAACTCGGATGATTTTGATTCGTTCACTCTTGAGATTTACAGCCAGAATCCCGGAACGATTATTGTTCCTGTAAATTTGGTTTACAAGGATTTTGCGAACAATGAATATTCTGAGGCAAGGGAATTAACAATGAAAGTTTACAGCACGCAGGAAGCGATTAATCTTGGATTGATTCAGAAGAGCAATACTGGACTTTATGTCGGATTAATCATTCTTGTGATTATTTTATGGATAGTTTATTCTAGAGTGAGAAAGTGGTTAAGGAATAAGAAGAAAGATAAGGGGGGAAGTAAAAATGGGAGACAATGTAGACTATAGTGGAGAACTGATTAGACAGCAGAGTTATCGTTCAGGGTTCCGCAGGGGTGTGGCGACCGGTTTTGTATTTGCAGCTATTTTGGGTCTTGTTGGAACTGGAATAAGAGCATGTTATGATTCAACAGTGCCTAGGGGCGTTCAAGTTATAACTTATCCTACTGCTCAACCAACATCTCAACCAACAACAAGAGCAAGCGAAGGAAAGTTGCCTAAATTAGTTGAAGGGGGGAAGTAAAAATGAGCGGTGAATATTGGGCAGCTGGATTGGCAGTGATTATTGTTGGACTTATGGGTTATAGCATTGGACGGGATGTAGGAGATTGGGAGGGATATAACAGAAGAGACGGGGAAATAAAGCGAGTAGTGCCGGTAATTCAAACGTCTCAGCCTACTACTCAAACGTCACGACCTGCAATAAGAGCAAGTGAAGGAAAGTTACCTAAATTAATTGACGGAGGAAGGTAAAATGAAGACTTACTACAAAGTGCTGCTGGGAATTGTAAGTGCGGTGGTTATTTATGAGGCAGTCAGTAGCTATTGTAATCGCAATCCTGAGCCTGCATCAAAGCCGACAACTCAAACATCTCAACCTGCAACAAGGACAAGTGAGGGAAAACTTGCGCCGACTGCTGATGAAGCATTAGAACTTCTGAGAAAAAGCATGGATGACAAGGGTGGGAGGTAAAATGGGAATATGCAGGAATATAAAAAAATTAATGATTATTGGAGCCCTTGTTTCAGCAGGAGTAATCGCAGAGTATAATTTTGGAGTTTATGACAAAACTATTTCTTATATAAAAGCAATATCCTGCCAGATAGAAGAAGCACAACGATTTGCTGAAGAAAAAGGATTATTAAGTAAATTAAACGAGTGAAAATGATTTCTGACCTCTTCAAATTAAGCGCGAAAAGTTTGGGAAAGAGAAAGCTGAGAAGCGGGCTTACCATGCTTGGAATTATTATCGGGATTGCGGCGGTTGTCTCGCTGATATCTCTCGGAGACGGACTGAAAACTGCTGTGACCGGGCAGTTTTCCACTTTGTCAGCTGACAAGCTGACTATTCAGGGCGCTGGAACTGGATTCGGACCGCCCGGCTCAACCTCTGTACGAAAGCTGAATGAACACGACTTGAAAATAATTGAAAACGTCAATGGAGTAGATTATGCTGTTGCGAGAATGATTAGGATTGGAAAGTTTGAGTTTAACCGGGCTGCGAGTTTTAGATATCTCACTGACATTCCAGATGATATTAAAGCACAGGAGATAATTTATAATTCTATGAATCCGAAACTTGATGGCGGCAGATTACTAAAATCAGGGGATAGAGGAAAGATAGTTCTCGGGCATAGTTTTGAGAATGATGCTGAATTTGGGAAGCCAATCAAAGTAGGAGACAGAATTTCTATTCAGGGAAAGGATTTCGAAGTTGTTGGAATTTTGAAAGAGGCGGGCAGTTTTCAGCTTAATTTTATTGCACTAATGCCAACTGATGATTTAAAATCACTCCTGAATATCGGAGACGAGATTGATATGATTGTTGCGCAAGTAAGGAAAGGAGAGAGTATTGAAAGTGTTGCAGAAAAAATTAAAAATGCGATGAGAAAAGACAGAGATGAGAAGGAAGGAGAGGAGGATTTTTCGGTGCAGACTCCTCTTGAGGCAATTTCAAGCGTGAATACTGTTCTGAATATAATTAATTTAATTGTTACAGGAATTGCAGCTATCTCGCTTATTATCGGGGGAATCGGCATAGCGAATACTATGTATACTTCAATATTGGAGAGAACGGGGGAAATTGGAACAATGAAAGCAGTCGGTGCAAAGAATAAGGATATCTTGTTGTTGTTTGTTTTAGAGTCAGGATTGTTAGGATTAATCGGGGGAATTATCGGGGCAGTTTTAGGACTTGCCATGGCATTTGCAGTTTCTGGAATTGCAAATGCCGCATTCGGGGGGAATATAATTTCTGTTTCAACGAATTACATGCTACTACTGGGAGCAATTGCATTTTCGTTTGGAATAGGCGTCATCTCGGGATTAGTTCCGTCATATCAAGCAAGTAAATTGAAGCCGGTGGATGCTTTGAGGGCGTGAGAGAAAGATGAGCCAGATAGATTATTCATCATTACTGAGATTAAGCGGACGAGCAAGAGACTTAAAAATAGCGGAGGCGGGACTTGCACTATTTCCGAGGGCATTTGAAAAAAGGCCCATTAGCCCGGACTACCGGGGGCTGTGTCTTGTTCATGTAGAGAGAAATCCCTCATTTTATTTAAAAGTGAGATGGAATAAATACAAATGCTTTGGGTGTGGTATAGAAGGCGGACCGATAGGATTTGCATTGGATATTCCGCGAAATGATTCGGGATTAGCTTATCTTGAAAGAAGATTGGGATTCAGCAGAAATAATCCTACAGAAGTCGTGGTTATTCTGGGGCAGGGGAGTATTGAGGTTAGGGAAAGTATAGAAGAGTACTCTGAAAGAAGTTGGGTTGGACTGGATTTTGGACCGCCCCCAGAAGAGTTGGCGAGGATTTATCATGAGCTGTTGGGATTCAGTGGGAGTGGAAAATGACAGACATAACCGACTACTCAAGATTAGCACTAAAAAATCTTAGAAAAAGAAAACTCCGAAGCTGGCTGACCATACTTGGAATTGTAATTTCTGTGGCGATAATTTTTATTCTTATCTCGCTTAGTGTGGGATTGCGCGAGGCAATAAATGAGCAGTTTAAAACTCTCGGAAGCGACAAATTCTTTATTATGGCGAAGGGGCAGCTTGGGGCGCCAGGAAGCGGAGGAGCAGTTCAGATTACAACTGATGATGTGAAGGTTGTTGAAAAAGTGAGAGGAGTTAAGGCAGCGTCATATGCGGTGGTTGGAAATGCGAAGGTTGAATTTGACAAGAAAATAATGTACATGATGATTGCAGGAATTCCGCTTGATAAGTCGTCAAGGCAGGTTTATGTTGAAAGCACGAGCCTGAAAATTGAAAGCGGAAGAATGATTGACACAGGAGATTCTGAAAAAGTCATGATTGGATATGATTACGCGCACGTACAGATATTCGGGAAACTTGTTAAGGCAGGGGACAGTTTAGTGATTAATGGAAAGAGCTTCAAGGTAGTCGGAATTCTTGCGAGGATTGGAAATCCGAGCGATGACAGGAATATAATCATGCCAATGGAAGATTTCCAGATATTATTTAATTCAGGCAAACGAGTTGACCAGATTGTCGCGCAAATTCAGACAGGGGAGGATATTAATGACGTTGCGGACAGAGTCAAGCAGAGATTAATGAAGTTTAGAGACGTTACTGAAAAAACAATTGATTTTACAATTTTAACTCCGCAGGAATTGCTTGCAAGTTTTGGGATTATACTAAATATTATCACTGCATTTCTCGTAGGAGTTGCCGGAATTTCGCTTTTGGTTGGAAGCATTGGAATTGCGAATACAATGTATACTTCCGTTCTTGAGAGAACGAGAGAAATCGGAACAATGAAGGCAGTGGGAGCGAAGAATAGAGACATACTTTTAATTTTTTTAATTGAGTCAGGATTGCTCGGATTAATTGGAGGAATTACAGGAGTTTTGCTCGGAGCGGGAATTTCAAAAGCAGTTGAAATTATTGCCATAAACTCGCTGAACACGACTTTGCTGAAGGCAGCAATGCCTGCGTATCTCGTTATCGGATGTTTGGCATTTGCATTTTTAGTTGGCTCGTTATCAGGAGTTATTCCTGCGTATCAGGCTTCGAAATTGAAAGCTGTTGATGCGCTGAGATATGAATAAAGAAATTGCCCGGGGCAATTTCAGTCTTTCATAATCTGCCGTGTCAGAAATGCTGCTGATAGTATTCATTTCTGAGCATGCTCAAGAGCCCTATCATAGTCTAGGGTTCTTGACACAGCAAGCTGCAGAGTATTAAACTCAGATTATGAAATAGAAAGGTTTATATACTCGCTATAGTTACTATATAGCATACAAAAACAGGGATTTTTGTCTGATTAAATTTTTACAAATTTAACATGGAAAAAACGACTATACAGATAAACTTTGGAACTTTAGAGAAGCTTAAAGCTCTGAAAAATTTTGAAAGGCAGTCTTATGATGATGTTTTAAACAGCTTAATAGCTAATTGCGAAGTGGAAAGTCTGAGCGCGGAAGAAATCGAAGATATCAAAATTGCGCTGGAAAATGTTAAAAGAGGAAAAGTAAAACCTATTGAGCAAGTTGCAAAAGAACTGGGAATTACGCTTAGACAAGATGTACTCTATTCAAATTGAGAAGAATGCAGAGGAATTTTTGAAAGGATTGCAAAAAAAAGACGCTGAAATTATTTTGAACAAGATTTATTCAATTAAAGATAATCCATTCAGATATCTTAAAAGACTGCAGGGAGACAAATTATGGCGGCTCAGAGTTGGAGATTATCGGGCGATTGTTGATGTAATTATTTCTATGAATAGGATTGTTGTTATAAGAATAGGGCATAGGAAAAATGTTTATGATTAATTTTTGTGAGATATGAATAATTAACCCAAGTCCCAACTACAACCCTGCGGAGCACCGCGAGTATATCTCTTACGCCTTTTCTGCGTGCTTGGTTCAGAATCATCATACAAAACTGTTCTGAATGTAACTATCCTTGAGCCTTGGGGAGTTTCTAAAAATATGCCAAAGAGAGGATAGTCAGGTTGATAGTCTCTCTGATGTTCTTCTCCTTCTACTTTTCTTACTCTGATTGAGAGTTTATGTCCTCTTTTTAATTGCGCATGCAGGGCAATATAGTCCTCAATAAATCTTTGTTTATCAGGCAAAAATTGAGTCCAATCAAATTCCTGAACTGTTCTGGCCAATATCCCTTCTACAGCTTTTCTTGTTAAGGTTTTGCCCATTGCTAAAAATAGCAGGCATATTATTTAAGCATTGTTGTGATGAACGTATGAATAATTAACTTACTCAAAAATAGCAAAAACAATCTGAAAAGATTTAAAAAGCCAATAAACTAAAACAGATTATCAAAAAGGTGAAAAAATGGGGCGATGTATTTATTGCAAGGGAAATATTGATGATGACCGGGCTGTCGATGTCTGCGATATGTGCGGAAGAAAGGTTTGGGGCGATAAGATGTTTTCTGCAATAAAGGAGAATATGGGCGGGGCAAAGAGCCGGGGCGATTTGGAGCAGGGAAGCATTAATTCGGGATGCGCTCCGAAAGTGAAAGTTTGATTATGGATATTCTGTGAAAGTAGCATTAATCGGAGGGGTTATTGTTTTTTAGAGGGTTTAGTTAATTGTGAATGGCGCGGAGGGATAATCTAACCTATACCAGATGATTCGCTATCGCATTAATTGGGTGCTCAGATAGATTTTTAATGTTCGGTATCTGAGATACATTATGAAAAAAGGCGTGTCTTCAGTGATTATTTCAGTTTTGCTGATTTCAATCGGCTTGGTTCTTGTTTTGATTGTTTATAATTTAACCACTTCTACACTAAAACAAAAATCTTCTGAAATGGAAAATCGCACCAGTGAGTTTATTGAGGGCATTTCCTCAATGCAGGAAACTCTGCCCCCTCCCCCTTCTGAGCCTAACGATACAACCGGAAATAACTGGTGCAATGGGAGTGATATAAATCGAGACCATCATGCGAATCATGAGGATTATGTTACATTAAAAGCAGTTATGCAGGCGGGCACAGGTCAGAATTGTTCTGAGTTAAATGTCTGGTGCAGTCTAGTAGACATAAACCGCGACGGAGAGGTTAATTCTGAGGATTTAGCTGTTTGGATACAATGGTCTGCAATGGGGGTATATTGTGATGAAACTGCCAGTGTGCTAGAAATTCCCGGATGGTACAGCGCAGTTGAGCATGGAGCATATTCTCCTGGAGAAAAAGTTCTTGAAATTTCAGAGGATGGAAAATTCGTAGAGCCAAGAAAGGGGGGAGTTAGAAAAATTATAATTAATTTTTCTGAAGAAATTAATCCTGCAACATTCACACGAAATTCGGTTCTGATTGCAGGAAATAATGCGAGCAATTACTCTATATCTTTTTCAGGAATTAATATAACCGTTTCAGTTTCAGCTGATGGCAAAACAGGAACTATTTATTTTGAGCCAGCTTTGCAGAATGGAAAATATATTATGAAACTTGAAGACGTGAATAATGCAACTGGCGCTTTGTTAACTAAGAATGTTACACGAAGATTTGCAGTTCTGACAGCTGATGCAAATAGCGACTTGAGAGTGAATGTTCTTGACTTGTCTTACATGTGGGGAAATCAGATATTAAGATTAAACCAAAATAGTTCTGCAAGCCATATTCGCTCCGATGCTAATATTGACGGGAGAGTGAATATTCTTGATTTATCGTTTGCGTGGGGCAGGAATAAGGATGATTTAAGGTATGTTGGGTGGCCTGATTTTGGAAATGAGAATAGTCAAGAACTATTTGATGAAACAATTGAAGTTTACGTGTCTGAAACACCTTCAAATATCCTTGCGCTGTACAAGCCCTACGGACCTCATCAAGCAAATCTTACTTTGGTTGGAGTCTCTCAAACTAATCCCTCTTTCAACATAACTGCAAGAGTTTCTTTTGATAGTTCAAAAGATAAACAATGGGCTATTAGCGGTGTTTCTTGCTCAAATATTCCTGTCGGATTTACTTGTCCCGCGGTTTTGAAAGATAGTAGTGATACTTATTATTATGAAAATGTCAGTACAGAATATGTCGCAGTAAAAAGCGGTGGCAATGACAAGTATAAAATGGTTTGGTTCATAACAGGAGACGCGACAGAGAATATCGGGCCGGTTTTACTGCCAAGATTTGAAACAAGACCATGGATAGGCTACAAAAGGGGCATGGTGATTAAAGGAAGAGATAACATGAGCTTTAATCCAAATGACGCCCCATACGGAGAAAATAATGTTAATTTATATGCATTTTTTAATCCTTTCGTAAGTGCTATAGAAAATATGTCAAATAAGAGGGTTGTAATGAATTACACAATAAAAGAGGCGTATCATGAATGGATAGGTGACGATGTCAATATGAAGCAGCACACTTCAGCGTTTTTAGATAATTTAAGCATCAACAAAGACAATTACAAAAATTACTATGAATGGGTTGTTCCAACATTGTATGACTCGGCTTTTGAATCTGAGTCTAAAATTCCTCAAGGAATGGAATCTACAGTTGAGTGCCCGCAATGTGGTCCTGGCACATGGGAACCAAAAATTAATTGGCAGTGGACTATAAAAGCAGTTTTATTGCATGAGTTTGGGCATGGTGTTGGCAGATTTGGACATCCAAGGATGAATTATTATTGTGTCAATAGCACGGCGGATAATGTCCAAGTCAAAGATATTTTCTTTGATTGCGAAGGCAATGCCGATAGTTTTTATGATACTGCTGATTCAATGTATGGCGATGGTTTATATTGGTGGAATCCGCTATACCGAGCACGATTGGGGTGGTTAAATAGTTCTCAAGTCAAATTAGTCACAGAATCTGGAATTTATGAAGTTTATAGTGATAATGAGGATCTAACTTCAGATCCCAGCAAGCCGCTTATCCTTCAATTAATAGCCACTACGTGCGATTCAAAATTGAAAAATGGAATGTTCATTCCAGATTGTTCTAAAATTTATGATGACTTTGTTCATATCATAGTTCCAAACAAAGAAATTGTTATGAAAATACCTTACACTGGCGCGAATCTTAGCCGTTTTTCTAACGGAATACTTCTTGGAGCTGCGAGAGCTGATATGAGACGTGGATTAAGCCGAGCAACAACCAGTTTTATAAGTTATGGCTATAACAACACGAATACTCCAAGTGCGAGATACGAAGGCACAATTCCCGTTGAAGCTGAAGTTCATTTAAATTGGACGGGAACTAATGTAAAAATAAAACTCCTTGAAAAAAGTGGAAATCATGCAAGAGTCCAGATTACTTATGGGCCTGCCTAGCAAAATAGCACACGTGAAAGTTTAGCTTGCGGAAGGTTTAAAAACTACCTTCTTTTTGGAAAATGAACTACTGAAGACAAAATGAATGACATGCCTGAAAAAGTTCTCCTGTCCGGCTTTGATATGGAGCCTGCAGAGAGGGCAATTGCGGAAAAGGTCATCAGGAACTTCAGCAGAAAAATAAGCGAGAGATCCTCTTACGAGTATCTGAAGCTGCGGCTTAAGAAGAGCAGAAAAGGGAAAAATTTTCTGCATCAGGTGAGAGGGGAGCTGAAAATAAAAAATAAAAAATTTGAAGCAGAAGCTTCAGATTACAACTTGTTTTCAGTTCTGGCAGATGTTATGGAGAAGCTGCTGAATGAAATGGTTCATTCGCAGAGAAAATAGATATTCTCCTTAAGAAATAAAATAATGTTGCTAAAATGAACAGAAAAATGATTAGAGAGAAGGGAAAGGTACGGCTTAGTGAATACTTCAAGGAATTGAAGGCAGGAGACTACGTCGCTATTGTAAAAGTGCCCGGCAATCGCGCCAACCTTCCGGATAGAATGCAGGGCAAAACCGGGATTGTTGAAGCAAAGCGGGGAAAGGCCTATATCGTAAAAATCAAGGATATTAATCAGGAAAAAAGATATATAATTAAACCAGTAAATTTGAAGAGAATAAAATCCTGAAATCTGCAGATTTCAGGCTTGTCAGGAATGTAAATTCCTGAGCGCTGTCAAAATCTCACGATTTTGAAGCATAAAAATTTTAAATAAAAACAAACAAAAAAATTTAAAATGATTAAAGAAATGAAGGCAATGAGCATGGCAGAAGCAGAGAAGTATGTCGAAAATGAGGAGCTAAACGCTTTCATGAGAAAATTCTCAAACATCAAGGAAAAAGACGCTAAAAAATTAAGGGCAGAGATTGAAAGGTTAGGAAATATGAAGATTAAGGAAGAAGATACTTCAAAGATAGCAGACGTCCTGCCCGAAGACAGCCAGGACATCGCAAAAATATTCAATGATGTAAGCCTAGATGAGAATGAAACCTCGCAAATACTTGAAATTGTTAAAAAATACCGATAAATATGAACATGGAAAAAAATTACGCAGGGACGAGGATGATGCTGAAAATAAACAATCAAAATAAATTCCGAGGAAAAATAAATTCTCGCTCTGCCTGAGGGCAGAATATTCTTGCCTGAATAAACATGGAAAAAGAAGAATACGCTGTTGTTTTAGACTACCTCCCTTATGGCTATCCTCTCGAGGGCAGGATGATTCCAGTAGTGCAGGCTATAGGCGAGGATAATTTTACGCTTCTTCAGCTTGTTCCGAGAAAAGGAATCAGGTTTGAACTGAAAGAAAGGGTGTATATCGGCGAGGGCAAGAGAGATAAAGTAGGATACATTCTCGGAAGGCTGCCAAGGGAGAAATTGACCGAAACAGCAAAATTGCAGCTGCAGGAATTCGTGAGCAGAATTTTGAATGAGAATGAAAAAAAATTTGTTGAATTTTTTAACAAGGCGGAAGCGATTAATACAAGACTGCATCAGCTTGAACTGCTTCCGGGATTCGGAAAGAAGCATATGGAAGAAGTTTTAAAAGCAAGAAAAGAAAAACCATTTGAGAGCTTTGAAGATATGAAAGCGAGAATATCAAATATACCTGATCCGAAAAAAGCTATTGAGAAAAGGCTTATTGAGGAGTTAACGCAGGTAGAGAGGCACAGTTTGTTCATAAAATGACAGATCACAGCGCAAAGAAATATGATGAGAAGCAGGAAGCTAAAGAGAAAAAGCATGAGCAGGGAAGAATGGCCGAGAAAAAGATTATTGACGAGAAGATTATCAGAATCCTCTCAACAGACATTCCCGGGAAGAGAAAAATATTTGTCGGGCTCACAAGAATAAAGGGTGTTTCATGGAGTTTTGCAAACGCTATATGCAGTTCATTAAACATAGACAAGACAAGAACTATTGAATCTCTAAGCAGGGAAGAAATTGACAGGATATCTGAGTTTATTAAAAATCCGAAAGTTCCGAATTTTCTGCTAAATAGGAGGAATGATTTTGAAACGGGGAAAAATGTTCATTTAACAGGAAATGATCTTGATTTGCAGAAGGAACTTGACATAAAAAGGCTGAAGAAAATAAGAAGCTACAGAGGATTAAGGCACGCAACAGGGCAGCCAACAAGAGGGCAGAGAACAAAGAGCCATTTCAGGACGATGGGAAAGAAGAAAGCAGTGGGAGTTCAGTCAAAACCTAAACCGGAGAAGGGAAAATAAATAATTTGAAATTTAAATAAAAACAAAACAAAAATTTTAAAATCCCAAAATCTGCGGATTTCGGGCTCGTTAAAAATTTAAACTAAAATGAACAGAAAATTTTTAAAATGATTCGAAAACATAAGATATACAGCAGACCGAGGAAGATGTATGACAAGCCGAGAATAGAGGAAGAGGACGGGCTTGTTGAAAAATACGGACTGAAAAATAAGAGAGAAATCTGGAAAGCAAATTCTGCAATAAGCAATATCCGGAATCAGGCAAAAAAGCTTATCACTGCCGGGGAGGACGAGCAGGAAAAGATGATTGACAGGCTGAGAAAGATGGGCTTCAACGTTGAAAAAATTTCAGACATCCTCGGGCTGAACAAAGAAGACTGGCTGAAAAGAAGGCTGCAAAGCGTTGTTGCTGAGAAAAGGATTGCTGCGACTCCTAAGGCGGCAAGGCAGCTTATCGTGCATAAGCATATTGCAATAAACAAAAATATTGTCAATATTCCATCGTATATTGTCAATGTTAATGAAGAAGATAAAATAATGGTAGTCAGGCTTAAAACGCGCGAGATGAGAGAGCAGAGGGGTAAAAATGCCGGGCAGTGAACAGCAGACAGCCACCGAGCTGAGAAGATTGGAAGAGAAGGAGAAAAAAGAGGAGAGAAGCGATAGGAAGAGAGAGGACAATCAGGGAATCGCTTACATATTCACCTCATTCAATAATACTATCGTGCATATAACTGACTTATCGGGGCAGACTATTTCAAGAGTATCCGGCGGACAGATAACAAAGCATGACAGGCTGAAGGCAAATCCAACTGTTGCAATGTTTGTCGCAAAGAAAGCTGCAGAAACTGCCAAGGAAGCTGGAGTTACAAGTTTGTATGTGCGGATAAGGGCAAAGACAGGCAGCACAGGAGTGGGACCGGGGGCACATGCTGCTGTTAAATCTCTGTCACGAGAGGGAATGAGAGTTATAAGCATTGTCGACACGAGCAGGGTTCCGAGAGGCGGGCCGAAGAAGAAAGGCGGCCGCAGGGGTCGTAGGGTTTAGTTAAGTTTATTTCTTTTATAATGCATTTCTGCGTCTAAAAACTCTTGAGCTTGTTGTATATCTTTAATTCCGAAAATGTTTTCTTTGGCATATCCTCCTCTTCTCAAAATTTGCTGACCGACTGTCTCAATGAATGGCAAATTTCTTATATGAGCAGAAACTGTGGTTCTTCTTATGATTAATTCTTCGGCTAATTCAGAAAGTGTTTTTTGTTGTTTCAACAATGAGGAGATTATCAGCTTTTTGGTTTCAGTGTGCTTTCTATGAAATTGGTTATTATTCTGCAAGATATTCAAAAATTCTAGTGCCTTCTGTTTGTATTCAATCGGAAGAGGCGAGATTGATAAAAATAAATCTTTAAAACTAGAAGCACTAAATCCTAAGTTCCAAACAGTTGAATGATATTTCCATTTTTCTTTCCCCTTGAAGGATATATCTCTGGTTCGTGCAGTAATCTTAGTTAAGTTGTAATAAGAAGAGATTACTTCATGCAAATCTTTTATTAATTGTTCATTAGATAACTCCGCCCCCATCTTGTCTTCTATGTTTCCCTCATCAATTATCAAAGATTTCACCATTTCATCAACTAGCATTTTATTTTCCTTAGCTAAACCCTTCATTTTTTCTGAAAGACGGCATTTTGTTGACCTGAATGTCTTGATTTCAAGAATTTTTGAGGCGATATATCCTAGAGTGTAAGAAAAGTATAACTGGTTTTCTTCCTTCATAAAGTTTGTTGGAACTTCTCCAAAAGCAGATAATCTCTTTTTATGATATTCTACTAAACTGTCTTCATAAGCATAGAAATAGCATCCTTTCTTTTCTCTATAGGATCCATCAAACATCAGATGAGAAGCAACATAAACTAAATCTTTCAATTGAAAAGGTAACTTTGGATTTCTGATAAATGCACCATCTTCATGATTCCCGATAGAAGCAATCTCTTTCTCAACTTCCTGCTCAGAAATTTCAGCAAATTTTCTTAATTCTTCCAGTTCTTTTAATGTAAATCTCGTATACTTTGTAAACAGTCTTTGTGCATGCCATTTGGGGCAGTTAAGAAGTTTGTGGAAGCAATTTTTTAATTTGCTATTTATCTTTTCTTTAACTAAATTGCAAAATTTTACATGAAAGCCATCTTTCATAGTAATAAAAAGTTCTTCTGGCAGTTGCCAGTAATGAATAAGCAGAGATTCTTCGTTCATTTTTTGGCGAGCCTCCAAAGAAAATTGAAATACTGATTAAAGCTCTCTGCAATTTTCTTATTTTTAATCATAAAAACAAATGGCTTCTCTTCCCATAAGAAGAGGTAAACATAATCTTCAAATATGTCCACTGCTCCCGGACTGACATATCCTTTTGGCATGTATTTAACTTCGGTAAATTTTTCCTGCTCTCGGTCTTTGCCCAGAGTCTTTTTCACGGAATCGTCCAGAATTATCTTTAGTTTCTGCTTTTTACTTGCGGATTTTAAGTTCATATTTGCCAAAAATAATCTCAATGATTCTGTTTTATATTGTTGCTCTGAAAAGCCCAGAATGTATATTTCCTTGCCTTCAGGACAATCATCGATTATTTTCTTAAAGGCCGTCTTAAATCCCTCATAGCCTTCATAGACTGCCGTGTTTGTTTTTGTTTCTTTCAAACTTGTTATAGAAACAAGTTCTGGAAGGAGTTTTTTCAGCTTGTTTTTTCTTTCTTCTTCTTTTTCGAGTAAAATTTGCGGGTTCGTTGCCTGAAAGTGCTTGCCATTCTTTTGAATATTGTAAGAAACAAGCCCTTTTTCAACAAGAGAGTTTAGTGATTCATAAACCCGAGAGTTTGCTATTCCTGTTTCTTTTATTATACTCCCGGTGGTTGTCTCTCCAGATTTCAATAAAAACAAGTAAATTGCAATTTCATTATCAGTCAAGCCGAGTTCTTTCAACGTTGAAGTTTCCATGGTATTTTCATGATTTCTTTCCTTATAAATCTTTCTCCCTAAAGGGAGAAATAAACTATAAAAGATGGTATGTTGCTACTTCACTATGGTAAATAAAAAGAAATTAATTGAGAGGATAAGAGCGAGGATTGGACTACTTAGAGAACCATATAGACAAAGGAACCGTAATCCTTATTCTTGGCGGCGTGTTGGATGTATTGCAGAAGAAGAACTGGTCGCCAATCCGAATCCAGAGTATGATTTATATTACATAGGGGACAGAGGGAGGTTTGCGAATGCCCCCCGTCATCAATCGCTTTTGATGATTATAAGAGAACTTGAAACAACTCTGCGTAAGAGAGGGATCGGGGATAATGAAATAGGGGATTCAATTAGATATGCAAGAGATTACTTCTCGAAAGTAAAAGAGATCTCAAAAAGACCTTACGAGGGACATAGCGATGATTTTTTGTTTACCCAGGAGGACTATTTTAGAATTGACAAAAAATATAGACGCTGGTTAAGAAAGGTAGTTCAGGAGAGAACATGACAAATGAATACAGACCTCGCTTTCAAGAAATTTTGGGGCAAATGTGTAAAGATATTCCATCAGGGTTGGCAAGAGCTGGAGCAGCTGTTGGGATGTCTGCTTTAGAATTTTCTATTAATACGATTTTTGGTGGAGTGTTCGTTGGAACCATGCCTTATTATATTCCAACATTGATAAGGAGGCTTAAAGGGGAAGATTATCATTCAGATAAGTCTCCAGAATCTGGAGCAGAAAAGGCAGGGTTTTATAGCGGAATGATTCTTGGTGTGGGGTCATTGATGGTCCAACTTGCTGGATATTTAAGGTTAGCGGAAAAAGGGCATCCAGAAATTTTTGCTCTTCCAATTTTAACTAACGGAGTTTCAGGGATTTATGAGTGGCAGAGAAGTGCCAGAGAAAGATTGAAGAGGGAAAAACATGGTAAACAATAAATTCACAATAACAAAAAGAATAGCAAAACACGGCTCGCAAGCCGTGATTATCGTACCAGCTTTATTGCAAGATAAACTTTGTCCTGGAACACTGGCAGAAATAACCATAGAAGTCATTAATGAATAATCTTGCTTAATTCGCATAAAGACAAAAGCCAAGTTTTAAAAAGGTGTTTTTCCCTGAAAATAGGGTATCCTAAATAGGGGGTATACCAAAGAATATAATAAAATGGCTACAAAAATAATACAGCGGGAAAAGGAAAGGCTGGTATTTATGGCAGAAATGAAAGAAAGTCTTGCGAATGCCATAAGACGAAGCATCACTGAGATTCCTGTTCTTGCGATTGACGAGGTTGAAATTTACAAGAATGACTCGGCATTGTATGACGAGATTATTGCGCACAGGCTTGGATTAGTGCCTCTAAAAATGGAGAAGGGGATGAATATGAGAAAGGATTGCACATGCGATGGAAAGGGATGCGCAAAATGCACCGTTCACTTAAAGCTTGTTTCCAAGGGGCCCTGCATTGTCCATTCTGGAGATTTGAAAGGAAAATCGGAAGTAGTCCATAAGGAAATGCCAATAACTCTTCTGCGGGATGACCAGGAAATTGAGCTTGTTGCCGAGGCGGTTTTAGGAAAGAGCGCGGAGCATGCGAAATATTCTCCAGGGCTGGTTTACTACCGGAATGTGGCTGAAATTGAAATAAAAAATTGCGATGGATGCGGAAAGTGCGCTGAGGCGTGTCCTCTTAAATTAATCAGTGTTGATAAAAAAGCCGAAGTGCATGACGCATGGAAGTGTGATTTATGCGAGGCATGTGTTGAAGCTTGCAAGGAAGACGGGAAGGAAGCAATATCCATCAAGCCGGGGAAAGAATTAATCATGTTTATTGAATCATGGGGGCAGATGGAAGCCAGAGAAATCTTAATTGAGTCTGTAAATGCTTTAAAGGAAGATTTAAAGCAGGTTGAGAAAGCATAAATATTAAAACGTTCTGGCATAATCAAAAGAGTAAATCTCAGCGGGGATGCCGGAGCGGTCAAACGGGCATGGCTAAGGCGAGGAAGTTCGCGGGAGCATGGAAGTGCCTGGCGAGCGAACGACGAGAAACCATGTGGCTTAGTGCCTACGAAGGTTCGAATCCTTCTCCCCGCATTTCGTCAGAAATGCGCTAAGATTACCCGCATTTATTAAAATGATAAGCAAAACGAAAATAAACAAGAAACTTGAAAGAAAAACTTCGGAAAGCTTAGTTGAAACTATAACTGCTGCTAAAAAATTAAAACATTGGTTGAGCATTGCTCACTTGATTTCAATGCCGAAAAGAAAACAGCGCTCAGTAAATCTGGGTGAAATTGACGAGAAAACTAAAGAAGGGGATACTGTTCTTGTTCCCGGAAAAGTTTTAGGAAACGGAGATATAGGGAAAAAAGTGAGGGTAGCTGCGTTAGGATTTTCTGAAGAGGCTCGGAAGAAATTAAAAGCAAAGAAGTGCGAAATAGTTTCTATTAAAGATGAGATTAAAGCAAATCCTAAAGCGGGAGGGATAAAAGTTATACGATGATAACATCTGAAGAAATTATTATTGATGCAGAGAATGAGATACTTGGGAGGGTCGCTGCATTTTCCGCCAAGAAAGCGCTTCAGGGTCATAAGGTGGCGATACTCAACTGCAGCCACGCGCTTATTTCGGGAAACAGGCAGAATATAATCGGAAATTATCTTCAGCTGAGGAAGAGACCAAACGTAAAATTTCCGAGCAGGGCTGAACAGATAATGAAAAGAGCGGTAAGAGGGATGATAAATTATAAGTCGGGGAGAGGGGCTGAGGCATTTAAAGGAATAAGATGCTATGATTCTGTTCCTGAGAATTATAAAAATTCAAAGGCGATTAAACTTGGAAATAAAAATAAAGATTTAATGAATGTCAGCGAGCTTTCGAAAATGTTAAAATGAAGAAAATTTTAATTTTCTGCCTTTTAAACTCCATAGGAGATTTAAAATGAAGAATGAGAATGTGATTGTTTCAGGAAAGAGAAAGACTGCTGTGGCGCGGGCTGTGGCGAAACCCGGAAGCGGAAAGATAACTATCAACAAAAAAAATTATATGCATCTTGAACTTCTGAAAAGGCTTGTTGTTGAAGAGCCGGTTAGAATTGCGAAAGAGAATCTCGGCGAGCTGAAATTTGACATTGAAGTTTCCGCGAGAGGCGGGGGGCAGGAAAGCCAGATTGAGGCGAGCAGGCTTGCAATTGCGAGGGCGTTGGTTGCTGCCGAGAAAAAGTTCGGGGATGCGAAAAAAGCAGAATCGCTGAGAAAAGCATTTTTAATTTATGATAGAAATATGCTCGTTGCGGACATTCGAAGAAAGGAAGCTTACAAGCCCGGGGATTCCAAGGCAAGGTCAAAACGTCAAAAATCTTATAGATAAATTTATTTTTCCCGTGTTTCAGAAAGTAACACGCCCCCACGATTACTTAATCCTAAGGGCTTACCGCAAAATAACTTAGTAAAGTTTAAATAGGCTCTTTTCCTTAATAGAGAATGGAAAAAGAGGCAGAGTTAGTAAGACAAAAATTGAAATATCTTT
>Ga0082335_1002965_pt1 | contig 29430 bp, 28 predicted proteins | sample Subgrocontami58m_FD_72375 | JGI IMG/M metagenome (GOLD analysis project Ga0082335, IMG submission 72375) | Subsurface groundwater microbial communities from S. Glens Falls, New York, USA - GMW37 contaminated, 5.8 m (SPADES assembly) (version 2) ...
CTACCCCCCCCCCCGCCCGGGCGAACGTCCTCGGCCCGGATGACCGGCATCCGGCCAGCCCGACAGAGTCGTTCTGGCGGGTCGGACGGGGTTCGGACGGGTTGGAAAGGGGGGAGACCGCTTCAAGATACACTCTCACCGCCGTCTTGAGCCCGGCAAAACTCAAATCAAAATTATTCGAGTCGATCATAGGACGAGGAAACGGTATCGCCTGTGCATTCCCATCCAGAGCGGCCTTCGAGATCTGTGGACCGCCCGGGTACGGCAGTCCCAACAGCTTCGCGACTTTGTCGAAGGCCTCGCCGGCCGCATCGTCTCGCGTCATGCCCAGGAGTTCGTACGCGCCGTGGTCGCGCATGAGGATAAGCTCGGTGTGTCCGCCCGAGACGAGGAGGCAGAGGGCGGGGAATTGTGGTATGTCGTTGCGAGGAGCCCCGAGCTTGTGGTTCGATGGACTCACCACGGTGAGCCTGTCGAAACCGTCGAGGGGCGACGAAGCAATCTCATGATCGAAGGATTGCTTCCCGCCACGCTTCGCTCGCGGCTTCGGCACGCTCGCAATGACACCGGAGAGCCAGACCGAGTAGATGTGTCCTTCAAGATGATTCACGGCCACGAGCGGTTTATGCCACGCCCAGGCGAGCGTCTTTGCAAGTTCGACCCCCACGCGCAACGCCGGCACCAAGCCAGGCCCCGCGGTCACCGCGATGGCATCGATCCCCTCACCATCATGTGGGACATCGACCTCTTCCATGAGCGGAAAGACCCACGCCGCATGCTCACGCGCGGCCACCTCGGGCACGACCCCGCCATATTGCGCATGGATCTTCGCTTGGGAGGAGAGCACATTTTTTTCGATCGTAAAAATGCCGTCTGTCATCGACACAACCGCCACGGCCGTTTCGTCACAACTGGTTTCAATCGCGAGGATGCGCATAGGATAAAGAAAATGCCCCGCAGTCGCAGGGCGCGTAGGAGAGTAGCCGTCAGGCCGCGCGGGCTTGATCTCCGGCCTGCATGAACGCGGTCACGCGAGAGAGCAGGTCAAGACTTACTCGGAAGTTCTCGCACAGCAGGCGCGCCGTCTTGATGAGGTAGCGTCCGCGCCTTACACGGTTCTTTCCAGCCGCGTCGAGGAGCTCGTCGTACTGATGGTCGAGCTCGACCAGGTGTTCGTACCGTCCGTGGAATGGCTCGAAGGCCTTCTCCTCCAGGAAACGGTTGATCACCTCGTGCTTGCCGTCTTCTTCCAAGCGGCCGTTGAGCCACCAGAGCAGGCGGCGACCCAGCGTCACATGCACCCGCATCGGGCGCACGACATTCGTCCAGCTGCTGACCAGCCAGCGCTCAATCAGCTCGGGATCCTGCGCGTGGCGCAGGCGGAAGATGGCGTCGCGGGAACGAGTCGAGCGGAGCTTGCGGTTCATCTTCTCGATCATCTCGCGCTGCACCGAGCCGGGAGAGATGCGGAAGCACCGCTCCAACGGCACGCCGACCATGAAGTCGGGATGCGGACGCGTGAAGGTCTCCCGATAGGAGGGTCCGAACCCGTGGCGGGTCTGGTAGTAGGCGTCATTCGCGCTCAACACATGACAGTCGAGAGCCACGCGACGCTCGAAGGCCATGGCCTGGAAGTCGCGTACCAGACCGCGCGCCAGCTCCATGGAGCTATCGACTCCCACGACTACGAGGTCGAGGTCACTGCGACCGGGAACCAGATCTCCGCGGACGATCGAGCCCCAGAAGGCCGCGCCCTTGATGACCTGGCGATTGTCGCCCGCGAGCTGCAGGATTTCCTGCGCCGTCGTTTCGAAGTCGCGAACCGATGGAACCCGGTTCGCGAGGATGTCCACCCAGGGGATCATGAGGCCCATGGCCTACTCCTTGCGTTTAGGGTTTCTCGATACACACCTCCGCTTCAGCGTTTAAGGATCGTCAACAAGCACCTGGATCGTACAAAAAAAAGGCTGTTCCGTCAAGCGGAAAGCTCTGCTACACTCACCAATATGTCGCATTTACACATTGATCTGCTCGCCACCCTTTCGACCATGCTTAAGGAATTATACGGCTTTAGGTTTATCGCGGATCTTCAGCCAATCTTGGGAGGTTACACTACACAAAATTTTTCTTTTTCCGACGAGGAAGCTCTCTTTTTCTTAAAGAGATACAACACGCTTGATACGGCGCGGATGCATACGATTGCGATGGCCCACCAACGATTGACCAGCGGTAACATTCCCATCGTGCTGCCGCTGATGACTCACCGCCACGAGCTAGCCTTTTTTCTTGATGAAGCGTGGTGGGGGGTCTTTCCGTTTGTCCAGGGGCGTACGTATCACTCCAGCGAGCTCACCCCCGCTCTTGCGCACGAGCTTGGCCTCATACTGGGACACATCCATATCAAGGGGCTTGCCTCTCGAAAGGATGATATTGAACCCATCATGCTGTGGAATAAGGACGTGTTCACTTCCGATCAGGTGGCTCTTGAATATGTGTACGAACACCAAAAAAATAAACGTGAGGTCGATACGATCGCCATTAGCAACATCAGGCTCCAGGCGGAGTTCGTCGCCACGCATTCGTTGACAGTCAGCGACCTCCACCAAGAAAATAACTGTCTCATCCACGGCGACTTCACGCACAACAACGTTTTTTTTGATGAGCATGGACATGTGAAGTGGATTTTCGATCTGGATAAGGCATGCGTGGCGCCGCGCGCGTACGAACTTGCCCGTTCGGTGCTTATTACCTGCTTCGACCACGGTTGGGATGAGAAGAGCTTTCAGCTTGCCGACGAGTTTCTTCGCTCCTATCTCCGCGTCTATCCGATGGGGTTTGATGAATTCAAACTAGGATTCCAAATTTACATTACCTACTTTATGCATACAACCTGGCTTGAGAAGAAAGTGATCCTCTATCAGTCTGAACACCACGAACCATTCATCTTTACTTCACATCGTCGCTTACTACATCTGCTTGAAGACTTTGACACACTTGCGGAGCGTCTTTACCCAACATCTGGTGATGACATCTGGTAACGATGTCACTAGTACGCGGGAGGATTGACGAGGCTCTGCATATTTGTTACGTTGCGGGCGCAACCTGGAGGTTCTCATGATCCGTCAGTTGTCTGCCGACGTGTGCCAGGGTCTCGAAGTCCTTTTCCGCGGGATCCTTGTGGGCATGATCGGGGCGAGTCTGTGTCTGATCGTCGCGATGTGTTGCCTCTCGTCCTACGAGGAGTCTCCGGCGCAGAGCGTCGGTTCGTGTGAGTCCGCCGAGCAGGTCGTCGCGTACATGCTGGGGGAGACGGCCGGACCCTTCGAGATCCGGCATGACCTTCGTCCCATCGACAGCCAGGAGATTCTCGAGGGATCCTCGCAGGCTGTCTTCGAAACACCGAAGGATCTGTACCAAGTCCTCTACGAGCCGCCCATTTCGGATGGAGCGCGAAGACGGTTGCAGATCCAAGCTTTCCCCGTGGGAGGCTCCCTGGAGTGGGAGATCTTCGCCGACACAAGGCTCGACTGCGAACCCGACTACGGGAGGATCGATCTGGAGACCTTCGACGTCCCCGCGCAGGACGCTGATGCGATGCAGATGTTCTTCTCCAACGCCGCGTGGGTGGACGACCCAGTGGACATCGCTCGCGTGGGCGAGGAGAACCTCCCGTATTGGGAGTGGCGTCTGGACCGCTTCTACGCGGACGTCGAGCCGCTCCTGCCTTCACGCTGAACTTCTCTCTCGCACCAGGCGAGGCAAGGACGCATCCGCGCGCCTGCCTGTCGGGTGCGTTTTCATTTCAAACCAAAAGGCGGAGTTGAAACTCCGCCTTTTTAATGTGCCAGAGCTTCCAGCACGGCTCTCGCGTTCTGCGGGCGCGCGGAGGCATCGTGCGCAAGCATGGAGGAGAGAAGCTCGGCCATGCGCTGACCGCGCTCTCCTTCGCCGAGTTCACTGATCACAGCCGGACTGGAAAAGAATTCGGACGAAGCCGCGAGCGCCAGCGCTTGCCTATCGTTGATTCTCCGGCCGCGTCGGCGCTCCACTATCGTAGCCAAAAATTGTGTCACGCTTAATCCCAGTGCAAAGATGTCCGAGGCACTGGTGGGTTCTCCTTGGAGCGCGTCGTTATCCAAGTACAACAAAGTGCCAAAGGCTCCGATCGGATCCGCCTCTCCCGCGCGCGCCGCGGCCGTTGCGACCTTTGCCAGCGATTCCCCGACCTGCGGCAAATCCTGCATAAGCGCTGTAACCCGGAATGATAGATCCGATGCCTTCATGTCCTCTCCTGCTTCCACTCGATCCAGCAAGGCGGCAAGTTCCAACCACGTTTCCTCTGCGGACTGAATAAACGTATTGTCAAGAGAAAGCTCCAGCAAATATGTGCGGACTGTGCTTACTGCGGCCACGAGTTCCTTGTGCGCTGTCTGCGTTCGCCAACGTCGCCAATAGTCGGCATCAACCATCAGTCCCATATCTGTGAGCTTCGCTTCGACTTTTCCTGGCGCGGCAAAATCAACCATGATGTTAGAGGGTTTTACATCGCGGTGTAGGATACGCAAGGCATGGAACGGGTCGAGCGCGGAGGCCATTTGCTGTAAGAGCTCACGATAGGTGTCCGGCGTGACGAGCTCGGACGTCCCGGCACTGAACATGGCCTCGGATAAATCTTCCCCCCGCACGCGTTCCATCGCCACGACGATAAATTCCTTCCGCGATTCACCGGATTCGTCAGGAATGACAACGCGCGTCGCCCCCAAAAATCCGGGAATACGATCCGTCGTCGAACCTTCAACGGACGGCGCGCTCACCTCCTTAAACGTATCGAGGAACGCGCGATCCCCATTTGGCAGCGGGTTGAAACGAGCCAGCGCGCTGATTTCGCGAGCGACGCTTGCCAGAGAAATATTATCCCCAAGCACATCCGAAACAGGAATGAACTTCAGCGCATACGAACCAGACTCGCACACTGCGCCAAATCCGCCGGCGCCCAAAAGCTCGCCAACCTCCAATGTCTGTCCGGCGATCCGCACGGCAGCGGGAAGTGTATAGGTCTCCCGTACAACCGTTTCCCCTTCCTGGTCCATTTCCATCAGGTCGCGTTCGACCACGTGTGAGGTCTCTTGTTTGGGCAAGAGATCCAGAGCGATTTCACCAAAAAGCAAGTCCGTTAGGGCATCTTCTCGCCTTCCAGTGCCGTAGAGCGTTTCAGGACGCGCTTCCACAAATGATTGAAATTCTCGCACGACCGCTACGCGCTGCCGCGCCCGCCCGCGTGCGGCCTGCGCCCGCGCCTCTTCCTCGCGGGAAGGTTCGCTGGCTTCCTGCTTTTGAACGCGCGTTATTTGTTCGTTCGGATTCGCGCCGCGCCCCATGAGTCGATCAAGGAATCCCATAAAGTATTCTTAGATGCGTTATAGAGAGATTGTCGCGGATTCAAAAGACGGGGTCAACCCCCGCCTATTTTTATAGCTTGTTCTGTTCTCGCTTGCGCATGACCGAGTCCAGGATTGCTTTGCGAATGCGCAGGTTCTTGGGTGTGACTTCCAGGAGCTCGTCGTCGTCTAGGAATTCGAGACTCAACTCAAGGGTCATGTCGCGAGGCGTTTCAAGTGACGCACTTGCCCCGTCCCCCTTGGAACGCATGTTGGACAACTTTTTCTCCTTGCACGGGTTGACTTCCATATCTTCCTGTCGCGAATTCTCGCCAATGACCATGCCGACATACACCTCCACGCTGGGCCCCACGAACAGACTCCCGCGCTCCTGTAAGTTCGCGAGTGAATATCCCATCGTGGTTCCATTCTCCATGGAAATCATCGCCCCGTGTCCGATTGCTGTGATGTCGCCCGCCTTCTCGCGATAGCCGAGCAAGAGTGTATTCAAGACTCCTTGGCCCTTGGTATCGGTCAAAAACTCACTTCGGTAGCCGATGAGTCCGCGCGTGGGGATCTCAAACTCGATGAAGGCAATGCCATTCTCGACAAGCATGTCCTTCATCTCTCCACGACGCTTGCCCATTTTCTCGATGACCGTACCGGTAAACGCTTCTGGGCACTCAATCGACACTGCCTCGTAGGGCTCCATGGTGACGCCGTTCACTTCCTTAAAGATCACCTGGGGACGAGATGCCTGAAGCTCGTACCCTTCTCGGCGCATTTTCTCGATGAGGATGGCAAGGTGGAGTTCCCCGCGTCCGGAGACCACGAAGGAAGAATCGCCCTCACCTTTCTGGATCCGGAGCGCCACGTCGTTCAGAAGCTCTTTTTCGAGTCGCTCTTTTAAGTGTCGTGCCGTTGAAAATACTCCTTCGTTCCCGGCAAATGGACTGGTGTTGGCACCAAACGTCATCTTCACGGTGGGCTCTTCGATCTGCAACACGGGGAGCGCCTTGCCCTGCACTGGATCCACGAGCGACTCGCCGATGTGCACGTTTTCAATCCCCGCGAGCGCCACGATTTCTCCTGCTTCCGCCATCTCGACGTCCTTGCGGCCCAGTCCCGCGTATACTTGCAGCTCGGTGATGCGCGTAGTTGCCTCGTGGCCATCGCGGTCAATGTGTTTGATCTGCATGCCCTGCTTCACGATCCCGTTCACAACACGCCCCACGGCAATGCGGCCTTTGTAGTTATCATAAAAAATGTTCACGACCTGAATCTGGAGGGGCAATGCCTTGTCGCCCGATGGGCCAGAGATGTGCTCGACCACACAATCAAGAAGAGGAGCGATGTCATTCATCTTGCCGAGGTCGGCCTCGAGCCCGGCCACGCCGTTGATCGCACTCGCATACAGGACCGGAAAGTGCGCCTGCTCGTCCGTGGCTCCCAAGTCGATAAAGAGGTCGAACGTCTTATCCAGCACCCAGGCCGGGCGCGCGTCCTTCTTGTCGATCTTGTTGATGACGAGAATCACGCGGTGACCGGCCTCCAGTGCCTTCTTGAGTACAAACTTGGTCTGTGGCATGGGTCCCTCCTTGGCGTCGACGAGCAACAAGCAGCCGTCAACCAGGCTCATGATGCGTTCAACCTCGCCGCCAAAATCCGCATGGCCGGGGGTGTCGACGATATTGATCTTGCGCCCCTTCCAATCGATGGCGGCGTTCTTGGCAAAGATCGTAATACCGCGCTCGCGCTCGAGCTCGTTGGAGTCCATGATGGTCGTCCCCTGCGCATCCGCATCCCGGAAGGTGTTGCTTTGCTTCAAAAGCGCGTCCACCAGGGTGGTCTTCCCGTGGTCAACGTGGGCGATGATCGCGATATTGCGGATGTCGTCGCGAGTGGTTTTGGTCATAACGGCGAAAGAGTACGCGCAAAGGAGCTTTTGGTCAATCGCGTCTCCTTACGCTATACTTTTTACGGTAGCCCCAGGCTTTAGCCTGGGTGAGTTCATCGTTTTGAGTCGAACCCAGGCTAAAGCCTGGGGCTACCGTTCACAATGAATATGTCAATTTTCGAACGGCTCGGATTCGGAGGCCACGAGAAGCCCAAACCCAAGTCAAAAGAAGAAAAAATAATTTTTGAGGAGGTAGCGGACGATGAGCCGGAGGATTTTACTTATCAGGAGGATCCGGTCGAGGTGCTGGCGGAGCGTGTGTTGGCACTGGAGGACGATATAGCAAAAGCTCGCGATGGCTTGAAACAAGGCAAGGGGGATGAGGCGAGTGTTATGGTCAAGGAGGTTATGCTTGCCAAGACACGCTTTGAGCAGGCGCGGCAAAACGAGCAGAGCGGGCAGTGTCCTCGCGGTGAAGCGGATCGATTGTTGGCACTGTGGCAAGCGGCTCAAGACCACCTCGATAACGTGCGCGATGAACAAGTTGATCGCGCGCGCGTCGCCGTGTTCGCTCGCTACAAAGAAAACGACATCGACGCCGACACCGCCGCCCAACTTCGACGACATCCATAAAAGAAAAAAGACTCCGTGGAGAGTCTTGCGTTCAAGGCGTTGGTGCGTGAGCGAGCGCGGAGGCGATGTAGCGACGGACGTCGATCCCGTTGCGTGTGAAGAACGCCGGGTCGCCGATGTCCGGCTCGCGGCTCATCGGCGTGCCGTACCGGAGTCGCTCGACGCCAGAATTGGGACCCGTGTCGATCCCAGCTCCCGAGACGCTCAACACGCGCGGCTGGACGTACCAGTAGCCTTCACAAGTGCGGCCGTAGACGATGAGGAATGGACCTCGGTGCTGGCTGGGAAATCCGTCTGGCTCCACGGCATGTGTGACGTGCACATCTCGACCGGACTCCAGATCCACGAACATTAGACTGCCGATCTGGCTCTCCTCGTTTCCAGTCACGTTGCCTCCTGGTGGAACTGGACTGGCACACTAAATCAAAATCTCGGCCGTGTCAAACAAAAACATGACACATTTAACGTCTACCACTGCAAACAAAAGACATCAGTTTTGGCTGATGTCTTTTGTTGGCTTGCCGTACGTAGCTCCGACACCGTCGGAGCGAAGGATGGTGACCCCACCGGGAGTCGAACCCGGCTTACCAGGATGAAAACCTGATGTCCTAACCGATAGACGATGGGGCCGAATGAGGATGAAACACCGTACTTTAGACTCGAGTCCAGGATGCCCGGCCTAAAGGCCGGGTCCGGCCAGAGGCCGGAAAAACCTGTCGTCCTAACCGATAGACGATGGGGCCAGAAGGGAGATATGAGTGCGAAGAGACTATCTTTTCTTGAGAAGTCCGTCAACTTCAGCAAGAGTAACGACGTGGATTTGCTTCACCTTCTTCAGCCTTCGGTCATTGGTCACGAACATCGTTGCCCTCTTCGCGATCGCGGTGGCGATGTGTATGGCGTCTGGGGTTCGTAACCCGTGCGCGACTCTTAGGTCGGCAGCAAGGTCGACAATCGTCTCGTCGATCCCATAAATGGAAAAGTTGGGAAGACGCGCAAGTAAAATTTTGTAGTCTTGCGCAAGGCGCTTGTCGCCTTTCTTCCTGGCTCCTGTCAGCAACTCTACCATCCCGATGATCGAAAATATCCCTGGCGATTATTTGTCCCATGCGGCTCGTTCCTGTTTGAGATACGCATCTCCCCCTCCGAGATTTCTCCAGACCTCTTTTCCCAGTCCGCGCAGCGCTTTCACTACATCGATGTTTTTGTTGAGCAAGACGGCTCGCTCCCCGTCCACCACTTCGATGTGAATATCCATTCCGGGAGAAATACCCAAGCTTCGGCGAACACTCTTGGAGATGACGATTTGATATTTTGACGAAACTTTTGTGATTGCCATACGTTTTATATTTTAGAAAAAGTAAACCGTTCCGTCAATCGAACACAGATACGTCCCTTGCCAAAAACGCCAGCCGCGCGTATCCTTCTCGTTCGTGATCTGGGAGGACGCAATGATGGGGTTCGTCGGCAAATGTGCTGGTGTGTTGGTGCTTGGCGCCGTCGCCGTGCTGTGGCTGCCCTGGGTGCCAGAGGCGCCCATAGACAGGCTCGACGCGGTGCGCGCAGAGAGGTTCCTGCGCGCGTCAGGATACGAGGAGGTCGACGTCGTGGACATCGACCGCTACTTCGCGAGCCTGCACGGCTGTCCGTCCGAGAGGGAGATCGTCGTCCAAGCCTACGCGACGGCTCCCGAGGGCGAACGCCACCGCCTGACGGTATGCTGCCCGGCCGGGCTTGCGCACGACACCTGTGACCTCGCCACAACGCGGTGAACCGACGCTCATAGAACGCTACGCACGCGTTCTTTTTTCTTTGCGACGAGTGGGTTCAAAGAAAAAGACCGTGTGTCGTACACGGTCTGGGACGTTGGCAGTGCGATCAGGTGCACACCAGTGGTGAGGCGGCTCCTGTCTCCTTGGCGCGCCTCACTCGGTGTGCGGCGTGGGAGCCGACCATGGTCGCGACGTACGCGGCCATGCTCCCTTTCGAGATGTCGTACTTGGCGCACAGCGCGCCGCGCACGATTGGCCATGCCGCGGTCTCGCGCAGTGCCGTGTAGGTCTGCGCCACGAACGGCTTGCCGTCCTGTTCCCAAGACGTGCCGATCTGCGCGACGTTGGCGAGCAGCGTGCGCAGCTGTTCATCGTGCGGCGGTTCGCCAACTGGCATCGTGCCCGGTGGGCGGCCGCGACGACCGGCGTGGCCGTTGACTCTCGTCGACTTCTGCACCGCGGGGACGATGTGATCGGGAGCCCCGGTCTCCTCTGGCGTCGACTCTATGGCGTTCTCCAGCTGATCGGCAAGTCCGTTCATGCTGGTTGCGAGCGACGCCGCGAGTTTCGCGGTCTCTCGCATTGAATCGCGGATCTCGATCAGTTGTTGTCGGTTCACTTCTCACCTCCCTTTATTCATCGTGGGGGAATGGGAATCGTTTCGCCATCGGGTTTGACGGCGATGAGATTACTTGAGCGGTAGAGCTGCCACAGCTGGTCTGTGGCATCCACCCAGAGCTGCGGAGCCGGCAGTCGCTGGAAAAAGATCATCCACGTGGACATGCGGTGGCTTCCACCACTCTTTGGAGATCCGTACACGAATCTTTTCAGAGTCAGCGGGAAGAGCCAGGCGTGAGTCCTCTGGAAGATGGCGGAAAGTTCCGGCGAACTTACGCGATAGAACGTGGTGGCCGGACTGACCGCGCGAATGCGCGCCGCGCGCGCTTCCATGTCGAGCATCGGAGCACGCATGGAGCGTTGCAGCTTCTCGATCATCTCTCCCGCGCCTTCTTCCGGATGCTCTACAAGTCCCATGCCCAGGGTGAGCCGCCACAAGAGACCCATGTCGCGCGAGATCTGCCACTGCTCGGTTGAGCGTCCATCCGCGCAGGTTTGATCGTAGTGTCGCCACTGCATCTCGGCCGCGTCGAGGTGGGGCATGACAGCCCCGCCAAGCGCATTGTTGAGCGCATTGAAGTGCAGAACGCCGTCCTCGATCCCCAATGGGTCATGCGAGCAGAACGTGGTGACTCCGAGGACGCCTCCTGTGCAAGCCGGGAACACACTGAACGTATCCAGGATTTCTCGCGCATTCCCTTCGAGCGTCCCTTCGAAGTCGAGGTTCGCGAACGAGAGACGGGGCCGTCCTTCCCTTGCGTGAAACTGGATGTACGACGAGATATCGCCTTCGTGGACGAGTCGTCGTTCGATCGGGTGTGCGCTGAACGTGGGATCGCCCATTCGGCGCAAGGCGGCCGGTTCGCGCTCCGCTCCCCAGGCGGTGATTTGCCGCTGTGCGTAGAGCGGTCCTTCAAAGTTGTGTTCGCCGGGAAGATAGAGTGCGCAAGGGGATTCCTCCCCCAACCCCTCTCGGATGAGCGGAAGATGTTCGTCGATCGTCCCAAAGAACTCTGCTCGAACCCGGTTTTTGGCCGGGTTGTCGTATCGTCGTCCCACACGGCCTCCCGGTGAATTGTGAAAGGACAGCCTAGTTCATCAAAAAAGGCGCGTTTCGTCAAGTCTTGACGGACGTCATTTTTTTCTGTACGTTTTCTCCTCGCGATCTTTCAAGAAAGACGCGTGAAATAGATCTTTCACCATTAGAGGAGGGTTCATGGGCAAAAGAAAGAAGCCGTCTCGGCCAACGGGTGACCGAGGATCGCCCGGGACGCTGCGCGATCTGTTTCCGGGCAACGTGAAGCCGTTGACCGGAGGTGCCGCGCCGGCGCCACGTGCTGATGAGGCACAGGCGTTGAGACGCGAGCTCGATGCGGCTCGTCAGACGATCGCACGCGAAAAGGCCGAGTTCGCTTCATCGATGACTCGAGCCCGCCAGGACGATCAACGTCTCCGTACCGTGATCGAAGGGTTGAACACGCGCATCCGGCTGCTGGAAGCGCAGGTGAAGACGGCCGAACAAGTCGAGCGGATCCAGCGTGACGAGGCGGCAAAGCTCGGACGTTCAGCGAACGCGGCGAACGCTCGTGTGCAGAGGCTCGAGGCCGAAGCGAAGGTTGCGAGCGAAACGTTGGACGAGATGGGTCGAGAGTTGGAGGCGGCTCAAGAGGACCTTGCTCACGCTCGTGAGCGACTTGCGACTGCTGAACACCAAGCAGAGGGCGTCCGTCTGCGTGAGCGGTTCGTCCGTCTCGTCGATGTAGAGATCCCGGAGTGGGTCGACGCACGCGCGGCGCTCATGCGGCAGTTGGGGCGTCTCATTGAAATGAGCAACGCGCTCATGGATGAGAATGCACGTAAACGACTCGACCTTGAGACGGTCGTTGACGAGTGCGAAGAGGCACGTGCCAACAAAGCGCTCCGATCCGATCTCCCGCGCTGGGAGGCCTACTTGGAAAAGGCGCGCGAGGCCAGGACGCTGCTGGACTCGTGGGACGATCAGAGACGACGGTTCGAGTCCATCGTGGAGGAACGGGATCGACTGGAGAAGAAGGATCGAACGCTCAAGCAGAAGGCCGAAACGATCCGCCGGGGGATCCAGCGGTTTGTCGCGGTCTATGCGCAGATCGACCTCGACCTTTGGTCACTGACCGGCTGTACCGCGACGCACGTCGATCTCTTGTTCACGGGCGAGCCACAGGTTCTCTGGTTCGCAGGCGATCTTCAACTGCGTCCGGTCGAAGATGACTGGGCCAGGCGCGTGGAGGAGCTCACGCGCGGAGCCATCCTTCCACCGCCTCCCCCACCCAAGCAGGTTCACTCGCGTGTGGCCGCTGTGGCACAACCCAAGGCAGCAGAGGTTGCGCTGCTCCCGGGCGCGATCTTCCTCACACAGCCCGAGCTCGAGCTCGAGCGGCTCTGCCTCATTCTCGTCCACCTTCGAGACACAGGCGGGAACAAGGGGATCGCGAGCCAGATCACGTACGGGAAAGCCATTCTCGGTGCCAGGCTCACGCGCATGAGCATCGAGCAAGGCTTCTACGGCAAGGTGATCGAGGCGCTGGACGCGCTCAACAAGCGCGGGTCGATTGCGCGCAAGAAGCGGATGGATGGTGGGCGCATGATCGGCTACCTGTACGTCCAGACGGCTCACACGAAGAGCCGGGCGGAAGACGCGTTGGCGCAGGTGCAGGGGGGACATGGCGATGTGCTCCTTGAGCGCCTCCGCCACGCGCTTGCCCAGGTCACGGACTAGTCACGGGACATCGCGAACGATGTCCCTTTTTTATTTTCGACAAAAAACAGGACCATCGTTGGTCCTGTGTCGGCGTCAGCCGAAGAGCTTGTCCATGAGATCGCTGCGGAGATCGTTCACGTCGTCCTTGGTGGGTTCGGCTCCATCCGCCTGGGCCTCTGCGAGCTCAAAGGCGATCTGGAACACCACCTCCGCGAGCATGAACTCGAACTGGCGACCCTGCTCGCGCGCCTTCACAGCGGCAGGACGCAGGAAGTTGATGTAGATCACGACGTAGTCCTTGCTCACGTTCGTCCAGGAGAGTGCGTAGGCCGGACTGCAGGCCTCCCGGTAGCGAACCTCGAACTGGAGCGGGCCGATCTTGATCGCCGGCGACGTCGTATCGTCGACTTGTCCTTTCTCTTCCCGCACGGTTACGCGCGTCTCGGCGATCGCGCCGTCGTCCGCCGTGCAGATGACACGATATTCCCCCAGCGCGGTTCCCGCTTTGACGGTTGCCTGTCGGCCGTCCGATCCTTCGACCGGCATTACCTCGCCGCCCTGTTCCATGCTCCACACGAGCCCCCTCTTTCCCTCGTCGTTCTTCACGGTGAGCATGGAGGAGGTTTCGCGAGGAGCCAGGGTGACCGACTGTGGGGAAATGGCAAACGCGACTTCCGTAGCGAGTCTGATCGCCACGTACGCGGTCTGCACCTCTGCGTCGGGCTTGCGGCGCGTCACCTTCATCTGGTAGCGCCGACCGCTCTCGCGCCCTGCACGGTAGCGAATCTGTCCCATCCCCCTCTCGCGCACCTGCATCGTCCAGCGCCGGCCGTCCCAGACTTCACCGCCGGAGGCGCTCGCGTCGACCTCGTATTCGGACTCCGGATCCGTGTTTTGGATCCCGAACGTGAACTCGGCGCCCGTGAGGAGCGACACGCGCGTTGGGTTCACGCGCAGCAGTCCTTCGCGAGGAATGCGGGTCGTCTGGTCTGGCGGAAGTCGATTCGTTTCCCCGACCTTCTGCAGGCTTTCCATGATCTGCCTGATCGTTGCGTCCAAGTCCTCGCTATCGGGGACATCCGTGCGCAGAATCTTGCGTAGCAACGGGAGGACGACTCGCCGCAGATACGCCATTGCGCGAGCGAAGATGCCGCTCTTGTAGAAGGACTCCTTGTAGTGGTTCCTCGTCTGCAGGGACTCGAAGTCCTTGGCTGCAGGAATGGCGATCCGGAACCACACCATGGGGTGCGCGAACTCCTCGGGGAAGGCTTCCTGGACCTGGTCGGGGGCGTACTCCACGAAGGTCCCGTGGTCGCACACCTCTCCCCAGGAGCCCCACGTCTTGTCGCGTTCCGGGCGGACGCGCTTGTCCGCCACGCCGAAGACGATATGGATCGGGCCGACACCCTCCACCAGGTCGCCTTCCGAACCGGACTCGTAGAACTTGCCGGTCAGCTCCGTTTCCGTGAGCTTCTTCCCGTTCACGGTCACACTGCTGCGCCGCCAGGGAGGCAACTCGCGGGCGAGGTGCTTGAGGAGCGTACCTTCGGTGATCGAGACGGCATCTTCGTCGGTTCGACGTCCCTTGAGACTCACGCGCGTCCCGTGCGTCCTGATGCTGGCTTTCGGATCGCTCTTCGTTCGTGCGGTGACGTTGATCTCTGCGCCTCCCGTGGAAGCGGTGAAGCACTGCTCGTCGCTGAACGCGAAGTCGTATTCCTCCGGGTTGTCCGCAGTGGCCGTGACGACGCTGATCGTCATGTGGCTCATGAAGACACACTTGACCGCGGTTCCGTTGCGGCCGATCGCGTCCTTGTCTGCCTCCTTTCCAGGATCCCCCATGCCGATGAAAGCCTGGAAGCGATCCGGAGCCATCCCCGTGCCGTCGTCGATGATCTCGACATCGCCGTTCTTGGCGACATTGATCTCGACCTTGGTCGCGCGCGCGTCGAACGCGTTCGCGCAGAGCTGACCGATGATCGTCCACGCTTTCGCGAACGACGCCCCGACCTTGCGGACGAGACTGGGGTCGAGTCGACCCTTCACACCGAACGTTCTGACAGTCATCGCATGATCCTTTCGATCCGATTTGTAGGGAGCGTTTCTGATTCCGAAAGATTCTCTCTCGTCGAGCATCTTTCGGAAAAAGACTGGTGAGCGCGTGACTCACCAGATAGGGATCAGCGTCGGGTGCGTGCCAGGTTACCTTGCGCAGTCAGCCCCTCAAGCAACTGCCTCATGTCTTGGAGCGCGAGGGAGCGATCCGGCATCGTCAATGCCGAGAACTGGAGCAGGAGGGTTTGCCATGCCTTTTCCAGCCCGCGCTGTACGATCCTCTTGTCGTTGTCGCTCATGCTGTTGATGAGCGCCATGCGTCGCGCGACCTCCTCGAGGAGCCTGACCGTGTCAGCTACTTCCTCGAGCGTGAACGATTCTTCGACTTCACGGAAGTTCTCTACCGTGAGGACGAACCGGATACCGTTCATTCTCTCGCCGATTTCGTCTCGTCCGCTCACGAGTTCATCGCTCGCAGACGGTTCGCAGGCGGGCACAGGTGAAGCGGACGCCGCAGCCGATGCCGCTTCTGGCATCGAGGGGATCGTCGCAACAGGCGCAGGAGCCGTGAGCTGTTCCATGGACGCGGCGACTTGTTCGAGGCGGCGGAGCACCTGTTCGTCCGCTTCCAGGAGAGCCTGCACTGCGCGCGTCCGTTCTCGTTGTGCGGCGATGAGCTCGAGCAGGGCGAGCGCAGGCGACACAGGAGCCGACGTCTGTTCCGTCGCGGGCGTGGGTTCAGAAGGGGCAGGTGGTGCGACCGGCATCTCTTGAGCAGGTTCCTGTGCCTGTATGGTCACCGCCGGCTGGATCTCGAGCCACTGCGGGTAGTGCTCCATGACCCCGCGCAGGAAGATCCTCAAGGACTCGGCCGACGGGGTTGACGCGGAAGCGAGATCTCGTGGAGCTCGCCACCGCATGAGGGTGCCGTCCTGGAATCCGAGTCTGCGCGCGACCTCCTCGTTCTTTTGAACCGACACTGTTCTCGCGAACCACTCACGGAACGAGTCGACGTTCGTTACACTCGGAAGGAGATCCTGAACTCCGAATACTTCTCCCTTCACTTCGAAAAAGAGCAGGTCGTCGGAGTTCCACTGCAGCTTCGGATTTCCGGTTCTCGCCTCCTGGGTAAGGAACGCCACCATCCGCGTCAGGACGTCCAGCGACGGCAGTCGTCGATCACTCTGGCGCAGGAAGAAACGAATGTCCATACCTCCCATGAACACTCGACCGAACGGAACGCCGAGACGTCCATGGTAGGGAGCGAGTGCCTGTGCGATCTGCTCACGGGTCCGGAGGCTCGGCAGCCAGTCGCGCTGCGGATCCGCGGCGGTCTTCGCCACCACGACCCAGGTTGCGTCGACATCAATGCCGATGGCCTTGAGTTTCGACTGGATCCCGGGGCTCTTGAGGCTTTTCTGCACCCAGTCCGAACCTTCGTCTTCCTCCATCCTGGCGAGCAATTCCCTGCTCAACCCGGAGCCCGTGAACTTCTTCTTCTGGTTGGGATCCGTCGACGTTTTGAGAGCCAGCAACTGGCTCCAGACCGTTGTTCCAAGCGGGAGCGACATGGCGCCTCCTTTTATGATGGCGTTGAATGAACAGGTTCCTTCGTGGTGCTTTGCCAGAAAGGACTCACCATTGAACTAAAAAACCTTACTTCTGTCAATGTCTTGACATTTCTTGGCGATTTTGGTGAACTGCTGTGTCCGTCGTCCTTTTACCATCCACTCCTAAAGGAGGCTACAGGCGATGACCATACCCCGAGCCGTTCGGACAGCCGCAGATGTGATCGCACCGATTCGTCTGCCGCCACAGTACTGGAGGATGTTCCATGACATGATCGTGTTGTGGATCAGCCGCAAGCGCAAGCCGCTCGTGTCCACAACCGATCTTTACCCGATCGTCAACAAGCACTACAAGTCAGCGCCTGGGCGGCAGCACAATCCGGCGTTCTACTTGAACCAGCTGTGCAAGGAGTACGGACTGCTCGTGTGGTTCGACGTGATGCCGGACGGGTCGATCATCTACACGCTCGACCTCACGCGCCCGATCCAGGTTGGCAAGCAGATCGTGTTTACGCCCGACGTGATCGCCCACAAGAGCAGGTCCGCTCTCGCCGCGACACCGTCCAAAGTTCCCGTCGATGACGAGGCGTCCGAGGTCGCCTGTCAAGATGAGCCCTCCGTGCTACTGGAGCCGCGCATCGCGCGCGGCGAGCCGACCGTGGTCGGCCCCAAGACGGCTCTGTACTACGAGGCGGTCATGCACGCTTCGCGGGTGAAGGGGTACGGCTCCGTGTCCCCCCAGGAGCTGGCTCGCGCATATCTGTCGGTGAGCCCTCGGCTGGAACACCTGCCAGGGATCACCGCAGACCTCAAGGGACGTGATCTGCTCACGGAGGCGACCGACGGCGCGCACTGCGTCGTCTTCCGGACGTACCGGATCCGTCAGAGCCGAACCCGAGTGGACGATCCGATCGACCCGCCCGAGCTCGAGAGCGCGGACGCGCTCGCTTCCGAGTTCGACGAGGTACACGAAGCGCCCGCGCCGGCGACTCCCCCGCCTACGAGCGAGGGGATCGAGCCGACGCCTGTGCCGCCCGAAGAGCTCGACGCGCTGTTCGAGCAACCGGATCCAAGCGCGCATTCCGAGCCCAGCCGCAGCGAGCTCATGCTGCGACTCGACGAGCTTGAACAGCAGCTCGCGAGCGAGTTGGCGAGTTCCAAGGAAGCCAGAACCGCGCACTCGCAGGCGGTCGCCGAGGCCGACGAAGAGATCGCTCGTCTGGAGGGCGAACTGCGAGCGCGACGACAGGCGCGCGACCAGCTCATGGCGCAAGCCCCGGAGCCGCCTGCGCTCGACAGTCTGCGCGAGCAGATCCTGGACACGATCGCCCAACTCGAGGCACAGCTGCAGGCGCGCGCCTTGTCGCTGGCCAAGCTCGACTGACCTCCCATGAGGTTACATCCGTCCTTACGAGGGCGGATTTTTTCTGTGTCAACAAGACCATTAGCGATCCGATCGGACCGTTAGTGTCCGCAAAGAGGTCTCTGTTCAAAGAATCAAAAACCGCGGCTGGGGGAGCCGCGGGCGTGGAGCTGGGCGTCAGATGTCGAAGCCCAGCGTTGTGAGTCTCTCTCGCATCTGGGCGAGGGATGCGTCGAGTTGTGTGAGCTCTTCGACGAGCGTCTGACGGCGTTCCTGGTCCAGAGCGAGCTGGGTGAGGAGCCTCTCGGCCTCCTCCAGCCGGGCGCGCTGGTTGCGCACCTGCGCGAGCAGAAGCTCGGCGGTGAGGGGTGGCTGTGTGGGAACCGTCGCGGGCTCGGTCGGCTCGGGCGGCGGAGCTATGGACTCCGGCGGTTCCGGCTTCGCAGGCGGTTCGGTTTCCACGCTCGCGTGCGGAGGGATCGGCGGCTTCGTGACCGCGAGGGCGGCCTTGATCGGCTTGTGCCGAACGCGGCGCTCCGGCGACTTGTCCGTCGCTTCGAAGTCGAACGGCTCGAGTCCAGGTAGGCACGGGAGGTAGGTCTCGGCCATTGCCGGCTTGTAGAATATGCCCCAGTTGGCGGTCGGCCGCTGCTCGCCGCCGTGGTAGCCCATGAGCTTCTTGCAGGTCGTCCTGTCGGACACACGCGGGAAGTGCGTTCGTACCCAGGCGGTAAGTGCCCGGTTTAGACAATTGATGCGCAAATCCTTGGCGCTGATCTCGCGCCGCGCGCGATGCATGATCTCGATCCAGTCGCGCGAGATCGCGACCCTCTTGCGATCGTCGATCTCCACGGTATGGATCTCGTCGGGGTGGATCTTGAAGGCGAACGCGCGGTTGTCGCTGCCGGACTCGCCCACACACTCGATCACGCCCGCGCGCGCGAACACGTCGAGCCAGTGGTCAAAGCGTTCGGCCGAGCAATCGACCCCGTCGGGAACGTGGTCGTTGGCAACGGGTACGCGCGTGCCTAGATCGGGAACCCTGGTGGCGCACACGTAGAGGTAGAGCCACACCTCTCGCGCCGCCCCGGGCGGGAGGAAGCAGACGAAGCGTTGTGCGGGTTCGGTGCGCGCCGGCTTCGTCCTGGGAGCGGGAGCATCGGCCATGGAGACCTCCGAGTGAACTGGTGTGCTGGTCGTCGTACTTGTAGTCGGGAAGGTGGTTGGAGCGGCGACCAGGGGCTTGGCTGCGGGCGCGCTGATCTTGCTGCGGCTGGATCTTGAGGTTCGCCGTCGTAGCGACTTGAGCAGCGCACCGACCCTCTCGCTTACGTCTTCCTCGGACGGGAAGTCCGGCTGTCGATCATCCAGGAAGCAGTCGAGCAGAGTCTGGCAGGCAGACAGGTCGATGAGCAGTCGCGTCTTATTTCCGACGCTACCCGAGATGAGCACGCCGGCGTTCTTGAACAGCCGCAGGCAGTCGTCCGCGCTCCCGCGCGTGTAGCTGCCGTCCGCGCTGGTGCACAGGCCTCGGAACTCGTTGGGGCTTGTGAGGTACCCGTGCTTCTTGTATGCCTTCTGCAGGGATTTGATGATCGCGGGCAGCGCCGGCGGCCATGTGCCTTCCCCGTGGAATCGAGAATATCGCGCTTCCATGTGTCCTCCTACGAATCGGTTTTGGCAAACAACCGAGGGAGCAGCGTAGTCGATGGAACGCAATTCGTCAATACAAAACCGCTCGAGTAAGTCCGAGCGGTTTTGTAGCCTTCGTAGCCCTCGTAGCCCTTCCCCCTACACAATCAGCGCGACGATCAGCAGAGCGACGATGTTGAGGATCTTGATCATCGGGTTCAAAGCTGGGCCAGCCGTATCCTTGTATGGATCGCCCACGGTGTCGCCTGTGACAGCTGCTTTGTGTGCGTCGCTTCCCTTTCCGCCGTAGTTTCCTTTCTCGATATACTTCTTGGCGTTATCCCAGGCGCCGCCGCCGGTGGTCATGGAGATCGCCACAAAGATGCCGGTGATGATCGAACCAATCAAGAGTCCGCCCAGCGCCTCCGCGCCCAGTGCGAATCCCACCACGATGGGGGCGAGCACGGCCAAGAGCGATGGCGCAATCATGTACTTGATGGCGCGTGCGGTCACGATGTCGACCGCCTTTCCGTATTCAGGTTTAGCCGTGCCGTCCATGATGCCAGGGATCTCACGGAACTGGCGGCGCACTTCCTCAACGACCGCTCCGGCCGCTTTGCCAACCGCCTCCATCGCCATGGCGCCGAAGAGATAAGTGACGAGTCCGCCCAAGAAAAGTCCGGCGATCACGCGTGGGTCAACGAGGTCAAACGCGATTTGCGTGCCCGTCGCTTCGATCGTATGGACATAGTCGCCAAACAGCACGAGCGTGGCGAGTCCGGCAGAACCGATCGCGTAGGCTTTGGTGACGGCCTTTGTGGTGTTGCCAACGGCATCCAGAGGATCAGTCACCTCGCGCACAGACTCTGGGAGATCGGCCATCTCGGCAATACCGCCGGCGTTATCCGTGATAGGTCCGTAGGCGTCGATCGCCACAATGATGCCAGTGAGCGAGAGCATGGCGACTGCAGCGATGGCGATTCCGTAGAGGCCCGCGAGGTTGTAGGCGATGAGGATGCCAAGGACGATGGTGAGTACGGGCAGGGCGGTTGCCTTCATCGAGAGCGCGAGGCCGGCGATGATGTTGGTGCCATGTCCTGACTGTGAGGACTGTGCGAGCTTCTGGACTGGTTTGTATTCAGTCGCGGTGTAGTATTCCGTGATCATGATGAGCAACCCCGTGATGACCAGACCCAATATCGAGGAGTAGAACAGGTTCATTTCGTCGAGTCCGGTGAGCGACCAGGTGTTTTCCAGGAGGAGTTGGTTGGTAAAGTAAAATCCAATCGCGGCAAAGATGCCGGCAGCGGCCAGCCCCTTATAGAGCGCGCCCATGATGTTGTTTGAAGCCGAGAGCTTGATGAAGAAGGTTCCCAGGATCGAGGCGATAATTGCGATCGCACCAAGAGCGAGCGGGTAGAGGACGAAGATGGGGTATCCAGGGAACAAGAGGTTTCCCAAGACCATCGCCGCGACGAGGGTCACGGCGTAGGTCTCGAACAGGTCGGCTGCCATACCGGCACAGTCGCCCACGTTGTCACCCACGTTGTCGGCGATGACAGCTGGGTTGCGAGGATCGTCCTCGGGGATGTTGGCTTCTGTTTTTCCTACGAGGTCGGCGCCAACGTCCGCGGCCTTGGTGAAGATACCTCCGCCAAGTCGTGCGAAGACGGAGATGAGTGAGCCGCCGAATCCTAGTCCTATGAGCGCGTTCAAGTCATTGGTCGCGCCATAGAATCCAGCAACACCCAAGAGCGCAAGACCAACGACGAGAAGACCCGTGACGGTTCCGCCCTTTACCGCGACGTCGAGTGCGGCAGCGAGTCCGGTTTTCGCAGCCTCGGTTGTGCGCACGTTTGCGCGCACCGAGACAGACATCCCGATGAATCCAGCCACACCCGAGAGGACCGCGCCCACGAGGAAGCCGATCGCGAGCGTCCATCCCAAGGCAAAGCCAAGGATGAGGAAGATCACGGCGCCGATGGCGGCGATCATTTTGTACTGGCGAGCCATGTAGGCACTGGCTCCCTCTTGGATGGCGAGCGCGATGCCCTTCATTTTGCCTTCTCCTGCTGGGCGTTTCAAAATCCACTGCGTAAGGACAGCGCCCCAGAGAATCGCGAGCACTCCGGCAGCGAGAGCGTACTGTATGATGGACATAGTAAAAGTGATTGAGTGATTGAGTCGTTGAGTGGATAAGTGACTAAACGACTCAACGACTAAACGACTTAACGACTGGAATAGTAGGTTTTTTGGGCTTTCATGTCAACGAAATTACCCCCAACCTTTAAGATGGAGCGAGAGCTGATGGCCAGAGGGTTTCAGAGGATTGTTGGGGTTGATGAGGCGGGATGCGGGGCGTTGGCCGGACCGGTTGTGGCCGCGGCGGTGATGTTGCCGACGGACTCGAGGATTGGGGCGCTGCGGGACAGCAAGTTGCTGGGTGCGCGACTGCGGGAGGAGTTGTATGCGCTTATAGTTGAGCGCGCTGTGGCGTGGAGCGTCGGGGTCGCGAGCGTGGAGGAGATTGCGAGGTTCAATATTCGAGGAGCCGATTTGCTCGCGATGCGTCGAGCCGTGGAGGCGGTGGACGAACAATTATGTCCGATCCCACTTCGCTCGACATGGTCGAGCTTCCGCCGTCGCTCACAGAGCTATGGCGGACAGGTCGAGGGACAGGTCGGACATTATTGTTCGGGCTCGGTCAGGTCCATCGACTACGTTCTGGTCGACGCGTGGACGATTCCTGGAGTCACGATCCCACAGCGCGGAATTATCCGAGGAGATCTGACTGTGAAATCCATCGCAGCCGCGAGCGTGATCGCCAAAGTCACGCGCGATCGGTTGATGGCCGAGCTTGCCCGCGAGTTTCCCGCGTATGGCTTCGAGGTTCATAAAGGGTATGCCACGAAAGCCCATCGCGAGGCGATCGCTCTTCATGGATCCTGCCCGCATCATCGACTTGGATACAAAACATTTGTTATTTAATCATGTGTCATTGCGAGGAAGGAGTCACTTGTCGACTGCCGAAGCAATCCTTCGACGTGCCGAAGGATTGCTTCGGCCTTCGGCCTCGCAATGACACAGATGTGTATGACAGACCATCTTCCGGAAAACATCCGACCATGGGGTCGTTACGACATCCTCGAAGTCACTTCAACCCATCAGGTAAAGAGGATCACCGTGAACCCAGGAGCAAGACTCTCCTACCAGCGTCACCAGCGGCGCGAGGAATTTTGGGTAATCATCTCTGGGCACGCGCGGTTTACGCTCGACGACGTTGATAGCGAGCATGGGCCTGGCGAGGTCCTCGTGGTTCCCTTTGCCGCCAAGCATCGCGTCGCGAACCTGGGCGACGAGCCGTTGGTGTTTATCGAGGTGCAACGCGGCGACTACTTCGGCGAGGACGACATCGAACGCTTCGACGACGACTACGGCCGCGAGGGGACGACCCGCCCGCACTGATTGACAGGAATGCATTTTTTCTGTAGATTTCTCTGCGTCTGAACCTTTCTGTTAAACAATTTGTTGTTCGCATACTGCTGGGCTTTTTGCGCGGGATGGTTTTTCTCAAGCAACATGGCGCAGGGTGGATGAAGAGCTTGGCCGCGCCATTCAAAGCGACCGGCTTGTTTTTTATCCGCTTTGTCGGGGTCCCCTCGTACCGCGTGATCTTTTTTGTTCGTCGATACGTGCAGAAGGTGCTCCTGCCTGCCAAGCACAGGATCGTGTTCCTCGTTTCCAACCGCTACACCATGCACGTGATGATGGCGCTCATTGTGGTGGGAGTGATGTGGGTGAATCTCTCCGCGCGCGATGTGCGAGCAGAAGATTTTGGTCAGAAGAGTTTGTTGTATCAGCTTGTCTCGGAAGATGACTCCTCGATTCTTGAAGTCGTGGAAGCCGGGTCTCCGATCGTCACGCTTGGAAGCAGCTCTACCTATCTGACCGGAACGGTCGTGGACGCGCGTCGACAGATCGATTTGGATTTCCTGCAAGAGACGGCGACATCGGCAGTTGGCGAGGAAGCGATCGTTGAGGTCGTCGAGGTTCCCGTGCGAACCAGCATCGAGACATACGTCGTACAAGAAGGCGATACGCTCGGGCGCATTGCCGAACGATATGGGTTGAGCCTCTCGACGATTCTGTGGTCCAACGCATTGTCGTATACAAGCACGATCCGTCCGGGACAGGAGCTCTCGGTTCTCCCGATCGACGGTGTCCTCTACACGGTGAGAAGCGGCGATACGCTCTCGCGCATTGCGCGAAATTATTCGGTGGAAGTTGAAACGATCATGTCCCAGAACGGACTTGAGAGTGCCAACCGTCTTGCGATCGGCGACAAGTTGCTTCTTCCAGGCGGCGAGCCTCCCTCCCCTGTTTCCACGTCGCGAAGTTCCGCCTCCATCACGACGTTGTTCACAGCCCCGTCGGTCAGTGCACCGTCGACGGCTGTGGACGGGTGGATCTGGCCGACCGACTGGTATGTGATCACGCAGTATTACACCTGGAGACACACGGGAGTCGATATCGATGGCGATTACACGACCTTCAGTTACGCCTCGCGCGGCGGGGTCGTGATCTACAGCGGTTGGCGAAGTGGCTACGGATTGACGGTTGAGGTCGATCACGGCGATGGGTACGTGACACGGTACGCGCATCACTCGAAGAACTACGTGGCCGTGGGAGACGTGGTGAGCGCCGGAGAGGTGCTCGCACAAACCGGAACCACGGGACGCAGTACCGGAACGCACTTGCACTTTGAAGTGATTCGCAACGGGAGGTTTCAAAACCCTCTGGACTACGTGAGATAATAACCCTCTATGATGAACACATGTCCTTCATGCAAAGCACAGGTTGAGGCCTGGAATGAGAATTGTCGCGGCTGCGGGTTCACGCTCGAGCTTGTTCCCGATGAGCGCCGCAAGGCGCGGTACCTGCGCGGCCCGTCGCTGGGGGCGCTGTTGTTTACTCAAGGGTGGACGTTTGGTGCGCGAATGTACTTCTGGTTTGTGATCTCGCTCATTCCTGTGTTCGGGTTGGTGGCGCTGGTTATCTGTGTCGTGTTTGGACGGCGGTTGAGTTGGAAGCACGGGGGGTGGAGCGACTGGGCGGAATTCCAGTCGCGGATGCGGCTCATGGATGTCGTTGGCATCGTGTGGGTGGCGATGTTGCTTGTAGCGTATCTCTGGGCGCGATACATATGAGACACTTGGCGATCATCCTGGACGGTAACCGTCGCTGGGCGCGCGCACACGGATTCCCCGCGCTTGAGGGGCACCGGCGCGGGTACGAGAACCTCAAGACGATCGGGCTGTGTGCGCTCGAGCGCGGTGTGGAGTATTTGAGTGTGTTTGCGTTTTCAACGGAGAATTGGAAACGGTCGCAAGAGGAAGTCGGCTATTTGATGGAGTTGTTCTTGGGGGCTCTCACGAGAGAGCTTGATTTTTTTCTCAAGCATGATGTGCGGCTGCGAGTGGTTGGCCGTCGTGAAGGCCTGAGCGAAAAGATTCAGGAAGCGATCGAGCGAGCGCAGACGACAACCGCCCACGGGTCTCGCGGGCAGATCAATGTGTATATCAATTATGGCGGGCGTGCCGAGATTGTCGATGGTGTGAAGAAGCTCGTGGCGCAAGGACGCGACCAGCAGGACATCGACGAACAGCTTGTGGGCACGTCGATGTGGACGGCCGGGATCCCCGACCCCGATATGATCGTGCGCACCGGCGGCGAGCAGCGGCTGTCTGGATTTTTGACGTGGAGCGGGGTGTATAGCGAGCTGAAGTTTGTCGATACGTATTGGCCGGATTTTTCGGTCGAGGATTTGGAGGAGTGTTTGAAAGATTTTGAAGGTCGTCAGAGACGATTCGGTCAGTAAAAATAAAAGCCCGCTCTGGAGTGGAGACGGGACGTTGTCGGGTTGAAGCGTACGAGCTCGAACGTTCATCCAAACAGGGGGGCTGGGTCAGAGACGGGCACTGTCAGGTCGCGCAGACGCGCTTCCTGTCGTGCGCGCAATTCGCGCTCGAGACGGAGCTGTTCTTGCCAGACAGTTGCGACATCCTGGGCGCGCAGGAGTGGGGAGTCGGCTCCGCAGTCCTTGCGCAGCCGCTCGCGACGCGCGCGGAGGCTCTCTCCCTCATCCAGGAGATCTCGACCTTCTGCGGTCCTGCTCAAACGCGAGGCATGGGGTGCCGCGCGAGCGTGTTCTCGATCCGGCAACATGATGAGCACGAACCAGAACATCCCCCAGATGAGGAACGCGAATGGAAGAGCTCCAAGTACCCGCTGGGAAACGGAAAGCGAAGGGACGATGGAGATGATGGCGCCGCTGATCAGGAGCGCGGTCACCGCGAAGATCTTGGCGAAGAGCCTCCGCGTGTCCGGCCAGGTGAATGCAGAATAATGGAGTTCCATGGTTCGGTACGGGCGAACGTGCCCCTCGGGGTCAATCAAGTGCGTGGTCACGAGCACCTCCGAGCGTAAGCTTAGTCGGATCGGAAACTTTGGTCAATATCTGGTAATGGGATGCCCCCATGGCTGATGACAGAGAGACGAACGCAACTGTCCCGATCGGGACAGTTGCGTTCTCAGCTTAACTTTGTTCCGGAGTATACCTTTACCCATTTCTCGATGCCGAGTGCTTTTACGAGCGCTAGGATCTGGTCACCGATATCTTTCATGCTCGACCAGACACTGAGCTGCAGCCTTTGGAAGCCGACTGCTTTTAAGAGTCGTCGCCAGCTCTTTCTCGCATTCCTCGCTGCCTCTGGAATATCGAAAACAACCAAGGTCTCTCTCGTTCCAGGACGAGAAGGTTCCCGCTTGATCGAAGCCTTCAAATACTCGACAATGGCTTTGTCGTTTAGTTCAAACACGACTTCGTTCCCATGGCGTCTATCCTGGATCCACTTCTTTTTCTTGAGCCGTCGCAGGGCCGCTTTCCTTTTTTGGTCGCCGAAAATTTTTTCCCATTCCTCGTGTGTGAGAGTTCCTCGCAGTCGCCTACGCTGAGCGTGAGGGTTCTCCGCCCACTCTAAAAGAAGGTCGGTTCCTTCCAGGAGCATGTCCAAGATTTCACGAGCGACGTTGTTTCGCAGAGGCTTCATAGAGCAGGTTGCAACTGTCCCGATCGGGACAGTTGCGTTGCGGTTTAGGAATGACGATTCAGATCGGAGAAGTTGAATCGATTGGAGAACATTCTCGATTGCGGGTTGCCGGATTTCTAGTCCAGCTTCACCTGCTCTCTGTACTGCAATGCCTCGGCCAGGTGCTCGAGTTCCATCTTATCGCTTCCAGCCAGGTCGGCGATGGTGCGCGCGACTTTGCGTACACGCATGAATCCGCGCGCGGATAATCGGTTGGATCGCAGGGCGACTTCCAGAAGTGATTTGTTTTCTTGCGAGAGTGGGCAGAGGTCATCCAGCTGTGAGGAGCTCATTTCGCTGTTGGTAAATAGTCCGAGGTCGGTGAGGCGGTCATGCTGACGAGCGCGAGCCATCTCCACTCGACCACGAATCGACTCGGACGATTCGGGCTTCTGATCGGAGAGGAGCTTTTCATGCTCCACCGCCGGGACCTCGATGACCAAATCGAACCGATCCAAGAGCGGCCCAGAAATTTTTTTCTGGTATTTCGCGATCTGGTTGAGCGTGCAGGTGCATGGGTTGTGCGGGTTGGTGAGATGTCCGCACGGGCACGGGTTCATCGCGGCGGCAAGGAGGAACCGCGCTGGGAACTGAATCGATCCGACCGCGCGCGAGATGGTCACGTTTCCATCCTCCAGCGGCTGGCGCAGGTGTTCAAGGACGTAGCGAGAAAACTCGGGAAGCTCGTCGAGGAACAGGACACCGCGATGCGCCAGCGAGACCTCGCCGGGCTTTGGCCACGTCCCGCCGCCCACAAGAGAAACCGCCGAGGAGCTGTGATGTGGTGAGCGGAACGGTCGCACTTGGACGAGCCCCTGCCCCGTTGGCAGGATTCCAGCAACGGAGGCGATCGCCGTCACCTCGATGGACTCTTCATGGGTGAGAGCAGGTAGAATGGACGGAAGCGAGCGCGCGAGCAGAGTCTTCCCTGCCCCCGGCGGACCCTTGAGCAGAATGTTGTGCCCGCCGGCGGCCGCGATTTCGAGCGCGCGCTTGGCTCCCTCCTGTCCCTTGATCGCACAAAAGTCGCTTGTCTGCGTGGGGGTGGTGAACGCAACTCTCGTGGCGGGGACGAGAAGCTGCACCCCCTTGAGGTGGTCGACGAGTGTTTGAAGCGCATCCACCCCGAACACCTCAAGACCTCCGATCGCGGTTGCCTCCTGGGTGTTTCCGGTGGGGACAAAGATTGAACTGATGTGGCGTTTTTTTGCCATGATCGCGGCAGTGAGTGTTCCCTGCACGGCTCGAATTGATCCGTCCAAGGCAAGCTCTCCTAGGAACACGCACGATTCAATCGAGGAACGCGAAAGTTCTCCGGTTGCTAGGAGGATCGAGAGCGCAATAGGCAGATCGTATAGAGGCCCCTGCTTACGCACGTCCGCAGGTGCCAAATTGACCGTGACCCTTCCACGAGGGAACGAGTACCCGCTATTTTTTATGGCTGCGCGGATGCGGTCGCGTGCCTCCTTGACCGCGGTATCTGGGAGGCCGACGATGCAAAATGCGTTTAGACCAAAAGAAACGTCCGCTTCCACCGTGACGGGAGTAGCGGTAATGCCGAGCGTTGCGGCGGTGGTGATGTTGAACATAAAACCCCCAACTCATTTAGAGAGGGGGTTTACTTATAACTTCACTCTACGCGATTTTTTCTTTGGTGTCAATGTTGTGGTTCGTCTGGATGGATTTGTTTATGTTTTCTGGTTCGTCGACTGCACAGAAGAAGCAGGATTACACCGCCCACGATGATGACGTCAGAGAGATTGATCGCGGAACGGCCAAACAAAATGAGGTAATCGACGGTGAATCCGTAGGTGACGCGGTCATAGAGGTTCCCTAGTGCTCCCACGACAATGATCCCCGTCGCCAAGGTGATATCTGGATGCGCTCGTCTGTTTTTGTAGGCGATGTGGAGAAGACCAAGACCGATCAGCACAGAGACGAGAATAATGAACTCAAGTCGAAACGGGATATCGAACGCCACTCCCCAGTTTTTGTGGATCGCGAAGGAAAGAAGGCCAGGATCAACAAGACTCCCTTCATCGGGGAGTCGCTGTAATCCTCTATATTTGAGCCACTCATCGAGGGCAACGATCGCGGCGACTGGGAGCAGATACCAGTACACGCGAAGAGATGCTGGCATCACACTTCCTGGGTAAGAGTTTTTTTACACTGGATACAGGAGGTAGAGGTCGGGCGAGCGATGAGTCGACGTTCATCGATCTGTTGCCCGCAGTACTTGCACATGCCGTAGGTTCCCTTTTCGATCGTCTTGAGGGCTGATTCGACGTCTCGAAGGGCTTTTTCGAGTTCGTCCTCTAGAGAGAGATTATCTGAAAACTGGGCAACTTCCGATGCACTTTCGTCTTCCTTTTCGCCAAGGTTGGGAAAGTCGGTACTGTAGTCTGTCTCTGCAGTCTTTGTATTTCGATGTGCGAACGCGGCGAGCTCTTTTTCAAGGCGCGCTTTCTCCCCTTCCAGCAGTTCTTTCATTTTTTGTACGAAATCAGATTCCATAGTTGTTTTCTTAAAACGACTGATAAACAATAGCATTTTTCCTCTAAAAAAAGAAGAAGGGGCCTTGCGGCCCCAATCGTTATCCGGAGGGTAGGCCGGTTAGGCGTTGGGTTCT
>Ga0082335_1002968_pt1 | contig 29414 bp, 42 predicted proteins | sample Subgrocontami58m_FD_72375 | JGI IMG/M metagenome (GOLD analysis project Ga0082335, IMG submission 72375) | Subsurface groundwater microbial communities from S. Glens Falls, New York, USA - GMW37 contaminated, 5.8 m (SPADES assembly) (version 2) ...
CTAGCTTTCTTCTTATTGCTTTTCCTCTGAATATTGCAATATGCGTTTCAATTTCTTCTTTTTTGTCTTCAGCCATATTTATTTACCTTTTAGCTTCTATAAAAATCCTTCGCAATAACTAAATTTCTGTTCTAAAAATTTTGAGGTTTAAATCCCCAAGGGGGATTTATGGCCCGTAAGAGTCCAAAAATGCTTTTGCATTTTCAGGCATTCAAAAGCAAGGCTTTTGAAGAATTTGAACCCTGCTCGAGCATTTAAATTTATTACGATTCTGCTATTTCCTTCGTCAATAGCCTATGGCCCGTAAGGTTTAGAAAATCTTCGATTTTCTAATTCATTCAACTTTTACAAGTTGAAGAGATTTGAACCCAGTACGAGCATTCAAATTTATTACGATTCTGCTATTTCCTTCGTCAATAGCATATGGCCCGTAAGGGATTTGAACCCTTGGCACCCACATTACTCTTACTCCATTAAAGGAGGGATCTGCCGAGAATTTGCATTTTAGCAATTCTCATACAAACTCAAAATGCGAATTTGAGTTGGGAACCTTGGTTCCCGGCTATTAAGAGTGTGGTACTCTAACCGGACTGAGCTAACGGGCCTTATAAGATATAGAGAAAAAGTGATATTTTAAAGTTATTGATTGGAAAATTTTTATTCTTTCTTCGCTCGAACATCAAAAGAATATAACACCTTTCTAGGATAATTTGGAGTGTCGAACAAACTTAAATCAACTGCATAGCCTTCTAGGTTATGGTATTCTCTTACTTTTTGCCTTGTTATTTTCTTGGCTTTTTCTAGATTTGTTGCTCTAAATGATTCTTCTAGCGGAATTGGCATTCCATCTTCAGATAGGTGTCCTTGGAGATAATATTGTTTTCCCGGGAGTTTTGGAGGGTCATAGGATTTATTTCTTTCTCTTTCTTCAGCTGCTTTATTTATAAGAATGTCTATGGTTTGATTAAAGCTTCTGTCTATTTCTGCAGAATTCATTGGTTCTCCTAATTCAGGAATTCTCAAGGCCGCTTTTATTAGTCTTGCCATAACTAGAGATATTTTAATTATTTATAAGGATTGTTGTGATTTAGCGATATTCTCGCCAAATGTGGGCGGGTTATAGTTATTCTAAAAACGGTTATAAAGTAGCAGTTGTTATAAAGGATAGTTCTTCTAAACTTCTATATTTGCTATTATTACGCTGTTTCAGAAATAGTCAAAAAGTGCCTGTTTTTGAAACGAGATTTATTTGCGTGAATATTACCTTGTTCTAAAAAGTGTCATAAAATGACACTTTTTTAAAAGAGATGCTAAAATATAGTTGTTTAAAAAACTGCTACAAAGTAGCAGTATATTAAATGAAACAAAAGGTTTAAATAATGGGGATTTTATAGTGATATATGGCAAAATTGAAATCAATATATTTGGCACTCTTAAACAAAGGCGAGAAAATAATGAAAATGAAAGAGATAGTTAAACTAGTCGAAGATTACAATAATAAAATAGAGAAGGTTAGTATAACTAATACTCTATGGTATCTCTCTAGACAGAATTATATTAAAAGAATATTTTTGGATTATTATTATATAAATTCAATAGAAGAAAGAGAAAGGAAATTCTGCAAGTATATGGACAAAGAGCTTTTATTCCTTGTTCTTAATAAATCAGATATAAAATGGTATTTAGGATTGACTTCTGCGAAGTATAGCGGAGGAGAGATATGGCAAACCCCTAATCTGCTAATTGTAGTAAATAATAGAGTTAGTGGCAAGAGAATAATCGCAGATTTAAAAGTGAAGTTTATCAAGATAAAAGAAAGTCTTATATTTGGGTTAATCAAAGAGAAAACAGATAAAGGCATAGAATACTCTTACTCTGATAAAGAAAAAACAGAGTTAGATGATATTTATCTGTCTAGAAAAGGAAAATTAGCAAAAGATAAAAAAACAAGAAACTATCTTAAAAAATATCCAAAATGGCTTCAAAAATTAACATAGAACAGTATATTGGTGAAATTAAACGAAGGATGAATCTTAATATCGATGATGATATCATAAAAAAAGATTTGTTGCTTACTTTGATTTTGGCTGAATTTGAAAAATCAGATTTAGGTAAAGAGCTTATTTTCAAAGGTGGAACTTTGCTCTCTAGAAACTATTTGAACTATCATCGCTTCTCAGAAGATTTGGATTTTGTTTTTAAAGATTCAAATTCTATAAGAGACTTACCTAGACATGCTAGAGAAAGAAAAGTCAAAACCTTTCTTGATTCTTTTGTTCCAAAACTAAAAGAAGTCGCAGACATCCTCGGACTTGATTTTAGCATAGACAGAAGTAATAAAAAATATTGCAGAATGTTAAGCGGAAGAACAGTTTACACATTTAAAATTTATTATTCTGAAGTGAATTTTATAAAAGTAGAAATAAATTTTATTGAAAAGATAATTAATACGCCAGAGAAAGTTTCAATAAAAGCAATAACTGACTTTTTTGATTCAAAAACTATGTTGTACGAACTGGGGTTATCTTATCAAAACTTCAATGTCCCAAGCTATTCACTTGAGGAGATAAAACTTGAAAAGTATAGGGCAGTCCTAACTAGAAAAAATCTTCAAGAAAGAGATTTATTTGATTTGTTTTTAATAAAAGACTCCTTAAATGCGGATGTAGAACTTATTGTGGAGAAAATAAAGAATTCATCCCTTATCAAAAAAGACTTAGTGAATTTAATTAGCGAGAAACTTGCTCTTTTGCAAGAGAATAAATTTTTTGAGAGTAAGGAGAAAATAGAAGCGTTGGCAGTGGCTAAGTATAATCCAAAAGAATTTGAAGAATTTAAGGAAAAGATAAAACCAATTCTTATCGAGATATGCGAAGAATTTCTAAAAATATAAAAACAGTATTCTCTTCTCGAATACTCGAATATCGTCAGTCTCTCGTAGGGATTAGGACTACCTGTACTCTCGCCAAGTGTGTTTGCACTTTGTGCATCTGAAGAACTTAGTCTCGGCTTCGTCTGCTGCCCGAGTTTGGGATGTCCAGAAATAAGCTTCTTTGTTGCCGCATTTAGGGCATGCGGCTGGAACAGTAGGCATCACATTCGCGTCTTTTTCTTTTATGACTGCTGTCTTTTTGATTTCTTTCATCTGTTCGGTATTTTCGATTTTGACTCTGCCTTTTGCAGTGTAATTACAGTTAACACAGCCAAACTTCTTCCTCTTTTCTACTAGAACACTTCCGCATTTAGGGCAAAATTCCATTATATAAGTTAGTTTGCTGGATGGTATTTAAATCTTCGGTTTTTGTGAAATTAGAGAGTTTCCTGTTTTGTTGAAGTTAAACTTATATTCTTACTGAACTACTAATTGCCTAATCCCGACGATTTTCTATTCAATTATTAAAGCAAATTTTCTGCACTATCTAAAAATCAAAAAAACAATGCGCACCACATCTTAAAAGATGTGGTTTGAATGCGCTTGTTTTCCGCGAAAATCTCGGATTTTCGGGGCCCCAAAAATTAGTAAATTTTTGCGGTTGGAGATAGAAAAAATCTGAAGTTGTTTAGCAACTTCTGCGGACTAAAGTCCGCAGTTTATTTTTTCTATATAATAGTGACTGCAGAAAATTTGAAATAGTAATTCAAAATATGATTTGGGCAGAAGTTTTGAGTAATTAGTGGAGAACTGGCTTGTAATCTCATCGATTTTCTTAAAACTTGAATCTTTTAAGAAGCAGAGCATTAACAGCTACAATAACTGTCGATAGGGACATAAAAACTGCTGCTAAAGCCGGTTGTAGAAGAATTCCTTTCGAATATAACACTCCTGCTGCAAGCGGAATGGCTATAATATTATATCCACTGGCCCACCAAAGATTTTGAATCATTTTACTGTATGTTTTTTGGGAGAGTTTTACTATTTTTACAATGTCTCTTGGATCATTTCTCACAAGTATTATTCCTGCGCTTTCTATTGCTACATTAGTGCCTGCGCCTATTGCAATACCAACATCTGCTTGAGCAAGTGCAGGAGCATCGTTAATCCCATCTCCAACCATTGCAACTTTCATACCTCTTGATTGCAAGAGACTTACTTTTTTTGATTTTTCGTTAGGCATTACTCCTGCAAAATATTCATCTATTCCTAATTCAGAAGCAACCCATTTTGCAACATCTTCTGAATCTCCAGTAATCATTGCTGATTTTATCCCCATTTTTTTTAACTCTAAAATTGCATCCCTTGATTCTTCTCTGATGACATCTGCAAGAACAATTATTCCAGCAAGATGATTATCTATAATTATAAAAATTATTGTTCTTCCCTGCTTGGAAAATTCGTTGGCTTTGTCTTTAATTTCTTCATTGATTTTTAAATTTCCAAGTATAGCCTCGCCTCCGATTAAGATTTTATTTTTTCCGATTTTAGCCATTACTCCTTTTCCAGCTATACGCTTAAAATCTTTAACAGTAAGAATCTTAATTTTTCTTTTCTGAGCTTCTTTAACTATAGCTTTAGCAACAAAATGTTCTGAGTTATTATCTACAGAAGCAGCAAGCTGAAGGAGCTTACTTTCACTAAGGTTGTATTCTTGATTAACTAAAATCATGCTAACTCCATACTCTCCTTTTGTTAGCGTTCCTGTTTTATCAAACATAATAATATCTATTTTTCTTGCTGATTCAAGAGCAATTCTTTGTTTAATAAGCAAGCCATTTCGAGCAGATAAAGCTGTAGATATTGCTGCTACAAGAGGCACTGCTAGGCCTAACGCATGTGGACAGGCTATTACTAGAACACTAACTAATCGTTCAAGAGCAAAAAGGGGCGTAGCCTTTGCAATAAGCCAGAGTATAAATGTTAAACCTCCTGCTCCGATTGCAATAAATGTAAGATAGCCCGCTACTTTGTCTGCAAGCAATTGTATTTTTGATTTTGAAGATTGCGCTTCAGCTACTAGCTTCATTATTCCAGCAAGAAATGTCTGCTCGCCTATTTTATTAATTCTAATCTTAAGACTACCATCTCCATTGATTGTGCCAGCAATTGTAAGATTCCCAGGAACTTTTCTAACAGGTTTAGATTCTCCTGTTACTAATGATTCATCAACATCTGATTTACCTTCAATAACAATTCCGTCAGCAGGAATTTTTCCTCCAGGCCTTACAAAAACTATATCTCCTATCCTTAATTCATTCAGAGGAATAACCAACATTTTTTTTGCTCTTATTATTTCCGCTTTATCAGGAAGAAGCTTTGCAAGTTCTTTCAATGCAGATTGGGCTCCGCTAACTGCTTTCATTTCTATATAATGTCCGAGAAGCATTACAGTAATCAGTGTTGTAAGCTCCCAGAATAAATTGCCTGATTTGAAAAAGAAAAGTGAAGCAACACTATAAATATAGGCCACAGAAATAGCAAGGCCTATAAGCGTCATCATGCCAATCATGCGGACCTTTATCTCTTTGTAAGCCCCTAAAATAAAAATCCAACCACCATAAAAGAAGATAATTGAGCTTAGAATAAAAATAATATAATCGAATCCTATAAAGGGGGCTTTGATCCCAAACAATTTTTGAAAAAGTTCTGAATAAAACAAAACTGGAAGGGTCAAGATTAAGCTTATCCAGAATCTCTTAACAAACATCTCGGTTGTATGGCCTTCATGTTTGTTAAATCTGCTACCTTCTATCTCTTTTTTTTTATGTTTTGCAGGAATAAGAGCCATTCCGCAGATAGGGCAAATGCCGGATTTTTCTTTTATTATTTCAGGATGCATGGGGCATGTATAACTAAGATTTTCAGAATCCCCGTGTTTATGCTTCATTTTCATTTCTACTTATGCTTGTTAGCGGATTTTATAAGCCAGTATATGCCCGCAATTATTAATCCTATTACTAGTAGATAGGTTACCCATCCAAATAACATTGAACCTAAACCATAACCACCAGACATCATTCCATATGTTCCGCCCATAGGGCAGCTAGAATAATCTACAGCAGATACTAGACTAAAAGCGAACATTAATGTAAGCATTATTATTCCTATTTTCGTTTTCATTTTTTACCTCCTTTTCTAGATTTATTTTGTAAGTTTGTTATACGCCCAAGCGAATAAACTGCCCACGAGGCATGTTAAGATTAAGGTTAAAACAAATCCAATTATAGTCGAAGACAGAGTTATGTCTATTCTAGCAATCTTTGTTAAGTCAACACTATGTGCTAAGTAATTACCTGCCCTTAATATAAATTCTGGACTTATCCAGGATAATAATGCGCATGCAATATAAACAATCCCGCTGATTAATGCTGATGCTAAAACAAAAGATTTTACATCAAGTTTTTGTGCCATTTTTATTATCGATTCTTATTATTAATTTTAAATAAGCTATGCAATCCGCACCAGCCACTAAAGCTCTCAATTAGCGCAATTACTCCAATAATGATTATCAGCCAGTTTAGCCATGCAATATTAAACTGCGGAGCAAATGGTCCAAGCCACCAAAAAGCTAATGCGAATCTTAATATTCTATCAACCTTTCCTAAATTTTGTTTCATTATATTTACCTCCTTTAAGTTTATTCCGTTTAGTAATTTTGTTTTCTTGAATATATTCTGTACATAGCCCAGCCATGCATAACTGCGCCGAGTAAAATTGCAGGTATCATCAACCCATCTTTGTAAGTGGATAAAAGCATTCCTAATCCAAAACCTAAAATAATCCCGCCCCACATCCACATTCTAAGTTCATAAGGTTTTGCTTTTTTTATTTTTTCTAACATTTTTACCTCTTTTATTAGTTATTAGTGGCATCCAGCCTTTTTATTCTCTTTGGTTTTGTTAAGTCCAGGTCAAACTTAACATTCTTGAATTCTAATCTAAAAATATGTCTTCAGCAGATTTCTTAGGTTATTTATAAGCAGACTACTCTAAAACAAAAACAAAAGGTTTATAAATAAGATAATCTTATCAATAATATAAACTTATAGGAGGTTAAAAATGGAAAACATTGAAATAACAAGTATGAGCTCAAGAGGACAAATAGTAATACCTCAAAGTCTAAGAGACAGATTAAGAATACACGAAGGAGAGAAATTTGTAGTTATCGGAGAAGATAACACAATTATCTTAAAAAAGCTGGAAATGCCTTCTTTTAGCGGAATAGATAAACTACTTAGGAAAACAAGAGAATTCGCAAAACAAAAAGGATTAAAAGAAACAGATGTAGAAGAATCTATAAAAGAAGCCAGAAAAAAATGAGAATAGTTTTAGATACTAATATATTTATCTCCGGTATATTTTGGGAAGGCAATTTTTGCTCTCAAATTATAGATAAGTGGAAAAGAGGGATGTTTCAACTAGTGAGTTCTCCTAAACTTATTTCCCTATGTGGGAGATATTGTAGGAGCAGATAGGGAAATAGAGCTAGTTCCAATGCCCAAATTGAGGAATGCTATTCAAAGACTAATGGAACCTTACGAAAGAAGTCTTGTTTTTTATCTAACAGAGGAAATTAGAAAGGAGAGACACTCAAACTAAAGAATAATACTGCCCCCTCTCAAGCTTTTCTTTTAAGAAAAGAAGCAAAAACACTCTGCCCCCAAAACGATTTCCACTTAAGTATCATATCGTTTTCAAATGGAAAGTGAAAATCGTTTTCCAACACTAACTAAAACCTTTATCTTCTGTATGCTTCATCATGATGGCCAAAGAAGAAAAACGAAATGGTCTTTGTAACCTCAAGAATTTCAAATTTCAAGACAAAATTCTTCATAATATGAACCCGCCTTTCTCCTGCCAAGTCATATTTTAAGGGCTTGTAATGATAAGGATTATTTATAATCTCCTCAATTTTACTCATAACTATTCCATACATTTTCTTATCTTTTTTGAATAGCTTATTAAGAATTCTTTGCAGTTCTGGCTTCACCTCGTAATTATACATTTTATTTTTCAATAATCTTTCTTAATTCATTGATGTTATTAAACTTAATACCTCTTTCCTTTTTTACTTCCTTCATTTTTTTAATGAACTCTTCTTTCAGAGGCAATTCATCAACAGGATGCCAATCAATTTTCTCGCAAAAGGCCCATTCTTCATCATTTAAATCTCCTGTCTTAATATAACTCTCAAAAATTAACTTTTTTATTGCCTCTTCTCTTGCTATCTCGCTCCAATTAACCCAGAGAAATGCCTTTAGTTGACTTCTCATTTCTTCACTTACAGATAAAGTTAAGGAAGCCATTTTATATTTTACCTCTGCTTTTTAATTCTTCAAACTTTTTGAACTCCATCATTCTTTCTACAAACTTTTTCTTAAGATATTCTGCCCAGTTTATCTCTGGATGTTCATCTATCTTCTTCTTTAATTCTTCAGGTATAGATATAGTAAATGTTACCATGTTAAATTTGTACAAATTTAATCAGCCAGAAAATAGGGAATTTTCTGGATTTTGTTTGTATATATGATTTTAGTATAAACACTATAATTAGTTAGTATATATAAACCTTCCGATTCTGCCCCAAAAAAGTTTCCATCTTACAAATTAAAACTTATGAGATACCAAGATGAAAACTTTTTTCTCTGAAATTTTCTACCTGTTAGATTATTTAGGGGGCACTTGACCAGAACTTACTTTTACAACACTTTTTCTCTCTTCCACTCATTCTTTAGAACGAATTCCAGCTATTCTTCTAGCAGAATAATATAATTCTGTTTTCTTGTAAATTTCCGCCCTTATCTTTAATGGCAGCTATCTTTTCTATTTCTTTCGGCTTCTTTTTTATGCATCCCCTTCATCATAAAATAGTGTAAAATTGGGCAAAGCAGCATTACTGCAAAGATTGCGTAATTCTTAAATCCAAAGTAAAATAATATTCCTGCTACGACTAATGGAATTAGACAGCATAAAAGCATCATCAAGCCATGACTTTCTCGTAGCTTATCCCTTATTGTTCGTGTTGAGACTTTCATCTTAAAATTTCTTCTTTTTCATTAATAGCGTATTAAGTACGACGGATACTGAGCTTAGAGCCATAGCTCCTCCTGCAATTATTGGCGAGAGAAGCCAGCCCGTAAAAGGATACAATAGCCCTGCTGCAATCGGAATTCCAAGTACATTATAGAACAAAGCCCAGAACATATTCTGTTTAATTTTACCTATCGTCATTTTGCTTAATCTGATAGCTTTTACGACATCTGTTGTTTTGTTATTCATTAAAACAATATTTCCAGTTTCCATTGCAACATCTGTTCCAGAACCTATAGCTATCCCTATATCTGCTTGAGCTAGTGCAGGAGCATCATTAATACCATCGCCTACCATCGCGACCTTTCTTGCTCCGTTTTTCTGAAGTTCTTTAACTTTGGCAGCCTTGTCCTGTGGGAGAACTTCAGCAATAACATGATTTATTCCAAGTTGTTTGGCTATTGCATGAGCTGTTCGTTTGTTATCCCCTGTTATCATATAAACAAAAACTTTTTGTTGTTGGAGTTGTTTTACTGCCATAATAGAGTCTTCTCTTATTGTATCTGCTATCGCAATTAATCCATAAACTCGATTATTGTAAACTAATATAACAACAGTCTTTCCCTGACCTTCTAATTCAGTTACCTTGCCCTCTAGTATTCCTAAATCTTTTGTTTTTTTGATGTATTCTGGTTTGCCTACAATAATCTTCTTTTTTCCAAACATTCCCTCAACACCATGTCCAGGAATTGCCTTGAAATTCTTTATATTCTCGAGTTTTATTTTCTTCTCTTTTGCTTTATTTACAATTGCCTGAGCGAGGGGATGTTCGCTATATTGTTCAACGCTTGCTGCTAGTTTGAGAATCTCTTCTTCATTTATCGAATGGCTAAAAGCAGCAATATCTGTAACGTCGGGTTTTCCTTGAGTTAGTGTTCCTGTCTTATCGAATACGACTGCAAAGAGTTTATGCGCTGTTTCAAGTGCATCTCCGCCTTTGATTAATATTCCTTTTTCTGCGCCTTTTCCTGTGCCCACCATTATTGCTGTTGGAGTCGCTAGACCAAGAGCGCAGGGGCAGGCTATTACAAGAACAGAAACTGCAATTATTAAGGCAAATGAAAAGTCTTTTCCAACAACAAAATACCAGATTATAAATGCGATAATTGCTATTGCTATTACAACAGGAACAAAATAGGCTGAAATTTGATCAGCAAATCTTTGTATTGGTGCTTTTTTACCTTGGGCATCTTCAATTAATTTAACTATCAGCGCTAGAGTTGTATTTGCTCCGACTTTTGTCGCTTTGAATTTAAAACTACCTTGTTTGTTTATTGTTGCTCCGATAACAGTATCGCCTTTATGCTTTTCAACAGGCATGCTTTCTCCTGTTATCATAGATTCATCAATAGAACTTTCACCTTCTATTATGCTGCCATCTACTGGAATTTTTTCTCCCGGTTTAACTATAACAATATCTCCGACAATAACTTGGTCTACTGGAATTTTCATTTCCTGGCCATTTCTTATAACTGTTGCAATTTTTGGAGAGAGATTCATCAACTTTTTTATTGCTTCGCTTGTTTTTCCTTTCGCTACTGCTTCAAGATATCTTCCAAGAATAACAAAGGTGATAAGAATAGCTGCTGCTTCGAAATATTGATCTTGCATTGGCGCAAAAAAAGTTACATAAACACTGTAAAAATATGCGGCACTTGTTCCTAATGCAATAAGTGTATCCATATTTGCTGTTTTATTTTTAAGAGCCCCTATGGCACTTTTATACATTGCCCAACCTGCTATGAATTGAACAGGCGTGGCTAATGCAAAGAGGATATAATACATATAAGGAACTTCTATACCAAACCAAACTAAAACCATTCCTACAATAAATGCAGGTATGGTAAAAAATAGGCTAAATATGAGAAGATGCTTTAATTTTTTAAGTTCATTTTTTCTTTTGTTTGTCTCTTTGTCCGGATTGCTTCCAGTGGATATGCTTGCAACATAACCCATGCTGTTTATTGCTTTTATAATTTCTGCTTCAGAAGTCTTTTTTTCATCAAAATCAACTGTGGCTTTTTCAGTAGTAAGATTAACATTAGAATATTTAACTCCATCAACTTTTTCCAATCTTTTATTTATAAGAGTTCCGCAGCTGGCACAATGCATACCTGTAATATCAAGTGTAATTTTTGTCATTTTATTTTCTCCCAATAGTTAGAATATTAAACAATCCTAGCCGTTTTTGTCTAATGTCCTTAAATTTATAGTTCTTAAATAATTCTTTAAACTCTGAGGCAGTATGCATCCCATTATTTCCTGGCTCTATCCTGCTAAATATTTTATTAAAGAAGATGCCAAAACTAAAATCAGCTATTATCAAATAGCCGCCTTTTTTTAAGACCCTATAAAAATTCCTCATGACTAAAGCAGAATTATAATAATGATGAAATGCATCTATGCTAAAGACATAATCAAAATAATTCTTTCTGAAACTAATTTTTTCTGCAGACTCTAGTTTTAGCTTTGCCAGTTTTAGTTTTTTTCTTGCAATTTTTAGCATCTCTTTTGATATATCAAGACCATACAATTTCAGATTTTTATTTTCATCTTCTAATATTTTTAATAAATTCCCTGTTCCGCATCCAGCATCTAATACTGCTGAATTTTTCTTAATACTAACCGATTCAACTGTTTTTTTAATTGGATTTAATAATAGTTTTTTAAAAATTCCCTTATCATAATGTCCTGCAATTTTATTAAAAAATTCTTTATTTCTTTGTTCTAAATTTCTCATTTTGTTTAGTGTTTGTGGTTTTCACACTTTTTGCATTTAATTTTAATATTGCTGTTAAACTGGCTGAATGCATCTCTTAGAACGCACCAGCAGAATTTATCCGAAAGCTCGAAGTATTTTTCCTTTCCTTTCTTAATAGAAAAAATAATGTCCAAGTCGCTTAGAGTTTTAAGTTGATGGGATATGGCAGAAAGTGTCATCTTCTCTTTCCCAACGAAATTGTAAATCTCATTTACACTTCGCGGCTTTTCGGCTATGCTAAGTATGATTTTAAGCCTGGTCTCGTCTGCTAAACTCGCGAAGAATTGCATTACATCATGACTTATTTTCTGTTCTCTAGTATTTTCTGTATTTTTCATATAGTTGAGCATTTGCTCAAGTATTTAAATGTTTTGGTTGTGGAGAATATGGGCTATGATTGCCGAAATGTATTTAAACATTAGAATATTCTAATATATTGTTATGAAAGAGCTATACGAAATTCATGCTGAAATGTGCAAGGTATTTTCAAATTCCACCCGGTTGGAAATTTTAAACTTATTAAGGGACAAGAGATTGTCAGTAACAGAATTGATAGAAAAGACAAAATTAAGCCAAGCGAATATTTCTCAGCATTTGTCAATTATGAAGTCCAAGGGGATTGTAATATCTGAAAGAGATGGCAAAATGATTTATTATAGATTATCCAATCCAAAGATAATTAAGGCATTTGATATAATTCGTGAAGTTTTAAGCGAAAGATTGGAGAAAAATAGAAATATTCTACAAGAGGTTAAAAAATGAAAGACAATAATAATCTACTAATAGGGATAATAATTGCAATAGTAGTTTTTTTATTTTTAGGAATGTTTGGTTTTGGTGGAATGATGGGGGGATATAGTATAATGGGCAGTTTTGGAGGTATGTGGATTTTTGGATTTTTATTTATGATTCTTATTTTAGTAGCTATCATTTTATTTATACTGTGGCTAGTCAAACAATTGCAGAATTCTGGAAGCAGACATAGGAGTTAGGAAATGACATTTGATGTAAAAGAGCACTGGGAAAATATATATCAAACAAAAAACTCAAATGAGGTGAGTTGGTATCAGGAAAAGCCCAAAACATCGCTTAATTTGATATCTGAAACAAATCTAGATAAAGATGCCAAAATTATTGATATTGGTGGCGGAGACTCAACTCTGGTAGATAATCTTTTTGTTAAAGGTTATAGAAATATCTCCATATTAGATATTTCTTCAAACGCATTAAAGAGAGCAAAGAAAAGACTTGGCAAGAAAGCAAAGTTTGTTAAATGGATAGTGTCTGATTTGAGGAAATTTGAAGCAAAAGACAGATATGACCTTTGGCATGACCGGGCAGTTCTTCATTTCTTGAAAACAAAGAAGGATATTAAGAAATATATGGAGATTGTAGAACTATTCTTAAAACCAAATGGTTACCTAATTGTTTCAACATTTTCAGACAATGGACCAAAAAAATGCAGCGGGCTAGATACCAGACAATATTCTGAAAAGTCTATGAAAAAATTATTTGGTGATTTTGAGCATATAAAAAGCTTTGAAGAAAAACATTTGACCCCTTGGGGGACTACTCAAATTTTCGTGTATCATATGTTTCGAAAAGGCGGTAAAAAATGAGGACAGAAGATTTCGCATATATTGTTGAAACAGAAAAGAGCTTTGATGAAACAATTGTTTCAGTTTTAAAAGCAGTTGAACAGAAGGGTTGGGCTCTGTTTCAGATTTATGATATAAGGGAGAGGTTAGCAGCAAAGGGATTTAAACAAAAGCCATTGAAAATAATTGAGATATGCTCAGGTAAATATGCGAATCAATTCCTGAATAAAAATAGGTTAATCTCTCTTTGTATGCCATGTAAAATTAATGTTTTGGAAGAAGATGGAAAGATAAAAATTATTGGAATGAAGCCTACTATGATTTCTCAATTATTTCCAGAAGTAAGCAAACAAGAAGCTGAAGAAGTAGAAAAAGATATTAAGGAGATTATTGATAAGGCTAGGTAAGAATGGCAAGTGTCAGATATATGCTTGTGGAACTTGTATGAAATCAAGGCAAATGGACAGCCGAGAGACTTGCCCGCTTTCATCAATGAAATATTTATATCCGATAATCAAAGATTCAGATATGGTCTTAACATTTGGTTAAGGAGAGATTCTTTATTAAATCCGGTGTTTATATAAAAATTCCGAAATATTTTGCTAACAAAGCCAGAGTCACATGTATTGCAACCAGAATTATCGCCGAATACACAAAAAACTTATGGTTTTTTGTGAGCCACGAAACAGCCCTATATTTGCAAAAATTCCAGCTAATATTACAGCAGCATCCTAAAAAAGTAAAAACTAAAAAAATTGTAGCTAGGATGCCACTCCAATAGATTAATGTTTGGCTGAATATTACTATCATTTTGTTTATTTTAGTACTCTAAGTGTTCCCCACTGTCCTTTTTGCCTATGTCCTGTAACTGAGCAGTAATATTCAAAAGATCCAGCTTTATCTGCTGTAAATTCTACTATTACTTCTTCATTTAGCGGTGTTATTTTTTTAATCCCATATTCATCAATAACGAAATCATGAGTTCCCTTAATATTTGTTACTTTTATCCGAACAATATCTCCTTTGTTTACTGTTATTTCTTTAAGTGAGAACCAAATACCTGAAGTATCATAAAAAGAGGTCATTGTAAACTCTTTAACAGGTGCATTAGATATATCTCCATTTACTGTATTCTCTGTAGATTTTCCATTGAAAAAAAACAAACCCGCAAGTATAATGGCTATTACCACCCCTATCACTATATATTTTTTATTCATTTTTTATTTCCTCCTTTCATTTTTTAATACTCTTTTCATTTTTGTTTTAACAGTAACTTTTATATACCTATTATACTTTATTTATAAAAGGAACTTTATAAATCGGATAGTATCTAAAAGTAAAGTTATATTAAAAATGGAAAAAGAATGTCCTGTTGCAAAGATTATTGAGATACTTGGCAAGAAATGGAATCTCTCAATTATGCGTCAATTAAATGGCCGTGATAATACTAAAAAGAGATTTAATGAACTAGTCAAAGAAATAAATGGAATGAGCTCAAGAACTCTTTCAAAAAGATTAAAAGAATTAGAAAGAGCAAAAATCCTTAATAAAACGAAATTTAATGAAATTCCACCTAGAGTTGAATATTCTTTAACTGATTCTGGAAAACAGCTTATAAAATGTTTTAGTGGCCTTAATAATTGGGCAAAAAAGTACGGATGATTAAATTAAATGTTTCTATACTGGAGAATATAACTTCTTTGGAGATATTATCCTAATAACTACAAAAATTAATATGATAAAAACCATCAATCCTAAAATTTGATACCAAATTGGAAGATAGCCTAAAAAAGAAAGAATAAATGCGAATGGAATTATTCCGATAAATGTTGTGATGCTAAATGTCTTAAAATCAATATTGGTAAATAATCCGAGAGCATAGGTTAATATATCAATCGGAAGAAACATTCTTATAAAAATTAAGCTGAAAAATTTCTTTTTTCTTGAAACTATTTTTTCAAGTCCCTTAACTTCTTCTAGAGAAACGAATTTTTCGACATATTTTTTTCCATATTTTCTAGCTATATAAAAAGCTATTAAACTTCCAATAAACCACCCAATAACGCTATAAATTCCTGTTAAGATCCAGCCATATAAATTTGAAGCTAGGGGGATTAGAGGGATACTAGTAAGGGGAGCGAAAATAGTAGCTAAAATTCCTAGTAATATGTAGATAAATATCCCTATGGTCTTATATTCTCTGAGAGAACTCTTTAAAAATTCAGTATTTTGCTGTATAATAAATGATATTGCAATAAAAGCTAAAATACCTGCTAAACCTAAAATAAGTGGATTTACTTTTCGATTGACTTTCATTTTTTGTTCCATTTAGATTAAATAAAAATTCAGTTCATTTAGTTCAGATACGCTGTAAGTTTTAAATATATACTCCTAAATTTTTAGCTAATAGAGCTAAAGTAACATGAATTATAACCAGAATTATAGCAGAATACACAAACAACTTGTGGTGCTCTGTCAGCCATGAAACTGCTTTATATTTGCAAAAATTCCAGCGAATATTGCAGCAGCATCCAAAAAAAGTAAAAACTAAAGAAATTGCAGCTAGGATGCCGCTCCAATAGATTAATGTTTGGCTGAATATTATTATCATGTTTGTTTTGTATTTATTTTTTATAACAAAACGAACAATCAGAAAATTTTTAATTTTCTGATTTTCAAAAAGCTTGTAGGTCAAAGCGAAGTCTTCAAAACGTGAGTTTTGAATGAATTAGAAGATTATTAATCTTCTAAGCTTTTAGTGCTTTTTGAATTTGTTGTTTTGCTTTATTACTTAGTTTGCTATTTACCTTACAATCAGTTTGCCCTGCATTTGCATATGCCCGCTTCCGCACATATTAGTGCAATACCATGTAAACTCTCCTGTTTTGTCTGCTGTAAATTCTAGTACTTCATTTCCTTTTATTCCCAAGTCAGGAATTCTTATTCCGTGAAGAGTATCTTTATTGTCTATATAGATTTTTACTTTATCTCCTTGATTTACATTAATAATATCCGGAGAATAACCAAATCTAAATGCTTCAATGGTAAATTCTTTTACATCCTCGGCTTTGACAGCATTTCCAGTAAGATTTCCATCAAAGAAGAAAAAGCCCGCGACTGCTAATAAGAGTACGGCACCAATAATCATTATTATTTTATTCATTTTTTATTATACCCCCTTTCATTGTTATAAACTATTTTACGATTATGGTTCCTCTTCCCATTCTCATTCCGCACGCAAATTCAAAACTTCCTTTTTTAGTTGGCGTGAATATTATTTTATCCGAAGGATCTGAAGAACGCTGACTTACGCCTAAATCTTTAATGTTAAATGAACGATAGCATCCACGAACACTATTGTCAAGCGTAATTTCTACCGGTTTTCCAGCTTCCACAGTTATCTCATTTGGATAATAATTGTTTTTAAAACTAAGTGTTATTTTTTGAACATCTTCTGAGGCTCCAGAATTTCCTGATACGGCGCTTCCTGTTAAGCTGCCACTCATGAAGAAATAACCTAGAATAAATACTACTGCTATACCTATAATCCAGAACCAGGTTTTTTTGCTGCTGCCTTTAGATTCTTCCTGTCCTGCACTATTTAACGGAATATTATGTTTGGCTGAGTTATGTGTGGCTAGAGCTTCCGAATCTCCAAATTCTCTGTTACAGGCTTCGCATTTTATTTTAGCTATATTTTCTTCCATATTTTAATCATCTTTATTCAATTCACATTTAGTTAGATCAGATAATGTTTTTAGTGATTGTGTTCCAGGATAACTCTCATTTCCGATTATCCAAGTAGGATATCCAGTAACGCCGTTTTGAAGACAAATGTCTTTAGCCCTATCACAATCAACATAATTTACATGCTGAAAAGATTTTCCAAATAGTGCTTTCTGAGCCTTACAATGAGTGCACCACTCCGTACCATACATAGTAGCATTATTTTCAGTTAAACATTTTGCAAAGTTATCGTATTCTCCTGGAAAAGCTTGTTTTTTGTATTCTATATAGACTAATAAGGCGGATAAAATTATTATAACTCCTAAAATTATATGCCTCTTTTTTATTTTAAATTTTTTCTTCGAGGTATTATTTAATAAAATATTGTGCTTGGCAGAATTATGCATAGCCAGAGCCTCTCTATCCTGAAATTCCTTATTGCATATTTTACATTTTATTTTAGATATATTTTCTTCCATTTTTTATTTAATTTTAGGGGGTTTATAACCTTTATGAATTTAACATCCCCCAACCATTCCAGATCCTGCTGATGCTGCCTGGCTGATAACTGCGGGATTTCTTAAGGATAAATCTATCAGGATAATTATAAGCAGACCTATAAGTGCCCATAAAACTACTCTTCGACTCATCCACGAAAATTTACTTTTCCTGCTTTTATCATCTAAATTTTTCATCTTAACATCCCCCAACCATTCCAGAACTTCCAGTTGCTTGCCCCTGCTCAATTCCCCTATATTTATTGCTAGTAAGAGTGATATAATCTACTTCAATTCCCTTCGACTTCAGCACTTCTGCTTTTGTTTCGTGTATTCTTGGGAAGAAAAGCACCTTCCATTTGCCGAGTTCTTCTAGAATCTCATCATCTGTGAATTCTGAACCATGATTTATGATTAGATATTTAGCCAATCCCCTCATGGCATAGGAATGCGCGCATCCGCAAGCAGGCTGGCCATTATCAAAAATTATAGACTTTACGCCACAACAATATTCACAGGAAATTTGTGTTAATGTTTGAATATATCTTTGAAGATTTTCTCCATCCAAACTTAAAGTTAAATCAAGATTTTTAAGAACAGCTATGGTTTGGTCTGCCTTTATTGGATTATTTGGAGACACATCATCATAGCGTATTCCCAGCTCTTTTCCATAAATGCTTGGAGTTCCACTAGGAATTATGCTTGATGTAAACAAACCAGTTATACTTTTTGTATTTATGTTCATATTACCACCCCATACCCTGCCGATATTATAGCTTATTAATAATAAAAGAATTGCAATTAAAACAATTTGAATTATAAATTCCCGATTATATCTGAAGACATATTCTTTTTTCATGTGTTTATCCAAAACTTGGTGTTGCAGGAGTTGTTGATAATGTCTGACTGCACTCATTAGGTCTGCTTGAATCAGTAAATGCATTGCATATCGCAGTTTTTATAGCCTCAGGATTTCTTCCAACTTGAACTTGAGCTCCGTTTATAACAAATGTAGGGCTTCCGCCTATTCCAAGAGAACTTGCTCTTGCGCCATCAGTATTATAGAGTGCTTCTGCCTCGCTTGCCATGCAAGAGTCTATTTTACTCTTATCAATTGAAAGTGAGCTCAGTAAAGGAGTCAAAAGCGGAGTTAAGCAAGCATCATTACCGTTGCAGCTTCCTATGGCTGTGTTAAGCGCAAACTTGTCTAAATAAGCGAATAATTTATCCTTTCCGTAATTTTTCTGTATACATGATTGCCTTAAAGATTCTATTTTTTCATATTCTCCATGCATTGCGCCAATAGCAACTATATTTATGTCTGCCTTATCTTTAAGAAGATTATAAACAGGTATAAGCGCTTTTTCAAACTGCAATCCATAGGGGCAATAAGAAAATATAAAGGCTTCTACTTTTGGTTTGTCAGTTTTAGAAACAGTTGTAGATGCTGATGGAGCAGCAGAGGCAGAAACATCTTTTCTCATGACTGGATCATTAGTTATAAGAACAGCAGATTGAGCAAAGTATTTTCCATCTTTAGAAATAAAAACCGGTATATCCTGTCCCTGATATAAAACATTAACTTGGTATATGCTACCTTCGTCTGTAACACTTGAAAGAGTGACTCCGCCACCTTGTACAACATTACTATTTAAAAAACTAACAAGTTTTTCTCCTGCCTGATTTTTATTAATACTTGCATTGCTTGAACCATTTCCAAAAATTACTGCAATAATTGCAATAAGTAAAACAGCAGAAACAGCTATCCAAATATTTGTTTTATTGCTAAAGAATTTTGCTAATTTACTTTCTTGACTTTTGTTTTCTGAATTTATTGTTTGTTCCATTTTTTGTTCAGTTTATAAATTTTATAAAAACTGCTTAAATATATTGTTCTATGAGTCTATATATACTCTAGCCCTGAAACGGTGGGGCTTAAAACGTCTAAAAACCCCAAATTTTGGCTTTAGAACGTTTATAAAGCTAAAAATCAGCTATTTTTTATTTTTATTCGGCTTTTGGAAAATTACAATATTCATTTTATTAAATAACTTTAGTTCATGTTCTGTTTTTTATACAAACTAAACTCTTAAGAAAATGGATAAAGTTTTTCCCTTTTCAATTCTCTTTATAAGCCCTCTTCTTTCAAGCTCTTTTAAAACAATGCTTAGTTTAGATTTAGACATATCTGTGCGAAGCCTTAATACATTTTGTGTAATTCCTTCCTGCTCTTTTATTGCTTGAATTACTTTTTGTTCAAAGGGGTCTAAGGCTTTCATCAATATCTTAAATTTTATTTCATCTATTTTTAATTCTTTTTCTTTTTCCAGTTTTTCCATAATCGCTTTTTCTGTTTTGTTGAAAAATAATAGATAAAAACCCAAGGCTAATAAAAAAGAAAAAACCCCCATAGAGATATGGCTTAATGATAAACTCTTTTCAATTGTTTTACAATCTTGGTCTGGAAAACAGCCAATTTCAATAGATTGTTGGTTCATATTTGAATTATAACTTAAAAATAAAATTAGAATAGCTATACTGATAATAATTAATATTATCCCCAGTTTTTTATTTTCCATATTAACATCCTAAACTTAAGGAGCATACGCTCGTATAATTTCCTGGCTTTAAATTTCCAACTTCGATATAATCTGAAACATTTGTGATATTCCATTCATATTCATGATTCCAGGACGTCCAGGAATATCTCCATTCATTCCAGCCAATACCTAGGTGTTTAACGTAAATTCCATCTTCAGCTAAAATTTTCCCTATTTTTCTTCCAGTCATGCAAGGTATGCTATAACAATAGACAATAATATCTTTATCTTTTGAAAGCTGTGCGAATTGAGAGACTAATCTTTCTGCGTTATAATCGGGAGTTTCTTCATCTTTATAGGCTGGAATGTTTATCGCTCCTTTAATATGTTCTCGGGCATATTCTTCAGGGCTTCTTAAGTCTACTAAAGTAAAATTCGAATCGTTCTTACTCATTTTTACTCTTAAACCATGCGGGCTTATGTAAACTGCGTTTTCTATTTCATAAAATTCCTTTATTAAAGAATCTTGAGATTTTTCTTGATTTAATAGGTAATAAGAGACTCCTGTGCCGGCTATTGCTCCAGCAACTAAGGAGACTATAACAATCAGAGATAGAGCTTTTAAAGATTCTTTTTCCATTTTATGCAACTTTATAGCCGGCTTTAGTTATTATTTCAACAATCTGCTTTGCAGATATTTTTTCTGGGTCAAAGTCGATTACCGCTTTGCCAGAAGCAAAGTCTATATTGCTAGAATTTACTTTTCCTTCTAACTCCATTTCTATAATCTTAGAACACGAAGCACAATGCATTCCGGTTATCTTTAGTGTTATTCTTTTCATTTTTAAAATTTTTAGCTTATTTCTCTGGCAGGATAATCCCTGAAAATATCTAGGGCAAGTATTTCTGCTTCTGAAGTTTTAGTTGAATCATAGTATACTATGAAAGTTGTAACTGGACTATAAACTATCTTTTCTACTCCATTAAGTCCACCAAGGGCGCTTTTTATCAAGGATGCATGTCCTCCGCAGGGTATGGATACTTGAAGTTTAATTGTTGAGAGATTTGAAGTATCTATTGCGTTTCCAGTCAGTAAAAAAGCCCTAGCTCCGACAAAGCTAGCTGTTAATAAAGCTACTACTAAAATTATTATTAATATCTTATTCATATTATCCGCCACAACCACAGCCTCCGCCACTGCTTCCGCCGCATTGCATTCCTTTTGCCGGTGTTGCTGCCTGAACTTGCTGCTGTGATGCTGTTCCTGTTTCTGTAACAATAAAACTTCCTCTTAACATACCCATTCCGCATGTAAATGTTATTGTTCCTGCTTTATCCGGCGTGAATTCGATTATGTTTAATCCGGCTTTTAAGTTTTTATCAATATTATATTCAGCAACCACTAACTCGCTATTACAACCAGTTAATTGCGCCACATTTACGTTCCATTTTACCGGCACTCCTTTCTTAAGTACGAATGAATTTGGAGAATATCCAGAACCGCTAACCTGCATATTAACCTCTTGAATTCCATTTATAACATTAGCACCGGCGCTATTAGCTATAGCATTTCCTGTGACTCCAATAACTCCTCCAGTTAAAGCTGACTTTATACTATCAAAAGTAAAACTGCTTCCTGTTAAAGATAATCCTCTGTTAAGCATAATTAATCCTAGTATAAGAACTAGAATTGCTGAAATTTTGAGTATTCTTCCTGTTGTTTTATGGCTAATTACTGTTGCAAGGCTTCCGAATCCTAACATGACTGGAAGTGTTCCTAATCCGAATACAGCTAAACTCGTTGCGCCTGTGAAAAAGTTTCCTGTTCCTGCAGCATAGAGATACATTGCTTGGAGGGGTCCGCAGGCTAAGAATAATCCATTTAAGAGTCCTGTAAAAAATGGGGCTTTGAAAGGCCCCTTTGCTTTTGCAGAAATTTCTGAAGAAGCTTTTGTTAAGAATTTAGGATTAAATTGAAACTTTCTGAAGAATTTGAAGCCGAACATGCTTAGGGCATAGAATATCATAAAAATTCCCGCTAAAATTGCTACCATTCCTCGAAGTTTTATACTGAATGCGAATATTCCGCCTATTAATCCGAAGATTCCTCCAATAATAGTATAGGATAGGACTTTCGAGCCCCCATAAACTAAATGCTGCTTGAATCCCTTATACCCATTAATAGCATTTTTAGCAGTATAAGATATAACAAAACCTCCGCACATAGATATGCAATGAAAACCAGTAAGCAGTCCTGCTGCAAATAATAATAGAAGACTTGTTTTTTCTCCTAGTTCTGGAATTTGTATGCTTGGAAGATTAAAATTAGAGAAGCTGAATCCTGTAAATTTGTATAATAAGACAAAGGAGATTATAACAGCTATGGCTCCTATAAGCATCCAGTCGTTTTTAGTTGCAGTATTATCGCTATTTTCTATTCCCTTTCTACCGAAACTGTCTTTTTTTAAGTTCTCTAGTTCTTCTTCTATTTCTTCCTCCTTCTCCTCCATTTTTTCTTCCTTTTTTTCAATTTCTTTCTCTAAAGATTCTATTTTCTTTGTTTCGGATTTTAATTCTGAAATATCTTTAGCTATTTTATCTATCTTGCTATCTTCTTTGATATTTTTAAGGAGTTTTGCTTCATAGCCCAATTTATTTATTATTCTTAGAATCTCTTTCTCGCTTATTTTATCTTCATCGAAGTCTATTATTGCTTCTTCTTCAACATAGCTAGCATAAACCTTATTTACTTTGTCTTTCAGCGCTTTCTCTATAATATGCGCGCATGAATTGCAATGCATATTTTTGATTGAATATATTTTTTCCATATTGTTAATTTATTTTATACATCTCCTCTTCTTTTTTAGTTCTCATAGAAAATCGATAGAAACCATGCTTATAATGGCTTTGACGTAACTAGTTACGTAAGAAACCTTAGGTTCCTTAACGTTCAACTTCCTCTTAAATAGCCAATTTTTCTTCAGAACTTTTTCCTTTAGTTTTTAAGAACAACAATATTATTCATTCCTCTTCGCTTTCTTTCAACAATCTGCTTGGCTTCTAACTTATCAATAAGCCTTGTCATGCCGACTTTGCCTATGCCGAGCTTTTCCATTAAGGTTGACTGAAACATTGCGCCACTTTCACTTTGAAGAAGCTTAACTACTTCTTTTTCTTCTTTACCTAAAATACTCATATCAATTTCTTTTTTCTTTTGCTTTACTGTTTTAATAATAATTCTTTCTGGTTCTTTAGCAAATATAAAAAATAATCCTATTAGGAGTATAATCGAAGCTATAGCTATGCTTATCCATGTTTGAATTCTTAATGTATCATACATACTGCAGCTAGGGCCCATGCTACATGTAGAGTTTATAGCACTCGCAACTCCATAATTAAAAATCCATATTATTGCAAATACGAATACAGACATTCCAACAATAAGCCATCCAACATTTCTATTCTTCATATAAAAGCGAGAAAATGAAGGTATAAAAGGCTTTGGTAGGCGTGATAGTGAAAGGATTTTAGAAATTTTTATTTAGGCTTACGCTTATTTGAGATGATTATTAGTTCTTTAAATTCTAGGTTGAAAGGGCTACTGGTAATTGGGCTTGTTAAATTTTTCTCGCGCTTACTTACTTAAAATTCCTGCTTCCGAAACTTGTTGCATTAATAAATAATTTTAGAATAATGTTTACGAAACTTGAAAGGGGCAAAGCCTAAGTTTAATTTAGAGAGTGCTTGCGCAATTATTTTGACTGTTTTATTAATGCAGCAAAATCCTAAGATGAAGTTTCAAGTAGCTAATGTGGGGTTTTGAGAAGCCAAACCGTTTTTGTTTATGGAATTACTAATAATTTTGCTTAAAATAAACGAAGTCTAACTTGAAAATAGGTGAGCGAAGCTAACTGAATTTTTATCCAGAAATTTTATTCCAAAGCTCTACAATGAATAATTTAGGCCAGCCCAGCCAAGGAATTCTTGCGATTGCTGTTCCGATGATTTTTTCTCTAGGAACATTTCTTTCATCTGCACCATAAGCGTTGTTGCCAGGAATTAATTGCGCTGCGTTATGGTCTCCCTTTGTTTGAATAGGATTTAGTGAAATAACTCTATGGATGATTGGATGGCGTGAGCCTGCTTCGTAAACAATTACATCACCAATTTTAACGTTCTTTTTTCCAAAGATTATCATTATATCGCCTTTTTTGAATCCGTTTTTGAATGAAAATGTTTTAAATTCTTCTTTTGTTATATTTGTATTTTGCTCATACCAATTTCCGCAGGTATCCCAATATCCTTCGGTATTAAGAGAGGTTTTACTAGGGAAATTTGCTCCGCAAATTTCATAGTTTAATCCTGAATTAATTGCTAATGCCCGATGATCCATGCTAGAAGACTCAACTATCGCAAGAGGAAGGCCATTAATACCCATTCCGAATAATAAACTTAATCCTGGAAGAAATATAAATTTAATGAAGATAAAAACTAGGACTAAAAAAACTAGATAACTCCAGATAGATTCGCTTTCCCACAGCCACGACCAGAAGTTTTTAAGTTTTTCCTTAAGCGTGCTGTCTTCTTTTTTGGGCCAGGATTCCATTATAACTGCAGTGAAATAATGTTTTTAAACCTAATTAACCAACTTCTTTAGCAGAGAAGTGAAAAACTTTCTAAGCCCCAAAAAGAAAAAGCTTTTTGAGGAAAAGAAGTTCCTTAACGAACAAGAAACTATATTACCATGGATCCATTCACAGAAAAAGAGTTGATTGATAATCTAAAGAGCATCGCAGTTTCTTTAAGAAATATGGACAGAAAAATGGATGATATGGCTTTATCTTTGAGAGAGATTGCTTCTGCTGAAGAAGATGGAGAGAATGAAAATGATGTTGAAGATAGCGGGATTGAAGAAAGTTCTGAAGAGAAGACTAGTTTATAGAATATATGTTAAGTAACCCTAGAATCTTAAAACTAGAACCAAACTGTCTTGTTAAAAACTCTTTTGATTAATGCATTTAGATTAATACTTCAAACTTTTCACACTGTCTAAAAGATAATAATAACTGTGAAAAGTTTGCTTTGATAATTTAATATAACTAAAGGAGTGGTAAGTTGTTGGTTTGAAGAGCAGCAGAATGTTGAGTTGGGCAGTTTACTTAACAATATAGAAATAGTTAAATAGTCCGGGATATTAATTATTTTATGGGAAATGATGATTATGTTATTGATAAAGCGCCTTTTCCAAATAGACTTAGAGTTGGAATTAGAGAAAATTCGAGTGTAATTGATCAGTTGAAAGCTATGCCGAGTATTCCTTGTGAAGCAGTTATGCCCCGCGATGAACAAGTAACTGCGGCGATGAGTCGATGTGGGGCTTATGAATTTAGAAGAGCTCGAAGATTAATAGCAGAAGTTTATAGTTCTTAAGGCTAAATTTTTATTAAAATATATTCTTGAAAATTTCTAAATCGAAACATTTAAATAGTATACATTACGTTGTATACACATGATAGTATATACAATAAATATATACTGAAAATTTTTCAATTTTCAGTCTATACAAATCCTTACGGATTTACATATACTAGAAATATAAACTTCCTTTCAGGCTCGGGGTAAAACCCGAGTTTGAATACTCAAAGAATAAATAAAAAACAAACAAGAACAAAAACAGCAAGAATAAAAAACTAAGACTTCCCTTCGGGTTGGGGGTTAAAAGTTTTTTATATTCTGGAAATTAATAATTTCCAGACTGTCCATTTTGTTCTAAAACAAACAAACCCCAAAAATGGACATATTCGATAATCAAATTTTATGTAAAAAATGCAGCAAACAGATGAAGCCGACGCTAATTTCTAAAAATGGATTTAATCTGAGGACCATTAGATGTGATAAATGCGGGGAAACTATTGTTCATCCTGCAGACAAACAGGAATATGAAGAATTTATGAGACTTAAGAATAAAGAATTTGAAGTTAAAATGAGAATGGTTGGGAACAGCTATTCTATTTCAATACCGCGAGAAATCGTAGATTTTATGCATGAACAGGAAAAAATGATGGATAATATGGTTAAGCTTTGCTTTGATAATGCAAATAGATTGAGTGTTATGTTTAATACTCCTGAAAATGCTGAAAACTCAAATAATAATGTAAATTCTAATTCAAGAGTTGTGAGAGCAAAAGAAGTAAGGATTATAAGAAATAACAAGCCAGTTATGCATGTTAAGCAGTTCTATGATTCTGCTAATCCTCAAAATAATAAAATTGTTAAGATAATTAAAAATAAATCTGAAGATAGTGATTCGGAGGATGAATAACAACATGTTAGATTATACGAGTAGAAATTCTAATTCTGAAAAATGCTCAAAATGTGGATATACTGGTAATAGCAGAGGTTATGATATTCCTGAAATTAGGGCAGGTTATTCTGCTGGCTCTGGAAATAGAAGTAGCGGCTTGGGAGATTATAGCGGAAGTTCTAGTAATAGTTATGATGTGGAGGGAAAAATGTAAAAATGGCAAACGAAAAAGAACCTATCGCTAAGCTGAGGGTCGCGGAGGCCTTGCAGGATGATGCCTATAAGGGAATTGCGAGAGTTGATGCTGAAACAATGAAAGCGATTGGAGTTAGGAGAGGAGATATTGTTTTAATTAAAGGCGGAAAAGAAACTGTTGCAATTGTTGATAGGGCTTATCCTGCTGATGTTGGAGAAGGAATAATCAGAATTGATGGAATTTTAAGAAGAAATGCTAAAACAGGAGTTGGCGAAAGTGTTATTGTTAAACACGCAGAAGTAAAAGAAGCGAAGAAAATACTTATTGCTCCTGCGCAAAAAGGAATAATGGTTCAGGCAGATCCTGATACTCTTAGAAGCGGCTTGCTCGGAAGAGCGGTTGTTAAGGGCGATATTTTAGTAATGGGTGGAACTCGAAGAAGAAGAGATGCAATGAGTGGAGGAATGATAAATCCTAATGATGTTTTTGGCGAGTTATTTAAAGAACTTGGAGAAATGGGGCTCGGCGGAGAATTCGGAGGATTTGGTGGAATGGGCGGAATGACACAGGTAAAGTTTGTTGTAGCTAGTACGACGCCTAATCAACCAGTATTAATCACAGAAAATACAGAAGTCCAGCTTTCGAATAAGGCTATTGAAATTTCTGAAGATGGAAGCAAAGCACCAGATATTACCTATGAAGATATTGGCGGACTAAAAGAGGAAATTAAAAAAATTCGTGAGATGGTAGAACTGCCATTAAAACATCCAGAAATCTTTGAAAAATTAGGAATAGAACCGCCAAGAGGAGTTTTACTTTATGGATCTCCTGGCACGGGAAAAACTCTCCTTGCTAAAGCTGTTGCTGCAGAAAGTGAAGCAAATTTTGTGGAATTTAATACTGCTGAAGTAAATTCTGCTCTTCATGGACAAACGGAGAAGAATATAGAAAAATTATTTGAGGACGCAGAAAAAAATGCGCCGAGCATTATTTTTATTGACGAATTGGATTCTATTGCTTTTAAGAGAGAAGATAGGGGGGTTAATGAATTTTTGAATATTGCGGTTATGTCTTTACTTAAGCATATGGATGGATTAAAGAGCAGAAAAAATGTTATAGTTATTGGAGCTACAAATAGAATTGATGCAATCGATCCCGCGCTTAGAAGACCAGGAAGATTTGACAGAGAAATAGAAATAGGAGTTCCTGAAAAAGAAGGTCGGCTTTCAATATTGAAAATTCACACAAGAAATATGCCTCTTGCAAAAGATGTAGACTTAAATGAAATTTCCGCTATTACTCATGGATTTGTTGGAGCTGATTTGGCTGCATTATGCAAAGAATCTGCAATAAATGTTCTAAGAAGAATTTATCCTGATATTGACTGGAAAAAAGAAGAGCCATTAGACAAAGAAGTTTTAGATAAATTAGAAGTAACGCACAAGGATTTTAAAGATGCGCTAAGATTTGTTAATCCTTCGGCTATGAGAGAAGTTTTAATCGAAACTCCTGATGTTAGGTGGGATGATATCGGGGGAGTTGAAGAAATAAAAATGGATTTAAAGGAAGCTGTAGAATTGCCTTTAAAGAATCCTGAAGTTTTTACTAGACTTGGAATAAGGCCACCAAAGGGAATATTACTTTATGGGCCTCCTGGAACAGGAAAAACTTTGCTTGCTAAAGCTGTTGCAACAGAGTCTGAAGCTAATTTTATTTCAATAAAAGGACCAGAGGTAATAAGCAAATGGGTTGGAGAATCTGCGAAAGCTATCAAGAAAATTTTTGAAAAAGCTAGGCAAGTTGCTCCTTGCATAATCTTCTTTGATGAAATTGATTCTATGGCTGCTAGAAGAACTGTTCAAGATAATGGGGGAGAGAGAGAATATGGAAGTATAATTAACCAGCTTCTTGTTGAAATGGACGGTTTAGAACCTTTGGAAAATGTTACTGTAATTGCCGCAACTAATAGACCAGATATTCTTGATCCGGCTTTGTTAAGACCAGGAAGGTTTGATAGAGTTCTTTATGTAGCTATTCCTGATAAAAAATCCAGAAAAAAAATTATTGAAATTCATTCGAAAGGAATGCCTTTGGAAAATCTAAATATCGAGGATTTAGCGGAAAATACAGAGGGCTATACTGGAGCAGATATTGAATCTCTTTTTAGAGAAGCTGCAATGATTGCGCTTAGAGAAGATATTAACATAAAGAAAATTACTAAAAAGCATATAGAAAAAGCTATGGAAAAGGTTCCACCTTCTGTTTCAAAAAGAGAATCTGATAAATATCAGATGATAGAAAAGAATTATTTAAAATCTGCCAAGGCTTCTCTGCCTGCTCCTGAAATTAATTATTTTGGATAAAAATCGGTTTATGTTTCGTAAACATTATTCCTTAAAATTCATAGTAATTCTCTATAACTTGAAACGACTTGTTTAATATTTTTTAGCGTTTGCTTACCTTAAACTTCTGCTTTGGTTTTGGGACATTATTACCTGACTTCGCCAGTTGAATAAAAAATCATAACCCTCGTTTCTATTGGAGTTACTCAAAATTACTCAAATTGATTTGACAGATAATTTTAGCCTATTTTATGTGTAAAATAAATAAAGTTACTCAAAAAAACTTGCATGAATTTGACAGATGGTAGAATAATTGAAAATTGGGATTATTTTTACCTTAATTTCTTATGGAAAAGAGGTTATTTTTGATAAATTTACAAAAAATATTCTTATTTTTAGGAAAAATATGGTAAAAAGGAGGTAAAA
>Ga0082335_1002969_pt1 | contig 29408 bp, 17 predicted proteins | sample Subgrocontami58m_FD_72375 | JGI IMG/M metagenome (GOLD analysis project Ga0082335, IMG submission 72375) | Subsurface groundwater microbial communities from S. Glens Falls, New York, USA - GMW37 contaminated, 5.8 m (SPADES assembly) (version 2) ...
TGCCCATCTCAGGCCCCAGCTTGAACGCATAACGCTGTTTAAGTAGCCTGGATATTTCACTATCAGTATCATCTAAATCCCCAAAGTAGCGGGCATGGGCTATTATTACTATTCCTAGCTTGGCCATTTATTCATCCGCTTTATATACTTTAACTAGCGCACATCCGTCCACCGCTGTCGATATCCAGTCTACGTGGGCCGGCGTAATGCTGAGGAGACTATTAAAATTAACTCCTTTTCCTTTACCGATGGGCTTGGTTTTGGCCCAGCTCCCGAATCCTCCAGCTATACCCACTGCATCTATATGGATACACTCCGTAACCTTGGCCCTTCCCTTGACTTTACCTGCCTTAGACTCCACCCATACCATGTCTCCATCCTTTATGCCCATCTTTTTAGCTGGAACGCTGTTAATCATGATTTTGTAGGCATAGGGATGGCGTTCGGCCACTTCATTGAGCCAGGGGTTCTTGGTGGTTACGGTGTGATAATGCATGGGCACTTTGTAGTTCACCGTAATCAGACTAAATTCCGAATTCGGGTTCTGTTCTTTTTCAGCATAAGCAGGACACGGCTTGAATACGGGAATAGGAAGGTAGTCCGAGGTATCCCACCATTTCATGCCCAGGCTATCCGCTACTTTCCTGGCCTCCTCACCCCGCCTTTTGATTACCTCGAAATAAACCGGAATACGGGCATTGATAAAGGGTAACGGATAGTTTTCCTCGACAGATCTTCCAATGCTATGATAACCGTTATTCTTGAACCACTCGAGGCCCATCTTTTCTCCAAATGCTGACTTGGCAATCTTGTCGGCTATTTCTTCATAACTATATTTATTTCCCCGCTCCAGCTTATAGCCCGCCTTAAGACCAAGTTTGAGATTAAAAATATCATTCAAATCCTCCTTGAATCCAGCCCTGTCTGCCAGTTCAATGAGGACATCCTTCCAATCTCTGGATTCAAAAGCTGGTTCAACCACCGGCTGCTGGATTCCCCAGTAGAAGGTGTTGCTGGCCGGGCTGATGTTAATGCGCATCCGGTTAGGGAAGAGGTTGAGTCTTTCCAGATAATAGGTATCCGGGAATACTACATCCGCAAACTCGCTGGTCTCGTTTATCTCGGTATCCATGCATACGATGAACGGTATGCTTTTGAGGAATTGGACGGTGTCCGCAACATTCTCGCAGTTCATCATTAGATTGCTTCTACACTGGATGAGCATTTCGGGGTTGCACGGCCTTTTCATGGATGTAAATCTCTCCGGGTGCATGAGGCAGAGTTGGAATATAGAGGTGCCCGTCATGGAAAATGCCAGAAGGTCCTTTGGTCTGGTTATCTCTTTAGGGCCAATTTCATGAGTATAATAGTTCTCTCCATGTAGAAATACTGCCGGCGGGGGGACAAGCATGCCATCTACTTCAGTCTTTGCAGTCCAACTGGAAGAAGGCCCTATCAGGTTAGTGCCGCGGTATCCACCGGGCACATACATACTGCCCATCATCAGGTTCAAGAGCAGGAAGGGAAGTCCGCTCATAGTAGCATGGGCATGAGCAATAACGCCTTTAAAAGGATGGACGGCTACCGGCCTGTAAGGGAGTTTCTTGCCTCCAATTTCAATTTCGGAGCCAATTTTGGCTGCCTCCGCAAACTCTTTGGCGATTCTGCGGATCGTCTTTGCCGGAACAGTTGTAATCCTCGCTGCTTCCTCGGGAGTATTCTGTTTTACCTGTTCGCAAATAGCCTGAAATGCGGGCTTACAATCAATGCCATCTACGTTATAAGAACCTGACAGGGCATAGTCAGCTACAGGAGCATCAAACGGTTTGGCTTTACCCTCTGTCGCATCCCACACCAGTGGTTTGTTAGTGTCCGTTTCCCTGATATAGTTTCCAGAAGCATTGATTAGATAGGGAGCATTAGTGTGCTTTTTGAGAAAGTCGGCATCGTAAATTTTCAATTCATTTATTAATACATTAAGCAAGGCCAGCGCCAGAGCGCCATCAGTGCCGGGCCGGATGGGAATCCACTCGTCAGCTTTGGAGGCGGCATTGGTGCAGACCGGGTCAATAACCACAACTTTCATGCCCCTCATCCGGGCATCGGCCATCTTTAGTGCGGTTATGGGGATGTTCACACCGGCAGTGAACCCGTACTGACTGCCTGCCAGTATCAGATAGTTGCAGTAGTCCAGATCAACCTCTTGCTGGAAAGTGCCGTTTATCAAATAAGTAAGCGGGTGTATCCCTGACCCGCAATTGTATGAGCTTCCTATTGTGCTCGTTGTCCCGAAAGCCGCCGCCCAATTGAGATATACCTGGGCAATGACAGGGGTATCGAAGGTGGATAACAAAAGACCGTTGGGGTCCTTTTTCCTTACTTCTTTCAACTTCCCGGCAACAATATTCAACCCCTCGTCCCAGCTAATAGGCTGCCATTTGGGGTCAACGCCAACTCCCTTTTCCGGATTGGTGCGCTTGACCGGAGTTTTAAGGCGATTGGGATCATATAGAGCTATCAGACCGGCGTTTCCCCGGGCGCATATCTTGCCTAAAGAGCCGGGGCAATTGGGGTCGCCTTCTATTTTTACTACGACTCCGTTAACACGGTGCACCCTTATCCCGCAGTTAGCGTTGCATAAATCGCAGGCTGAATGTATCCAGACATCTTCCTCTTTACCCAGGCTAATAGTTTGCGCCTTATTTTCCGTATTCGTGACCGTCACTTCCTACCTCCTTAACAAGCTGAGATATAAATAAATCCATTTCATGCTCAAAACTGGATTAGTTCAGATTCAGAGTTACTTCCCTCGCCACAGTTTGCTGAGGACTTTCTCCCGCTGCGTTTTGGTTGCGTCCAGGGTATCCTGTTCACTCAAGGCTACCACTTTAGTAAATTTAATACGTGCCTGGGGTGGGCTGTAATCGGTAACGTCTTTGCGTATAGATGAAGTTGACCTTGTTCGTCCATGGACATCCTGTCCTTCTTTGCTCATTAACCAGTCAAGGAATAACCTGGCTGCATTGGGGTGAGGCGCTTTAGACATCATGGAAATGGTGGGGCTACGCTGAGCGGGAACACCCTCGGATAGTTCGAACGGGGTTATGGGGGCGCCCTCAGCCATCAACGGCGCTGATGTTACAGGGCTGCTGGTGAGCAATATGGGATATTGTCCTCTGGCCACCATTGAATCGCTCTCGCGCATTGTCGGGGCTATAACAAGGTCCTGCTTACCGAGCTCCCGAAAATATTCATCCTGGAAACCCAGATAGCGTGTAAGAAAGATATATTGCGCATTCGGTATTGACATGGTATCGGGGTCGTTGACAACAATCTTGCCTTTCCATTTAGTCTCAAGGAGTGACTTCCACGATTTAGGTGAATCTGCCGGGCTGACAAGCCTGGTATTAACTATAATGGGATAAACAACATACTGATAAGCTATAATATGCCCCTGTTTATCAAAACTTGGGTCCACCATAAAAGCTTCTTTATTCCGGAACTGGGGTAGGTCGCCATATCCTTGTGAAAGCCCTTCGTCTCTGGCAAGAATTGCATTGTTGGTAGCGCCTTCGAGCATATCAGCTACATTCTGACCTACTCGATACTCGCTCTGGATTCGGGGTACAAGTTGAGCGCCGGTGCCGGTGACTACCTCTACTTTGATGCCATATTGGTTAGTGAATGCAGCACTGAGGGCATTCCCGAGGTCGCCGGTAAAACCAAACGAGTACAGGGTTAATTGGGCTTCCTTTTTTGCCTCAGCGATTACCTTCTGCCAAGCCAGCCCCGATTTATCGGGGGCAGTATCCTGTAAGGCAGGTTGAGTAGACCCACTGGCAGGGGATTGGAATTGAGAGGGTGCTGGATTCGGCGTCGAGACTGGTGGTGAAGGAGTTGAGCACGAAAGAACGAATACAGACGCCAAAATCAACAATAGAATAGGCGGTATAATCAACTTTTTCATGTTTATCTCCTGAGGAGAGATACTCATTGACCTTTCATAAGAATATCAACAATCGTTTTGTCCCGGAAAGCCTTGGCAATGTCCTCGTTTTCTTTCACTCCTATAACGAGCGGATTATTGATACGGACTTTAAGCGACGGGTGCCGGTTGTCTGGTACAGACTGGCGTATCGGCAATGTGGCGGACAATTCAGATTCAACCTTTTGACCTTCATCGGACAATATCCAGTTAATAAAAAGTTTGGCTGCGTTGGGATGGGGGCCATCTTTTACCCAGTTTATCACGCCGCCGCTTATTATGGTCCCTTTATCTACTTCCACTGCTTTTATAGGAGCACCCTCCATTGCAAACCGCGCCACATTTGAGTCGGTCATATTTGGGAGTAGAGCAGTTTCACCCTGGGCCAGTGCTCTCGCAGCATCCGATGAATCCCTGACAAACCGCAGGTCCTGCTGGGCTAGTTGCTGGATAAAGTCTTTTCTGGCGTCCCCATGATTTACCAAAAGCAATAGATAATAGGTAAGGTTAGTAATTCTAGGGTCGGGAACTACCATCTTTCCTTTCCATTTAGGAAGAAGCACATCATCCCAGGTCTTAGGCGCATCCTCCGGTTTCACCAGCTTGGTGTTGATATGGGGGACCATAGTCCAGGGGCGGTGCAATAATATGTGGGCGGTGGGATCGAAAACCATCGGTTGCAAATTCCAACCGGTTTTCTCCTGGAGCATAGGCAGGTCAGCCACAGGTCCGAGGAGGCCATCGTCTTTAGTGTTCTGGCTATGAGTGGCAGAACCCTCAAAGACATCGGCTGTGACCTTTCCTATTCGCTTTTCGACTTTTAGTCTTTCCAGGAATTCTGCCCCTTTTCCGGTGACGACCTGTACTTCGATGCCGTACTTTTGCCGGAAGGCGCGAGAGATAGTTATTGACTCATCTCCCACCCACCAGTAGGAATATACAGTTAGAGTACCTTCTTTTTTCGCAGCCTCAACAATCCTGGCCCATGCCGCTTCTTGAGGATTCAAGGATGCTACCGAAGTCGTAGACGTATCTATAGCCGGAGCTTTGGGCGCCGGTGTAGGTGCATCGGTAACAACAGGAGCACAGGATGCGAGCATCACCATGAGTATCATCCCGATAGATAAACCAGCTATTAACAACCTCTTCATGGTCATCCCCCTTTTAGTAGAATGGATACAATACCCCTTTAAGAGGTAGAAACAGGTTCAGTGCTTATACTCATGATGCATCTTCCAGGTGTTCAAAGCCACCATGTCCAAGATAGGTATATAACCGTGACTGAAACGATACAAAAGTGGCGGGGTGGCGAGGGTCGGCATTAAAATGTTGATGTACGGTGTTTATCGGGATGGCTACAACGTCTTCTTCTCCCCAATCATAACGTTTGCCATTTTGAATATCATACCCCCGTCCGGAAAGAATTTTGTGTACTTCCTCGCTCAAATGGCGGTGTTTCCCCGACCGTCCACCGGGCGGAATCTCCTGAATAAAGCAATCATATAAAAGAAGGGGTGACGGGGAATAAGGACTTAATAAATATTTGATTTTGCCCATTCTTGTATTTTCAAAGGGAATTTCCTTTCCCTTTATTATATGTGGGACAGATTGGCGCCACCGTGTCTCCTCCCCCAGGGTATTCAGGAACTGGTCATATTTGTTACCGGGTTTGGCAGTCATCTGAGCCAGCGCCTTCTTATCCTCCATTTTTTGTAGATGCAGCAGATCGGCGCTGAGTTTCAATTCCAGACCGCCTTCGACCTTATAGCCGACCATTTCACCCCGTTCGTTTCGTGTAATAGCCGCTCCGGCAGGAATTTCATAGTCGGGATGGAGGCCAACCTGTTCTACCCGGCTAATTCCAAGCATCTCAAATACAATAGGCACTGAAAAGAACAACCGGGCTGACTTTTCACCACTGCGGTTGAAATGTTGGTGGACACAATAAGTAGGCACACACATCAGGTCTCCGGCTTCCCATTCATAACGAATACCGTCGTGAATTTCAAAGCCTTCACCTTCAAGAATGTAGAAAATAGCTTCATTAAAGTGGCGGTGTCCGCCGTTTTTTCCACCGGGGACAAGAATTTGTTCGAGGAGACTCAACGAATACAATGGTAAGTTTAACAGACGTTGATCAAGGGCTGAGGGGGTAACCCCTGTGTAACGCTTACAGCAGGCGTTGGCGCTTAAAGTCCAGGGGATATCCTGGTATTTTAATACCCTGGGGAGGCTCTCGAGGCGTTTATCTTCCGCCTTTTGCTTCAGTTGAATTTCCTCATGGTGCCGGATAATCTCAACGGGTTCGGCTTCCCGTTGTCTCTCGATTTGTTTTTCCATTAATTTTCCGCCTTCTGTAATAGAGTTTCAGAACCTAAGAGTGGTTTTTCTTGCCTCTTGAACCTACCTCCCCACTAACTTGTCATACCACCTGTCCTGGTAGCGTTTAGTGCCGTCATCAAGGTGAGCTTGAGTTATCATGATAGGATTTACCATTTTGGTTCGTACGGTAAGAGGGCGAAAATCAGGTACGTCTTTCCGCACGGGAAGGGCGCTTTGACCTTTGCCAATTACTGATTGTCCCTCTTTACTTAGTATCCAGTTAAGGAGTACTTTTGAAGCATTGGGATGAGGCGCATTAGCAATAAAACCCATCGATATACCGGATATCAGTTCTCCTTCTTTCATAGTTATCATTTTTATGGGCGCCCCCTGGGCGGCAAACCGGGTCATCCCGTTGCCAGACCCCAGGGCTGACATATGGAATTCCCCCTGGCTTAATGCCCGTGCCTCGTCAATAGTGCTGATAAGGTACTTCAGGTCTTGCTTGTGGAGTGCCTTCATGTAGTTCTCGTCCCATGTTTTCTTTTCTATAAGGCCGACAAAAAAGGTGATAATTAATGAACTGAGCTTAGGATCGCGCAGGCTCATTTTTCCTTTCCATTTTGGGTCAAGAAGGTCTTGCCATGATTGGGGCTCATCACCTGGTTTAACTAAATTGGTATTAACGGTGGGACTATCAACCTGCTGGGTAAGAGTAATATTAACTCTATCGGTTGGGTCCAGGTATGCCGGGTCAAGCCACCATACATCTTTCTCCCGAAGAACCGGCAATTCCGCTGCCACGGATACCGCCAATCCGTCCAATTTCATACTGGTCACATGACCGGCGCTGCCTTCGGTCATGTCTCCTGTCCTCTGGTTAAGACGCCGTTCGGTTTTCAACCGCTCCGTGAATTCCGCTCCCCGCCCCGTAATAATATCAAGAGTGATGCCATATCTGCTTTCAAACGTTTTTTTGACATCCAGCCCAATATCTCCAACCCAGTTGTAGCTATATGCGGTGACTTTTCCTTCTTTTTTTGCTGCCTCGACGATTTGTTGCCATGCTGCATCTTCGTTAGATACAGTTTTAGGAGCTACTGCAGGAGAACCAGCAAGGGACTGAGTAGGTTGCGCGACTGTTGCCGGGTTGGATCCAGGGCCAGGTTTTGGAGCACATGCCCCGATAACCATTACAAAAACCAAACTGACGCTAATTATTACCAGTGGCCACTTATGCATATTTATGTCCTTTCTATTTCTTTTTCCATAGCTCCACCAGCCATTTATCCTGGAATGCCTTCGCTACCCTTTCGGCATCTTCTCCGGTATAAACAACCAGGCGTTTTGGTTCCACAGCGGCGGCAGGGTGACGGAAATCTTTCACGTCGATGCGCACAGATGCGAGGCTGCCACCTTTACTGAAAACTGTCTGCCCTTCAGGGCCTAAAATCCAGTTTAAAAAGACTTTAGCTGCGTTGGGATGAGGACCATTCTTTACTCTTGTCATCGCCGAGGGGGTTGCTAGTGTGCCCTCCTCCATAGCAATTGCCTTTATTGGCGCACCCTCTGCTAAAAACGTTGATGCATCCGAGTCCGTGGCGGCGAATCCAAAAGACTCGTCTCCCTTGGCAAGAGCCCTGACAACATCAAGAGTGCCTGAGGCAAACTTTATTCCCTGTCCTCCAAAAGCCTTAACAAAGTCGTTATCGAGGTAACCCCTGTTTACCATGGTTACAAAAACGTCATACCCTGACCCGGAAACCGAGGGATCCGACATAATAATTTTACCCTTCCATTCAGGCTTGGCCAGATCCCTATAGGACTTGGGCTCCTGGCCGGGCTTAATGAGGTTTGTATTTACCCATGGGGATAAGTAATAGGACTTGTGATTCATGAGGTGGCCTTCCGAATCTGAAGATAGTGGATTCACACGCCAAACCGCTTTTTCTCTCAGAACAGGTATATCCAGTGTGCCTGTGGTGCCGCCAGCGGACTTAAGGGTAAGGTCATGCTGGACTGAGCTTTCCATAATGTCTCCCACCAACTGCCTCAACCGCATCTCTGTCTTTATCCTCTCAATGAAAGCAGCTCCCCTGCCGCTTATAACATCGAGGGCTAAGCCCGTACTGTCTTTAAAAGCTTTAGAAACAGCTATGCTCATATCTCCGGTTAGAGTTATGCTATAAATGGTTAAACTGCCTTCCTGTTTAGCAGCCTCCATAACTTTGGTCCAGGCAGCGTCTTGGGAAGTGGGAAGTGAGAGGTTAGAGGTGGGAATAGTTGTTTTTACAGTTGTTGGCGTCGCTGGTACAGGGGTGGGGGCGCTACCTGGCGAGCAAGAAGTAAGTAATAACCCAAGAATTACCACTCCGATTAGACCCGGTGTGATCAACTTTTTCATAACCGGCCTCCTTGTCTTATTTTTATAGAAGGTCTATTAACCACCTTTAGCAGAGAAGACTCTTAAAAATGTAAATTAGTTACGAACTATAAGCCAAAGTAAGCGACTTGTCAAATCCTTTGGCGCGACATTCCACATTAAACGAGGATGTTTACAGGTAGGTGAAATAGAAATATTGAGAAGTTCGGGGTGAAATAATTGCCCGGCTATCGGGAATCTTTTTGAAGAATTATTGAACGGTTATGTTAGATATATAAAGGAGTGGAGCCCCCTGGCTGGAGAACCAGGCTACTCCATCCTGCACGACGTCCCAGATAAGGTTGTAGGTACCAGCAGTTGATGGGGCCTTGAGAACTGCATTGATGGTAACCGTCTGGCCGCTGGCTAGATCATTGGGCAGGCTGCTCCTCAGGCCGTCCCACACCACCACCGTATCTGCGGTTTGATTCAGCCAGTGATAGGACACCGCCACCGGGTTGGCCCCACCCTTGGGCCAGGTCTGGCTACCGGTGTTAGTCAGGGTAATGGAGACGTTGACCGTCTCGCCCGGTTTGATGCCGGATGGAGTGTTATGCGATACCCACTGCACATCTCTGGCCTGTGTAGCCGCTACCGATACATTGGCATCCTGGTATGGAGCAGGCACAAACCAGAACCAGGTTACACCTTCCTGTACCACATCCCACCTCAGTATGTACGGGCCAGCCCCTGGAGGCGCTTTGAGAACTGCATTGATGGTAACCGTCTGCCCGCTGGCTACATCGTTGGGCAGGCTGCTCCTCAGGCCGTCCCACACCACCACCGTATCTGCGGTTTGATTCAGCCAGTGATAGGATACCGCCACCGGGTTGACCCCGCCTTTAGGCCAGGTCTGGCTGCCGGTATTGGTCAGGGTAATGGGCACACTTACCATCTGGCCGGGCTGGATATTTGCCGGCGTGGCGTGGGACACCCACTGAACGTCTTTAGCCTGGCTGGCCACTACTGTGACATTGGATACTGCAATGAGCGAAGCGCCCTGTCCTGAGAACCAGGCCACTCCTTCCTGGACTACATCCCAGAAAAGGTTGTATGTACCCGGTGTTGACGGGGCTTTCAACGAAGCGGTAATACTGACCGTTTGACCACCGGCCATATCGTTGGCAAAAGAGCTTCTGAGGCCAATGCCCCATTCTACAGGCTGCCACGAGGCGTTATACCAGTGGTAGGTTACATAGACAGGGTTAACGCCTCCCCTGGGCCATGTTTGAGTGCCGGTATTGGTCAGGGTGATGGGCACCCCTACTATCTGGCTGGGCTTGATGGTTGTTGGCGTGCTGTGGTCGCTCCATGTTACATCCAGAGCTTTTTGTGTTTTAACAGTTATGGCAATAGAGGTTGTGTATGGTCCCCCTTTACCATCGCTGACTTTCAGGCTTATGGTGTGGCTGCCGGAGGTCAGGTGTTTAATTAATGTGGCCGTTGTGCCCAGGATGCCATCTTTGCTGGAGCTCCACTCATAGGTTATAGCATCCCCATCGGAGTCGGAGCTTTGGGAGCCGTTGAAGCTGATGTTATCGGTGATAAAATAACTTTCTCCATTCTGGGGGGAGGAGATTACCGCTACCGGAGCTTGATTGAGCAGTATGTTAAAGCTGATGTTAATTGAATTGCCCGCATTACCTGCCTTATCCACGGCTCTGAGGTTGAGATTGTGGCTGGCATAGGAAATAACATCAGGCCAGGTATAACTGGTTACATTGCCTATATTGACCCAGCTTCCGGAATCTAACCTCAGTTCATAATAGTCCATTCCGGAGGTGGCATCCGTAGAAGCCGACCAGGTAAAGGCGGGTTTGTTGTTATAGTCGGAGGTAGTCCGGACAAGGTTAGTGGGGGTGGTGGGTGGGGTGGCGTCTATGGCGAAAGCCAGGCTGGTAATGCCGCCGATATTTGCCGCTTTGTCTACAGCCCTCAGATTGAGGGTATGATTGCCATCGGAGACGGACGAAGGCCAGATATAGCTGGTTACATTGCCGATATTGGTCCAGCTTCCAGTATCTAACCGCACCTCGTAATAGTCTATGCCCGAAGTGGCATCTGTAGAGGCTGTCCAGGAGAAGGTGGGCTTGTTATTATTGTCAGTGGAAGTTTTGGACAGGTTGGTGGGGGTGGTGGGAGAGGTATTGTCCACAGTAACGCTGGCCTGCGCCGTAATCGCTGTTGGTGGGGCGAATTTCTGGATCCGGCTATTTCCACCATCTGCCACATAGACAATACCTGAGCTATCCACCGCTATGCCTTCGTTGGCCTGGAACTGGCCATCCCCACTACCCTGTGATCCCCATTTGGCCAGGAATTGCCCCGTTGTAGTGAACTTTTGAACACGGTAGTTATTGACGTCGGCCACATAGACATTGGCACTGCTATCCACCGCTATACGGTAAGGAGCCTGGAACTGGCCATCCCCACTGCCCTGTGTGCCCCATTTAGTCAGGAAACTCCCGGACGCGGAGAACTTCTGGACGCGGTGGTTATTCGTGTCGGCTACATAGACATTCCCCAAACTATCGACCTCTATACCATAAGGGAAACTGAACTGCCCATCACCGCTGCCCATAGAGCCCCACTTAGCTAAAAAGCTGCCCGAGGCGGTGAACTTCTGTACACGGTTGTTCAAAGAGTCGGCCACATAGACATTCCCCGAGCCGTCAATCGCAATACTGCGGGGGGTGTTGAACTGCCCATCCCCACTACCCGGGGATCCCCATTTGGCCTGGAAGATGCCGTCGGCAGAGTATTTATGGATTTCGCTGTTTCCAAGGTTGGCCACATATACATTGCCTGACCCGTCTATAGCTATGTCTATAGGTGACAAGGACGACCCCCACTGGGACAGGAAGGTGCCGGACGCGGAGAACTTCTGGATGCGGTGGTTATTCGTGTCCGTTACATACACAACCCCCGCGCTGTCCACGGCTAAGCCCTGGGGGCTGTAGAACTGGCCATTCCCAGCGCCCTGGGATCCCCACTTGGTCCAGAAAGCATATTGTATGCTCCCTGCCGTTAAACGCAGTATATAGCTACCCTCCACTAATGCTGTGGCGCTATCATTCTTGCCGTCCCAGACAATAGTATAAGTGCCCGGCGCCTTGGGACCGGCATCTATGGTGCGCACCACCGTGCTTGAGGCATTGAGCACCTCCAGTTTTACTGGAATGGTTGGTCCGGAAAGGGTGTAGCTGAGGGTGGTAGAACCGGTACTGGAGTTGAAGTATGTAGCTGTAACCGATAGATTGGAAACAGCAAGAGTAGAAATATTGAAGGTCAAGCTGGCAGCGCTGCCCGTATTCCCTGCCTTGTCTACCGCTTTGACTTCAAAGGTATGGGAGCCATTGCTTAGTGCCGTAGGCCAGGTGTAAGTGGTTACATTGCCAATATTACTCCACGTTCCTGAATCGATTTGCGCCTCATAGTAGTCTACACCTGAAGTAGCATCCGTGGAGGCTGTCCAGGAGAATGTGGGCTTATTGTTGTTATCAGGAGTGGTTTTGGACAGGTTGGTGGGGGTGGTGGGTGGAGTTTGAACCAATGGGAAGGGCGACCAGGCTATCCCTAAATTGCTAGAGGAACTGCTAGTAAGAGCGGTAAGTTGTGAACCATCTGAGTTCATTACGTATATTATATACAGGTAGATACCATCCGACACGAACGCAATTTTCGAACCGTCCGGAGACCAAATGGGCGGCTTTTGCTCAGAGACGATACTAGTCAACTTCGTTTGGTTAGAGCCATCCACATTCATTACATAGACTTCCCAATCATAAGTACCACTACGGTTTGAATAGAAAGCGATCTTTGATCCATCCGGTGACCAAACCGAGCCCATATTATTCCACGTTGAACTATTATTTGAACTATCTGTTAACTTTTGTTGGTTAGAGCCATCTGAGTTCATAACCCATATTTCAGCATAAAAATTGGGTGACGATTGAAAAGCGATTTTAGCGCCATCCGGGGACCAAACTGGATTGGTATCCCATGAAGAATTATTGGTTAGCCTTGTCTGGTTAGATCCATCGCCGTTCATAACATAGATCTCGTAGTTACCATCACGATTTGATACAAAGGCAAGCTTAGATCCGTCAGGTGACCACACAGGCAAAGCGTCAAATGAACTGTTGTCCGTCAACTTAGCATGGTTAGAGCCATCAGCACCGACTACTTGAATCTCATAGGTAGAATAAACAGTCATTTCGGAAGACTGATAAATAATCTTTGAGCCATCCGGTGACCAAAGAGGCCTTTCATCCCAAGTTGTATTGTTGGTAATCCTTGTCTGGTTTGATCCATCAACATTCATCACGTAGATTTCATAGTTGCCATCACGATACGATTGGAAGGCAATCTTAGAACCATCGGGCGACCATGAAGGGTTAAGATCGGGTGATAGGCTGTTTGTTAACCTAGTTTGCTTCGTACCGTCGGTATTCATTGAATAGATCTCTCCGTCATTGTCACGGGAACTGCGAAAGGCGATCTTTGTGTTCGCCAGGTCAACCACTACACTCAAATTGAAGCTCAAACTGCTTGCGATGCCAGTGTTCCCCCCAATATCTTTTGCTCTAACCTGAATTGTGTGGCTGCCTTGACTTAGTAGCGTGGGTGGTGCAAAAGTTAATTTGTTCCCGATATCGTTCCACGCTTCGGAGTCTACCTTTACCTCGTAGGAGGCTATTCCAGAACCTACATCTGTGGCATTATTCCATTTAAAGACGGGAAACGGATTATTATCAAGGGACACCTTAGTCAGTATTGCTGGAGTAGATGGCGGTAAGGTATCTATTATAAAATTGCCGTTAACAATGGCGCCCTTGTTGCCAAGGGCATCCGACGCCCTCACCTCAACTGTGTGCGTTCCATCCGCCAGCGCCGTGGGCCAAACATACATTACAACATTCCCCACATTGCCCCATGTTCCACCATCTACTCTTACTTCATAGTATGCTGTTCCAGAGGCAGTAGACCAGTTAAAAGTGGGCTTGTTGTTATTGCCGGGTGTATTCAGTGTAACCAAAGAAATCCACAGGTCAGGTAACGCTCCCAGATTCAATCTTCCCGACCCGAATTGGTTGTCCTTGCCCGCTGTACCAAGTTCAATAGCCCGGCTCTCCAGGAAGCTCTTTATCTGGGAGGGAGTCCAGGTGGGGTTGGACTGCTTCACCAGCGCTGCGGCAGCGGAGACGTGAGGAGCGGAACTAGATGTACCGTAGAAAGCGCCTGGTGAATATGCAACTGTGCTCACTCCAGTGGGCGCCACGATATCTGGTTTTATCCTGCCATCTGTGGTGGGGCCTTGAGAGCTATATGTTTCCAGAGTTCCCGGTGTGTTCCAGGCTACCGCACCCACCGAAAAGGCATTGGTAGAATCAGCCGGTGGAATGGTAATACTTCCAGAAGCCACTATATATTGAATACCATGTTTTATATTAAAGAGGTTAAATTTCGAAAATTTGGTACCTGCATATCTTTTTACCGAAATGTAGTAAGTGCCGGTTGTGGAAACTGTATAAGATATATCTTCTTCCGGTATGCCGTCCATACTCTGCCGGTACGTTGATGAAGCAACTATGGCGCCGGTTGACGAATTAGCGAGATATAGATCGTAATCGTTGGTAGCTGAACCCCAGGGGTCATCCCACGTGAGTATTACTTCTACGGTGCTTCCGGCGCTAGCCGAGAAAGTTTGACCTTCGTCTTCGGAAGTAAAATTCAACACGTTATCATTGTCGTTATCTATCCAGGTTCCACCCCAGTGTTGCTGTCCCGAATTTCCAGCGGCATTCACCCACAGTATGCCTGCGTTCGTCGCTTTGGTTACAATCGTATTAATCGGGCCGGCGCCATCACCTGTGCCCGAACCGGGCCAACCTACCGAGTGTGAGATTATGTTCACACCTTGAGCTATAAGCCAGTCAACAGCATTGCCCATCTCAACATCGGTCCCGAAATTGACCAGATACAACTGGGCCGATGGGGCGATGTCATAGATTATCTCGGCGACACCGGTACCATGTTTTGAATTAGCCTCGATACTCTGGTCTGCCCGAAAGGATTTTGTGGTAACTGAACTGGGAAGCTCTGTTCCCAGTAGCGAGGTGTACCCCTGAAAGCCAGCGTCCAGTACCGCTATTTTTACTCCCTGTCCCTTGATATTAGCATTCCCCCAAATGTTTGATCCTATAACGGATGCTCCCTCACTTGTAATAATATCAAACACCGGTCTTGCCGGTTTTCTCACGCGGCGGATATCGGGACTATCGGCAAGGATTGTGAGGGAAGGTGTCGGCATCAAAGCTTGCACCCAATTACCGTACGATGTCTCTACCTGGCCGCCGGATGCTTTAACGGCATTAGTGGCAGCTTCATTTTTACCTGGTTCCACTTCCAATACTACCCTGACTTTTTCCACAGGCGGCTCTACAGTTTGCGGCAACATTTTGGAGGGGCCAAGCGGCTTTTGGGATTGGGCTTTTTCCCCTTTCTCAGCGAGAGATGAGTCCAATTTGGGGTGCTTCTTGACTGGCTCCGGTATGGGAGGCAGGTTCTCTATCTGGCCGTCGCCGTCGCCCGCAAGAATATAGGGGGATAAGAATCCGGAAATGAAAATAACCAGAAGTAACGCCAGAGGGATACGCCATGACCAGGCTGTTACTCTGGAAAAGTGGGAGAATATGCGGGAAGCCTTTAAATGAGAACTAACCCTGTGTATACCAAGTTTCAATATATTCGCTCCCGTTTGAAACGGTACCACAGACAATTTAATAACTTGTTATGTCGAAATGCAATTAAGATACGCTACTGTTCTTTGATGTTTAAAAACAGCTAAATATTAGCCTTAATAAATATGATTGTCAATAAATTATTAAGATAAGGCTTTTTACGTTAGAGTTAAAATCCCTCTCAGTCTCCCTTTACCAAAGGGAGAGGCTTTCAGTCGCCCCCCTTTTGTAAAGGGGGTGCCGAAGGCAGGGGATTTTAACCATTCACCTTTTCCACCTGCACCAGACAGGTGTTGGTTACGTTGGAACCACCCGGCGACACCCAATCCAGGCTGAGTACATTAGCGCAGCCTCGCCTGTCAATTCCATTCGCATCGGGGTCGTACCAGGCTCCCTGGGGCAGATCCACAACGCCGGGCATAATCCTTTCAGTAACCTTGGCCGGCACTATCATCTGACCGCGACCATTATATACCCGCACCATATCACCGCCTTTAATCCCCCGTGCAGTGGCATCCCGCGTGTTCATGGAAACAGCCTGGAGCGCCAACTCCTGGAGCCAGGGGACATTTTCAAACTGGGAAAGAGCGCGTATTTTGCTATGGGTAGAAATGAACTGAAGGGGATACTTCCAGACCAGTGGATCCCAGGGACTCTCCCACGTCTCGATATAGGTGGGTATGGGAGGAAGCTTGGGATTATTCATATCGGCCAGTCGCTGGGAATAGACCTCTATCTTCCCCGACGGTGTGGGGAAGGGATTATGCTCTTGGTCCTCTATCTGTTTTCTAAAGGCTACATAGGGTTCAGAGAGAGGGGGACGGTAGATAGCCTTTTCTTTGAATTCATCAAAGTTGGGTATTATACTAGGCCGGGCAATCTCGCGCAACCACTCCACTTCTGATTTATCGCTGTAGTGCTCGATACCCAGCTTTTTAGCCAGCTCTATACAGATGTCCAGGTGAGATTTCGATTCCCCAATCGAATCCACCACCTGTTTCATAAATCCAAAGTGGGGCACGCCATCGCCTGTTGTTATCTCGTTCCTCTCCAGGAAGGTGTTCGAGGGCAGGATAATATCGGCGAATTTAGCCGTGGGAGTCATGAACTGCTCATGCGTTACCGAGAACTCAACTTTTTTAAGGGCTTGGACTATCTTATTGATATTGAGATGCTGAGTGACATAGTTGGTATTCACCGTGTACAAAAACTTGATGTCTGTGTGATAGCCGCCGGACTTCCCTCGAAGAATAGCGTCGGCGACATCGGTAATGTGGATATGGCCGGCGCCGTGGAAGCCCCGTGTTCGTAAAGCATCAGGGCGTGGAGGTAATTTATCTTCAACGGCATTGTGGCCCCCGTACATGCCGCGTCCCAGCTTCATAAAGGGAAACCCCAGTAAACCGCTCCAGTTCCTTCCCGCCGGGTCGCCGCCGTGGATTCCGATGTTACCCGTCATGGCTGTCAGGACCATAGCTGCCCGGTGATATTGTTCCCCGTACGCAGTCCTCCCTGCAGCAATCCCCCCGATGAGGGCTGCCGGCTTAGTGGTTGCCAACTCCCGTGCCAGATTCACAATGGTAGAGGATGGCACGAGGGTAATGGGTTCGGCCCAGGCGGGTGTTTTGGGCTGGCCGTCGTTCTTTCCTAGTAGATAGTCCAGGAATTTATCGAAACCAACCGTATATTTGTCCATAAAAGCCTTATCGTATAGCTTTTCTGCAACCATTACATAGGCCATAGCAATAAGCATAGCGGTATCGGTCCCGGGACGGATTGGTATCCACTCGTTTGCCAGTGTTGCTGCCGATTCCGTATACCGGGGGTCGAGGCATATAATACGGGCGCCTTTCTCTTTTGCCTGGGCTAAAAACCAGGAGGTACCGGTATTCTGGATGGAATTAGCCGGGTCCCACCCCCATAATATAATAAGCTTGGAGTACAGTAAATCGTCACGGCTGTGACGCGTATCAAGGGAACCATAGTTGGCCAGGCTGGCAAAGTTAGCCGCCTCGCTGGAGGCTGAACCCCAGGACTGAGAGAAGCCGCCGAACATATTAAGCAGGATATCTACACATCTCCAGCCGTGAAGCCAGCCTATATCGCCGCCTGAACCCCGGAGTAGAATGGCTGCATTGCCGGAGGTTTCCTTAACCCGTTTTAGCTCTCCGGCGACAGTCTCCAGGGCTTCATCCCAGGAGACCCTCTGAAACTTGCCCTCTCCCCTTTCACCGACTCTTTTTAGGGGGTATAGCAGGCGGTCGGGGTGATATATACGTTGACGATAAGCCCGGCAACGGAGACAGGCCCGCACCTGAGGTTCCTCGCCGTTATCGGTTTCAAACCGGGTGATGACGCCGTCCTTTACATGGACCCTTAATAGACACGAACCGCCGCAGTGGGTATTACAGGCAGTGGTGATAACTTGTTCTTCGCTTGTGGACATTGAATCCTCCAAATAGTTAGATAAAAAGCAGACGAAACCCCCCGTCCTGATGTATCGGGACTGCCCCCTTTACGTAAAGGGGGTTACGGGGTTTCCTTCTTATCAACTCACTCTCACACCCAGTTTCTGCGCCGCCTGCCGGGGGAACTCCGGGTTGGAGAGCAACATATGTCCGAAGGCAACCATATCAACCCTCCCCTCACGGACGATCCTATCGGCGTATTCTGGCTCCGTGATGTTACCTACACCGATGACAGCTACTTTCACTACCTGTTTAATTCCCTCAGCCAGCGGAACGAAATAACCCTGCTGCGTAAAGCGCTCGTGACCGCTGCCACTCAGTCCGGCAGAGACATCAAAAACATCCACGCCGGCTTTCTCAACATGGAGCGCTGCCAGTTTGGCATCATTAAGGGTCAGTCCCCCCTCCACCATATCGTCGCCAGGGAAACGGTAGAATAAGGCGGTGTTCTTGCCCAATTTGCTCTTCACCTCTTTTATAACTTCCAGAGGGAACCGGAGCCTTTTAATCATATCGCCGCCGTATTCGTCGTTGCGTTTATTGGTATATGGGGATAGGAACTGGCAAAGAAGAAAGCCGTGGGCGCCGTGTAGCTCTACTGAATCAAAACCAGCATCCACTGCCCGGCGGGTTGCCTCCCCGAAAGACTTGATAATAGCGTTTATCTCCGGGACAGTGAGGGGTCTGGGCGCCTCGCTGCCTTTTGGGGGGACGATATCCGATGGACCAAAAGGCTGTTTTCCTGTAATTTCGCGCGAAGCTTTAGACCCGGCGTGGGTTAGCTGTATGGCTACTTTGGCCCCTTCCCTATGGATAGCCTTTACCAATTGTTCACAGCCGCCAATAAGTTTGTCGTCATACAGGCCCATCTGACCTGGGGACATCTGACCATCTTTAGAGACGTAGGTATGCTCGATTATTATGAGTCCTACGCCACCTCTAGCCCGGGCAGTGTAGTGCTTGATATGCCTATCGCTAACCTCTCCTTCGTCGGTTGCCATCTTGGTAGCCATAGGCGGCATTACCAGGCGGTTCTTGAGTTTAAGGCCATTTATGTTAATAGTATCGAAAAGTCCCGGCATTGTTCTCCTCCTATAAGTGTGTCATTCCCTACGTCATCGAGTAATAGAACTTGTTTGACTAATGTCCCATAGCTTAGACCTTTTTGAATAAAGGGTCAAGGTGGATTTTGGTTGCCTGTCGGTTGCCAATATTATTAGCAGGGATTTAAAAAAACACAAAAGTATAGTAAGAGGATTGAAGGGTATTGCAGTAGAGTTGTAGACTTAATAAATAGAAAAAGGGTATTAAATAAGTTGCAAAACGTGGTGCCGAGGGTGGGGGTCGAACCCACATGACCTTAGGGGCCAGCGGATTTTAAGTCCGCCGCGTCTGCCTGTTCCGCCACCTCGGCTCAAAGCTAACTTTCAAAAAGTTGGCGTTAAATTGGCGTTGTAATTTAATTCACGATGTTTTTGAGCTATCCCTGGGGGTAATACTTCGTCCAGTAACGCCATAGCATCGCTTTGCATCCCCTCAATTATATGGCTGTAGGTGTCCATTGTAAAGGCTACTGAGCTATGGCCCAGGGCTTCAGAGATAACTTTAGGCTTTGCTCCACGTAACAGCATGAGGCTGGCAAAGGTATGTCTTAAGTCATGGAAGCGCACACCACCATTAAGGCCCGCTTGCTTGGCCATTCTGCTGAAGGCATGGGTCAATCCACCTGGGTCTAACGGCTTGCCTTCCACACTGGCAAAGACTAGGTCGTCCAAAGTAAGCTCTTTGCCTAACTGCTGGCAAACCGCTTCCCTTGCTGTCCGATATTCTCTTAAGTATAGGGCTAACTTGGGGGTCATGGCGACACGGCGGCGATGCTTTCGGCGGTTCGCCAAGTCCGGGGCGGAATAGTGGGCCTTAACCCGGAGGATGTTGTTGACCCAGAGAGAGTCGCCGCATGGATTTAAACAGCGTTCGGAGCGTGGTTCTTTTAACCAAAAAGGCAGCGAGTTAGCTATAAACAAAAACCCTGATAACCATGCGCCGATATTTGGGGCATCCGAAAACGATGGCAGTTAGTTTAAAGGGCAAGCGGATTAAGCCCGATTGCCTCAACCAATATAGCCCCCCTACCCCCTTTAACCCCCCGCTAAAAAAGTGCGTGGCCATATTCGGGTAGAAAGTAGCAAAGAAAGAATAAAGATGCAAATAGAGAAAATCCTTCATTTACATCGCTGCGAATACGTTATGGAAAATGGCAAACAATGCCGGAAACCAGCCCGGGTTATCCTGTCAAATTATCAGCGTTATTGCAGGCAGCACGGTAAAAAGATTCAGGAAGGTCCGTAAGACATTAAAACCCTGAAAGAAGCAATCGAAGCTAAATGGCAATATTGCGGGGACTGCGGCCACATAAGAAAGTATCATGCGCATGGTATCTGCTATATATGCCGGGGACAAGCCCAACGGCATGAGTTTAAAAATAAGTGAAGAATCCCCTGGACTTAAGACGTATCCAGCATTGGCGTATCCATTGGGTTACCGAACCTTTACAGCGATGGCCGCTGGGAAAGAACTTTAGCCATTTCCACTTTCACGACCTTATTTATCGAGTAAGTGGGTCATGTAGCCAAAGGGCAACTACGAAACCGAGCCAGAGAGAAATGAATGAGCACCCCCAGACTAGCGACATAATAATGGGTTTATCATGGTCCTTAACGTATCTCGTACTCTCCATACCAAATTCATCTCTTATCTTAGATGGTCTTGTGGATAACCATCCAAACAATATTGAGATTATGATAAATCCCAAGAAAATGAATATCATTAGGAAAGTTTTGTCCATGTTAGTCTACCTCTGATAGATTCCCTGTTTGCATAGTAGGGGCTTTCAGTCTACTTTCACTCCACACTGAGGACAATAGACCATTCCCGGTGATAACTGCTGACTACATTGAGTGCAGTAATTCACGGGATTCCCTTTATCCATTTTCTTATATTCACCCTGAACTAACGATAATCTTTCCGCTGCAAGTACCCCTTTTTTCTCTTCTGCGGCTTCCTTGTTTATTTGGCCAATTAAGGCTGACAACTCCTCTTGGCTCATAAGGTTTTTGGCTATATCTGGTTGTAGTTCTTTAGTTACTTCAAAGGTTGCCTGACAAGTTGTGCAGACAAGAAACTGTTGCTGAGAAAAACTGAATGTGGGAATAAAAAATAATGTGAATTTCGTTCTAACCTGGTCTACAGAGAATACACCCGTTGTTTTACACGCTGGACATTTACGGATAACATAACCCAAACGGTCCTGATAACCTCTCGCCCCCCATATAAATACCATTCCCCCCTCCTGTCCTTATTAGATTATAAGTTGGCAAACTCGAACTTAGCCCCTTACCTCCAACAACTCACGGTACATGTACCTTGCTCGCTGTAAATTTTCATTGTTTGAAACGAATCCTGGCTACAGCTTCCAGCATCAAGTCTCGTACTTCTGTAATAGTCTCTCGCTCAATAGCTTTCTCAAGATATGGAACAGCAATTCCAGCTTGAGGCCCAACCTGCCCAAGGCTCCGCGCTGCATAACCACGAACATTGTAGTCCCCGTCAGTTAAAACGCTTATGAGCGATGTAGTCGCCGGGGCTGCGCTGGGGCCATAATGCCCAACTGCTCCCGCCGCCACCCTTAGCCAATCCTCCGCGTGTGGGGCGTTCCTAACCGAAGGTAGGCTGGCAGAGTCTAAGACAGCGACAAGGATGGGAAGAGACTGTTCAGGGTGCTCTTGCCAGCGGGCTAAACTCTCCGCCGCCAAGATTCTAACATGTCCGTCCTTAGTTTCGAGTGCTTGCCGGAGCTTCATAACGTTTTCAGAAGTATGAGGCGCCCTGCGCAAATCGAGAACACGATCAACGGTCCAGTCCGTTGATTCCTCGGTTGGTTTTCCGGCCGCCCTCTGACTTGGGGTTTGCTCACCCTTTTCATCCAATGCCCCTAGCGATCCTGCCGGGCCGGTCGGTCCCTGGCAGGCAGAAAGAAGCACAAACAAAACCAGAATTAAAACGGTGAATATGCGGTAGCGCATGAGAAAGCACCTCCAGCCGTGTTTGATAGCGCAACTATAGCCCCTTCTCTTTTTACCGTCAATGCCCTGAATCCTGTAGCGCCGACATGCGGGGGCTGTTTTGTATCAAGCTAAGGTTGACAAAATCAACCAGTGGCCTATAATAAAAGTGGAATTGACCTCAACCCGAATTGTCACCGTATGGTGCGCGTGTCCCGATTCATCGGGACTAGGGTTGGGGTTTTTATTTTGGCCAGAGTTGGACATAGACTTCACGGTGCTTTATTATCCCTCTGTATGTGTTGGCATCTGGCTTTTCCCCAAAGCTTCTATGAATGGCACCGGCCACCATATCAGCCATTTGTAGCAGGTTATTTCCCAAAGAGTTTTGAAGCTTAACCTCGCGGATGTAGCGCTGCTGCGGGTCGTTGGTGCGCTTCTTCAAATAGCTTGCCAATTCTCTCCTGAAGTCCCTGCTGCCGCTGCCATCTATGACCGCTATGGCATTGCTTAGATATGCCTTCGCGTTCTGGAAGACAAGACTGCTTGCATACTTGTAGAAAGAATTCTTGTATTTAAAGCCCGGCCCCTTCAACTTGTTCGGGTGCTTGTCAACAACGATCCCGTAATAGAAAAACTCGTAAGGCGCTATGGCACCAAGAAATCGCTCTCGGAAGTCCTTGTTGCAGTGGTTAAAGCGAAACTCAAAGCGCGAGTCTAATCGCAACTCGCGCCGCAAAAGCTCAATACGTTTGTCTGTCGCCCCGGCTTCCTCGTTATCCTCGAAGACCACCAGGGCTATCACGAAGTATCGGCTTGAGCCAGCGTCTATCTTGAGTCCAGGGTCTCCCGATTCGTCAACGAAAACTAGCATCTGCTTTTATGCAAAGAAGGGGCTTCAGTCCGAAAGATGGTAAAATTATATATTTTTGCCCCAGATACAAACCGTAGCGGAAATATTGGCGTTATTTTGGCGTTAAACTAAAAAGAACTGGTTATCACAGGCTGGCACTGTAGATACAAAACAGGCTTTCGGCAACTAACGCAATAGTTCCATTTTGTATCTAAAACAACTGGTTGACAACTTAGCTTAGAATTTTAAGTCCGCCGCGTCTGCCTGTTCCGCCACCTCGGCATGGACGAGACATCTGTAGAGATTGTATCATATACGACGGTCATCGGGAAGTGATAAAATAAATAAACATGCGTATTGGGATTATATCGGATACACATATTCCTCAACAGGTGGATAGTCTTCCCCAAAAGTTAAACGAAGTGTTTCAAGGGGTAGACCTGATTCTCCACGCTGGAGATATCTGTGAGCCTTCCGTTCTGGATGAGCTGGAGAGAATAGCCCCTGTCCTCGCCGCCCTGGGTGATGATGACCCTGTTACGGTTTATGATGCCCGGATGAAGCGGAATCACCGGATAACCATTGATGGTCATCGTCTGTGGTTGACCCACAGTCTGCCAAATCTTTCTCATAACGATTGGTATAAAGGTGTGTCTCCGCTAGACCCTTTAACCGGCACCACAGACATTATTGTATTCGGCCATACCCATATTCCGCGCATAGACTACCATAAAAATATTTTCCTGGTAGGGCCTGGCAGCGCAACCCTTCCGTCATATGTCCCAAAGCCGGGAACAGTGGCTATTCTGACTTTAGTAAACGGTAAAGCTGAAGCGTCCATAGAGCAACTGAAATAAAAAAGCCCCGAAAACTTGGGGCTTTTTTTAACAAGTTAACTCAGGGATGTCCAGTCTCCCCCAACCATCTTATATATTCACCCTGTCTGGCCTTCATTGATTTTATCTCTTCGTCTGTGAACCACTTATGGAAATCTACCTTATCCACAGCATAATGGGGACGGTAAAATTGTTCCCTTTCTAACAAAGGTACAGTGGCATCGATGCCAATGCCTCCTTCGAAAACCGATACAGGACGGGTATGACCCGCTCCCGCTCCCGCAGCCATTCTTTCGCTGGGTTGATAGGAATGGCCCCGACCCCCTACACCCCTGACTATATCCGTAGCGGGATTGACTCGTGTAGTAAGGGCAAAGAAAATATCCTCGGGAATGTACATGTTTATATCTTCATCCAGCGCTATTGCCAGGCGTATTCCTCTTACTGCGCCTAAAGTAGCTGCGAGAAGATTGCGCTGCATCCCCTCGTCGCTGCGACGCCGTTTCTTGACCTGGAAAGCAATGCCGCTCCAAACGGTTAGTCCTATGGGGTTATGCACATCAACGCAGAAGCCGGGGGCCATACGCCGGAAGAGCTCGAAGTAGCTGGCCTCCAAAGTCGGAGTAGAAGCGTAATTGGTTCCGAAATAAGGAACAAAGTAATACGGTTTATCCTTACGCATCGTAACAGCGGTTACCTCGAACCTTCGTGAGCGGTAAGCCCTGCCCAGATACCTGGCCCACTCGGGATGGAAATGGGCTACTCCTTGCTCGTTCATTTTCTCGGCTTCTTCTGTTTCCCACACCCTCTCGTTAGGGACGATGTAGCCCTCGATGACCATCTCGGCGTTGGCTATGGCGTAGGCGTCGACAGTCTTAGCTTTAACTATCTCCACCGGGGCATTCTGGAGGGTGCCCGCAATGGCAATTTCATCCATGCCAAAGGGGAACACCGTAGGGATGAAGCTACCTATGGCCATAACATCGACAGCGGGAGAGGGACAAATATTAACGGTGCACGGTATTTTACTGGTAGGGAAGGTATCGGCAATCTGGTCGCCATGTCCGCCGGGCACCATGTTGATAGAGGCGAAATCTTTCCCTCTCCAACCCATCCGGTAGAGAGCTAACTGGCTGGCATTATTTGCCCATTTGCCACTGATATAGTGAACGCCGGAGCCAAAGAAACGCCCGCCATCCATTTCAGTATGCTTTATCATAGGGAAGAGTTTCCAGGGGTCAACCTCCTCCTTGGGTAGGAAGACCTCCTGACAGGGGGCTTTGGTTACCACCCTGGGAGGGGTTGGCTGTTTTATCGCGTCCAGGATTTTAAATTTTAAATCCTTGAACTCTTTGCATCCCAGCAACTTTGCCACGCGGTCGCGCCGGCCATACATGTTAACGATATACCTTGAATTGGGATATCCCTTAACACTATCACAGACAAATGCCGGACCCTCATCAAAAGCCTTATTGATAGCTCCTACTTCAAGTATTGGGTCCACCTCAGGCTTGATAACCTTAAGATCCCCCTCAGCCTTAAGAAAGTCGATTGCTTCCCTGCAACTAGTTGGTAGCTTTACTTCAGCCATTGCCCTCTCCTTTTGTGATAATAGCTAACCTTATCTACGCCAACCCCGGACAACTCGTGACCAACTGGACTTTACCACCCCGCGCTCTGCGGTGAGAAGCTTTGCTATTTTAACGTTTGAATTTCGGATTTAGAATTTGGGTTTAAGCGTAGCCTGTCTTCCCCAACCAGCGGTAGTACTCGTGCTGATTGGCCCTTATTTTTGTAATCTCTTCTGGTGTCAGCCACTTAGTGAAGTCAACCTTATCCACCGCATACCGGCCCCGTTCGAAATGCTCCTTCGAGTTCAACGGCACTGTTGCATCGATACCGATGCCGCCTTCGAAGATGGAGACAGGCGTGACAGTACCTGCCCCGGCGCCAGCGGCCATTCGCTCTGCTGGTTGATATGACTGTCCCCTACCTCCCACACCCTTCAAGATGTCCGTTGCAGGGTTTACGCGGGTGGTCAGGGCAAAGAAGAGGTCCTCGGGTTCCCGGATGTTGATGTCCTCATCCACTATCATAGCGATGCGAAGTCCCCGCACCCCTCCCAGGCAGGCTGCGAGCATATTCCGCTGCATCCCTTCATCGCTCCTCCGTTGTTTCTTGCACTGCAACACAATGCCGCTCCATACCGTCAATCCCAGAAAATTGGACACATCGGTCACGAACCCGGGAGCCAGGGTATTGCAAATCTTATAAAATGTTGCTTCAATAAAGCATTGGTCACCCCATAACGAGCCGAAGAAGGGCACGAAGTAGAGGGGTTTATCCATGCGCCGCGTGACCGCCGTGATCTCGAACTTACGGGAGCGATAGGCCCGGCCCAGATAGCGCGCCCACTCGGGATGGAAGGGGGCCACACCCTGGCCCATCTTCTCGGCTTCTTCGGTCTCCCATACGCGCTCTTTAGGAACTATATATCCTTCAATCACCCATTCTGAATTAGCCACAGAGTAAGCGTCGACGGTCTTGGCTTTCACCAGCTCGACGGGGAAGCCTTGCAAGGCGCCGGCCATCCCTATCTCGTCCGTCTCGGGGAAAGCCATAGGGGCCAGCGAGCCCCAACCCATCATCTCTACCATGGGTGGCGGGCAGATGTTCACCGTGCAGGGTATCTTCTCGTTGGGGAACCTTTCGGCTATGAGATCGCCGTGGCCGCCGGGTACCATGTTAATAGAGGCATAATCTTTGCCCCTGAAACTCATCCGGTACAGTGCGAGTTGGCTGCCGCCATCTGCATATTTACCGCCGATATAGTGGATTCCGGAGCCGAAAAAGCGACCACCATCACGGGGTGAATGCTTTATCATGGGAAACAGAGCAAATGGGTCCACTTTCTCCCTGGGTATAACTATCTCCTGGCAAGGAGCCTTGTCTACGATTACCGGCTTAACAGGCTTCTTAGCGGCCTCGATAATCTTGAATTTGGCTTCCTTGAGGTCATCCACGCCAAAAAGTTTAGCAACCCTTTCTCTCCTGCCCCAGAGGTTGACTACATACCTGGCATTAGGATACCCTTTTATGTTCTCACATACAAAGGTTGGGCCATCGTCAAAGGCTTTGTTGAGAGCGCCCACTTCAATTTCAGGGTCGATTTCTGGCTTGAGAATCTTTACATCATCTGGATTCTCAGCCCTGAGCCAATCAAGGGTAGTACGTTGGTCTTTTAGCGCCTCTTCGCGTTTCACTCGGATCTCCTTTTTAAATATAATTTATTTATTTCAAAACCGAAGATAAATCTTGCCCTTGAATTATTATTTAAAACGTATTTCTAATTCAAATAGCAATTTATGTTGTGATTGTACCCAGTTAACCGCACCTTTGTCAACTGCCGGAAACCGTGCGACTTCAGGTTGCGGAGCCTGATGTCTGAACATATAATAATACTGCTAATTAAAAAATTCAGAGGTTAATAATGCCTGCATTAGACAAAATCCTCGGTGGATTAACTAAACCGGCTCGCTATGCGGGTGGTGAATGGAATATCCAAATTAAAGACTGGGATTCCACATCGGTACGGATTGCCCTGGCATTCCCGGATATATATGAAATAGGCATGTCTAATCTGGCTATACCCATATTATACGAAATAATAAACCGGCAGCGGAGCATGTTGGCAGAGCGTGTTTATGCTCCCTGGATAGATATGGAGAACGCTCTTCGAGAGTCCAGATTACCCTTGTTTAGCCTCGAGACCAAACGCCCAATCAGGGATTTCGATATCCTTGGCTTCTCCCTGGGTTATGAGCTTACCTATACCAATGTACTGAACATGCTGGATCTGTCAGGGATACCTATCCTGACTAGAGATAGAGACAGTGATAGAGATAATGCCCCTTATCCGCTTGTAATAGCCGGGGGTGGCGCCTGTTTTAACCCCGAGCCTATGTCTGATTTCATTGATTTGTTTGTCATCGGCGAGGGTGAAGAGGTTGTTGTCGAGCTGTTGGAGCTTTATAAGAACCTTAAGGAACAAGGCCAGAAACGGCCTCCCAAAATGGACTTTTTACGTCAGGCAGCGAACATTGCGGGTATCTATGTGCCGCAATTCTACCAAGCACAGTATTATGGGGATTCAGGTATACTCAAGAGCTTCAATCCTGTCATACCTGGTATCCCGGATAAGATAGAACGCCGCGTGGTTGAAATCCTTCCTGCAGCAGTCACGCATTCCGTTGTCCCCTATGTTGAGGTTGTGCATGACCGCGGTGTAGTAGAAATCCAGCGGGGCTGTACCAGGGGCTGCCGCTTTTGCCAGGCTGGAGTTATATACCGGCCGCTAAGGGAACGTCCTGTTGAAGAGGTTGAACAGGCTATTTCCCAGATTATCCGTAATTGTGGTTTTAGCGAGGTTTCGTTGCTGTCGCTGAGCACCAGTGATTATGCCGGTATTGAGAACCTGGTCAGTGACCTGTGTCGCCGTTTTCAACAGGAAAGCCTTTCCTTATCTCTGCCCAGCCTGCGTATCGATAACTTTTCAGTAAAGCTTATGGATTCTCTACCAGCCAAACGCAAAACAGGGCTAACCTTCGCCCCGGAGGCAGGTACCGAAAGGCTTCGTCAGGCTATTAATAAAGGGGTTTCTGAGGAATTAATTCTGCAAACCGTATCTACTGCCTATGAACATGGATGGCGTAGCATTAAGCTCTATTTCATGATTGGGTTACCTACAGAAACAATGGATGATGTGGATGGCATTAGCGATCTGGTGGGGAAAATAGTACACGCAGGGAAGGTTAAGGGCAGTTTACCCAGGGTGAGGACAAGTGTTGCTGTATTTATTCCCAAACCACATACCCCTTACCAGTGGCTGCCTCAGGAAACACTGGAATCATTAACCCCTAAATACGAAAGATTAAAGATGGGAATCCGTCGTGCTAAGGCATCGTTTTCGTATCCCGATATAAAAACCAGTTTCCTCGAGGCTGCTCTATCACGGGGAGACCGAAGATTAGGAAAGGTTATACAACATGCTTTTGAGATGGGTTGCCGTTTTGATGCCTGGTCGGAAAAGCTAGATTATGCAAAGTGGCAACAGGCTTTTGAATCGTGTGGTTTAAGCATGCACTTCTATGCACACAGACAACGGACACTAGATGAACTTTTGCCATGGAGCAACATTGATTTAGGGGTGAGACCTGCCTACTTATGGCGGGAATTTCAGCGCACGTTTAAAGACCAGGGAACTCCTGACTGCCGGCATAATCTTTGTAATGTGTGCGGTATGGAAGAATGGTCCGAATCGTGTAAAAAGAAATACCAGGTATTATTGGACAATAAAGGCGCTAAGACCGTTGAGCTTACTTAATCTTTACTCAATATTGTGGTATTTGTAATACATTGGGAGGTATGCAGCTATGGGTATGATGACAGGTATCGAATACAGGGAGAGTCTTAAATTACTGAAACCGGAAGTCTACTTTATGGGGGAAAAGATTAAAAGTATATTAGACCATCCTGCTTTTATTCCTCATATAAACGCAGCAGCCCTGACCTACGACATGGCTTTGGCCCCGGAGTTCGAGGAATTGACTTCAGCAACTTCCCATCTGACCAATCAAAAAATAAGCCGTTTCACTCATATCCACCATAGCCATGACGATTTGATAAAAAAGGTAAAGATGCTCCGGGCTATCGGACAAC
>Ga0082335_1002970_pt1 | contig 29407 bp, 23 predicted proteins | sample Subgrocontami58m_FD_72375 | JGI IMG/M metagenome (GOLD analysis project Ga0082335, IMG submission 72375) | Subsurface groundwater microbial communities from S. Glens Falls, New York, USA - GMW37 contaminated, 5.8 m (SPADES assembly) (version 2) ...
CTGCTGGAAGGACAACGTTCAATATGACGAAGCCAAATACCTGGCCGGCTTGCAGAAACGTGACGTCAAGCTCTACGCCAGTCTCTATGCAGCACCAGCCGCAAAAAACGAAAGTGAATAAGCACTGAACAATCCTATCTTTATGTTGACGGAATACCTCAGAGGTCTCCGCAGTAAGTCGCCCGGTTAACGAGATCAGCCAAGGGGAAAGATCTATCCGCAGCAGCATGCCTTCCGCTTGGGTGCTACGGAGGACGGGCAGCCGTGGAGTAATCACGCAGCATTGGTGCAATGCCTGGCCTGCAGGCGTGAACGCTGCGTTCCTGATCAGACCACTTCATCCCCGGCCCATGTACGGCATCTGCGTTGCCATCACCGTCAGGAACGGCACATTCGCATCCAGCGGCAAGCTCGCCATATACACAATCGCGCGCGCGATGTGATCCGCATCGATCGTCGGTTCGCTCGCGATCGCCCCATTGGCCTGACGAACGCCGCGACTCATCTTCGCTGTCATCTCTGTGGCTGCGTTGCCGATGTCAATTTGGCCGCACGCAATGTCGTAAGCGCGCCCATCCAGCGCCGTAGATTTCGTGAGCCCAGTGATGGCATGTTTGGCGGCAGTGTAAGGAGCGGAGTTCGGCCGCGGCACATGGGCGGAGATCGAACCGTTATTAATAATCCGGCCGCCCCGCGGCAGCTGAGCTTTCATCAGTTTGAAAGCTTCCTGGGTGCACAGAAAAGCTCCAGTCACGCACGTGTCCACCACCGATTTCCATTGCTCAATCGTCAATTCTTCCAGTGGCACAGGCGGCGCGCTGATGCCCGCATTGTTAAAGAGCAAATCGAGCCGACCAAACACCTCCTTGGTTTTCGCGAACAACGCACGGACACTTACCGGATCGGTTACATCGGCCGGCACGACCAATACTTCCGACCGGCGGGAGCCCGCTTGAACGGCGGTTTCCTCGAGTTTTTCAGGTCGGCGGCCGGCCAGCACCACTGAAAATCCTTCCGCCAGGAGCGCCAGCGCGCTCCGCTGGCCAATGCCCGAACCCGCCCCGGTGACCATGGCAATTTTTGCAGTTGAATTCATGATTGAGCTGTCGATCTGGTGGGCGGCGAGCTCAGAACTATTAATCGTTGCAAAAGTCCCCCCTCTCGCTGAACCGTCGCCTCGATTAAGCGCCTTCCGCTGCTTTTTTAAGCGCCGCTTTCGTGGCAGCTTGGAGCGCATCCAACTCCGGTTTGAAATCACGCCGCGCTTCCGTCGTCATTCGATCGATGAACAGAATGCCGTTCAAGTGATCGACCTCGTGCTGGACCGCCCGAGCGAGCAGCCCGCCGCAGCGGAATACAATCTTTTCCCAGTGTTCGTTGAAGGCCATGACTTCGACCGAGGCCGGCCGGGTAATGTCCGAATAGATTTCAGGAAAGCTCAAACAGCCTTCCGGGCCTGTGGCTGGTTCGCCGAGCGGTTTCACCTCCGGATTGATCAACACCAGCGGCATGAACTCTTTCACCTCGACCGGTTGGCCGCCCATCTCCATGGAAGAAGGCCGGTCGGTGACTTCGGTCACATCGAGCACGGTGAGTTGCAGCGCGCGCCCAACCTGCTGCGCAGCCAAGCCAACGCCCCGCGCGCCGTGCATGGTTTCGAGCATGTCCGCAATCAACCCGGTCAACTCGGGCGTCATCGCTTGCACTCGGGCCCCTTTTTGGCGCAAGGCTGGATGCCCGTATTTCACGATCGGCAAAATCATTCGAAAAAATTATTTCGAAAATAAACCGTATTTCCCAGGGAGCGGCAACTACTTTGAGGGCCATTGCCGAAGCATGGTGACGAGATCGAGCAAGTGAGGGCCACGGCCATTGGCGACGTAAAATCCGCTCGTGGCCACGCCTAAGAGCACGCATTCGGCGTTGTCGAATCCGAGCAGTTTGGCCAGACAAAGTCCGGCGTTGAAGTGGTCGCCAGCGCCGGTGGTGATCATCGGCCGGGAAACATACGGCCCCGGCACCACATCCGCTTGACCCGCGCAAAACGCGAGGGCGTAGGTCACCGGATGAATCGCGATCGTGTGCACCGGAACCCGTTGGTGGACCTCGCGCGCGAGATTCACCAGACTGTCGGCGTTGGATTCGGGGACCGGCAGCCCGAGCGCCTCGGCGATTTCACCGGCTTCTTTTTCGTTCATCCCGAGAATCACATCAAAATAGTTTTGAAATTGGCTGATCAATTTCAGCGCGCGGACAATGTCGTCGTCCGTTCGTTTCTGAGGATCAGCCAGATCAAAAAAGATGAACCGCCGAGGGCCAGTCAAGGCGGGGCAGAGTTCGTGCAGGAGCGATTCCCAAATCGCGCTCATGTGCGCCACCATCGTCCAATTCACGAACCCGACCAGGCTCGACGAGTTGAATTTGGCGGCGAATTTCTCCCGGCCGAAACGGTTCTGAATGTTCGCCCAGGTAATTTCGTTTAACTGCGTCGATTTTCCGAAAAGGACTTTGCCGTCCTGAAACTCCAACGCATCCGTGTGGCACGGCTCCGCAATCGAGTATACTTCCGCTTTTTCCGCGAGCGGCTTGAAAACCGGGTGCAGCGCGGGGAAACCGAGATTTCCCAGATACGTCACCCGCACGCCGAAATTCGCGAGCGCCTCCGCCATGATGGGACCATTCCCGCCGAGTTTCGTCCGCTGCGTGACTAATTCGATGTTCGTGCTCTTCCCGGCCGCTTCGCGCAAACGATCGCCCAAGGCCGCAATCGTCGGTATGCGCGTGAACGTGCCGGCGTTTTGCCGCTGATCCACCACGTGAATGATCTCGTCGACAAACCCATCCAGGCCGATGAACGCCGACAAATGAGCGGCTTTCGACCTGGCCTCGATTAATTTCTGTGCGCAACGTTCGTGCATATGCCTGTGGGAAAAACCATTCTTCCTTTCTACGCCCCAACTCCGCTCGAATTCCCTGCCCTGCTATTCCAGCTCGACCCCGAGCAACTGTAGCAATCGCTCCAACTCCGCGTCGCTGAAAAATTGAATTTCCACCGTTCCCTTGCCCTGGCGATAGCGCAAGCCGACCTTCGTGCCCAGACGCTGCTTTAACCGGTTTTCCAGGTCCGCGATTTGAGCGTCGCGCGGCTTGGCCGGCTGCGTTTTCGCCCCCGTCGCGCTGGTGTTGGGCGCCTGCTGCAAATGCGCCACGAGCTCTTCCGTCTGCCGGACGTTCAAGCCATCGCGCAACACACGCTCAGCTGCCCGGGCTTGCTGCTCCGCCGAATTCAACCCGAGAATGACTTTAGCATGGCCGACGGAAAGGCGGCCGGAACGGATTTGGTCCTGCACCGACGGCGGAAGTTTTAACAACCGAAGCGCATTGGCCACCGCGGCCCGGCTCTTCCCGACCTTGGCCGACGCTTCCTCCTGGGTCAGCTGAAACTGTTCAATCAATTGTCCGAACCCAAGCGCTTCTTCGAGCGGGTTCAAATTCTCACGCTGCAAATTCTCGATCAACGCCAGCTCCAAAACCGCCCCGTCATCGGCCTGCCGCACGATCGCGGGAACTTCTCTCAGCCCCGCCAATTGCGCCGCTCGCCAGCGACGTTCGCCCGCGATCAATTCGAAATGATCCGAATGAGCTCGCACGATCAACGGCTGCAAAATTCCTTGAACCCGGATCGAATCAGCCAATTCGCGCAGGGATTCTTCCGAAAACTGTTTCCGCGGCTGAAATGGGCAAGGACGAATCTGGCTGAGCGGCAGCTGACGAATGCGCTCGCCCTGTTCGGTGGGCGCGGGGGCCGGAGTGGCCGAAGCCGCTGCGGCAACCGGAGGCGCGGGCGGCGCGGGGGTTGCGCCGAGGAGCGCTCCCAGGCCCCGGCCAAGAGCTGGTTTTGCCATAGGCGGACTTTAGAAGCCAAACGCCCAAACGAAAAAGGAAAAATTTCCGAAAGCTGACACGGTGCGCCATTGCCGCGGACGCTTGCTTTGCCGTAGCTTGGATTCGTGAGCAAAAAGAGCGCAAAAATTGCCGAACTGCTGCGCGGGTTCGAGCCCAGCGACGTTGATCCGCATTACGCCGGTTACTTCGCCTGTTTTAATCGGGAACAATTCTACGAGGCGCACGACGTGCTCGAGGAGCTCTGGCTCAAACAGCGCGGCCAGGCGAATGATCTTTTCTTCAAAGGGCTCATTCAACTCGCCGGCGCATTCGTGCATCTCCAAAAGGAACGGCTGAAACCGGCGGCGGCGCTGTTTCGTCTCGCGCAAACGAATTTAAAAAAGTATCCGCCGGAACACGAACGGCTGGGAGTGGATTCGGTTCTCGCCGTCATCCACCATTGGCTCCGCGAACTCGAGATGGGCAACTTCGAAACCAATCCGCTCCATCATCAGCCACCGCCCAAACTCCAGCTTAAAGTCTGAAGGAATTTGAAATTCGAATGAGAAGACCTGGAAATGAGGACACTTAAACCCGAGGCACTAAATCCGAAATCCGACCTGTCCTCCGAAGCTTTAGCGAAGGAGGAAATAATTCCCAAACCTTCAAATCCAAAACCCAAAACAAAGCCATTGCTGGCCATTGGCCTTCATGGAAAGCCCCTGCTCGTTTTGAGCATTTGAATTTTGGTTCTTCGAGGAGAGCGAATCCCACGAAAATCGCCCTCCTCTCCCCGGCCCTCTCCTCCAAGAGTGGCGGAGAGGGAGAAGACAAACCAGCTGCACTCTGATCCCCTCATCCCCTCATCCCCTCATCCCCTCATCCCCTCATCCCCTCATCCCCTCATCCCCTCATCCCCTCATCCACTCATCCACCCATCCATTCATCCACCCATCCACCCATCCACCCATCCACCCATCCACCCATCCATCCATCCATCCATCCATCCATCCATCCATCCATCCATCCATCCATCCATCCATCCACTCATCCACTCATCCATTCATCCACCCATCCATTCATCCACTCATCCATCCATCCATCCATCCGCCGTGCTGATTCGAACTTCCACTTGTCGAATTTCTTTCCAACGGTATCGTGTCAACCATGATTGAGGAATTGGTTGACGCGCCCGCCCGCAGCCGCTTGGCCGAGCTGGGCGGCAAGGTTCTGGCCGGCGAAAAAATTTCCCGCGACGAGGCGCGCTGGCTGTTCCACCTGGAAACGAACGGCGACATTGTCGATCTGCTCGCATGGGCCAATCGCATCCGCGAGCATTTCAAGGGGAACAAAGTCCATCTCTGTTCGATCGTGAACATCAAAGCGGGAGGCTGCTCCGAGAATTGCCGGTTCTGCGCCCAATCCGCCGCGTATCAGACCGAATCTCCGCGTTACAACTTGATTGAGGAGGCGCCGATTCTCCGGGCCGCCACTGAAGCGCAGGAGCAAGGGGTCACAGCGCTTGGTCTCGTGGCCGCATGGCGGGGTCTCGAAGAAGGTCCGGCGCTCGATCAAATCTGCGAGCGGCTCGAGACGCTCAAGAACGAAGGGAAAGCGCGTCCCGACGCGTCGCTTGGGATTATTAAAAATCCACGTGTGGCCGAGCGTTTGAAGAGCGCAGGGCTCGAGTGTTACAACCACAATCTGGAAAGCTCGCGGACCTTTTTCCCGAAAGTCTGCGACACCCATACGTATGAGGAACGGCTCGAAACCATCCGTCACCTCAAACGCGCCGGAATCAAAATTTGTTCAGGCGGAATTATCGGCATGGGCGAAACTCGCGACGACCGCTGTGAGTTGGCGTTGTCGCTGCGGGATCTTGGCGTTCACATCGTGCCGATCAATATTCTCAATCCGATTCCCGGCACGCCGTTCGCCGACCGCCCGGCGCCGCCTCCGATGGAAATCCTGCAGACCATCGCGTGCTTCCGTTTCATTTTGCCCAAACAAGAAATCATGATCGCAGGCGGTCGGACGGTGAACCTGCGGGATTTGCAAAGCATGATCTTCATGGCTGGGGCGAGCGCATTGATGGTGGGAAATTATCTGACGACGCTGAACCAGCCCGTCGAAAAAGATCTGCAAATGCTGCGCGATCTCGGCCTGGATCCCAGCTGGGACAAGCACGGCTTCAGCGACCAGGATCGCGAGAATTGACGATTGCAGATTGACGATTGACGATTTGGATCAACCGTCCACCATCGCTGAATCGTAACGAGAGGTTTCGGATTCCGGCAAATCGTCAATCGTAAATCTCGGAATCGTCAATTCTCAAAGGGCGGCGGGAATAACGCCAATGGCCAAGATGCTGCACGCTTGAATCGGCTTGAGCCCTAACCGTTCCGCTTCTTCCAACACCTGCTGGGATTCCGTTCCCGGATTCAGCCAGAGTTCATCGCAACCCCGCTCGGCAATTTCCGGGAGCAATTGCAGCAGCACAGCAGGACGCACATAAACCGTAACCATGTCCGGTCGGACGGGCAGATCGCGCACGCTGCGGTAAGCGGTCAACCCTTCGACTTCCGTCTCGTTTGGGTTGATTGGGTAAACCGTGTAGCCTTGCTGCTGGAAAGCGCGCACTGCCTTGTTGCCATATCTGCTCCGGTCGTTCGAAGCTCCTATCACAGCCACAGTTTTCATAACCGAACTATCCATTTGAAATCACGCGCGGGCAAATCGGACCGCTGAAATGTTCCAGTGAAGGAAGTCTTCAGCTAGGCACCGCCGCGAAAGGCGTTGACCCAGCCTCTCAACCTCCCTATAGAAGCAATTCAACCCGCTCAATCTCATTAAAATTATGAAAACTGCTCTGCTTAACCTCGTCGTTTGTTTGCTGCTGGCCGGATGCGCTTCGAATCAAACCAAGGATTCTTCGGGTTCGACCGATCGTTCCACCACCATGATTCCGATGACAGCTGCGCCGAAAGCGGACGCTGAAACTATTTCGAAGTACGTGCAAGCGCACCCGGAACTGCCCCAAGAAGTCAAACAGGCGATGCTCAGCCAAAAGCCGGCGGCCGGCATGACGCCGGAACAACTGACGCTCGTCTGGGGTTCCCCAGCGGAAGCCAAACAAATCCTCGGCATTTCCGGAAAACGGGAAGAATGGAATTATCCAGATGGTCGCCAAGCGCGCTTTCAGTTGGGCCTGCTCTACGAATGGAAATAGCCATTTCCGAATTCGACATCGCCCGTCCCCAACGTTACAGTTCGCGCCATCGTGGAAAGTGCTGACCTTTCGCTCCGGACTGACGGCGCCACTCCGTCCCTTCTCGAAAAACATCCGGCCCCAAAGACGGGCGTGTGGCCGATTTTGCTCTGGCTGACGTTGGTTGCGGCCGGCCTGTTGCTGATTGTTCGGACCGCTCCGCCGAATTTCACCCAGCACAACGAAGACAGGATCGCCGGTTACGTGCAGGACGCGGTCGATCAAGGTCATTGGATGTGCCAGCGCGATGGCGCTGGAAACATCACATCCAAACCGCCCCTCTACACGTGGATCGCTTCGGCCGCCACGCTGTGGGCCGGGCGGATCACGCCCGCCACGCTTTACTTTCCATCCGTCCTCGCCACCTTCGCGGCGGCCTGGCTGATTTTCGGTTTCGGCAGAAAAGTTTTTGGATCGAACGCGGCTTTCCTGGCCGCGGTGGTTTTTTTGCTCTCGGAGGTCGCGGACGAACAGATGGCCATGGCGCGGTTTGATGGGCTGTTTTCCGCGTGCATTATTGCGGGAGCTTGGGCCGCATTCCGCGCGTGGAATTCAGGCCGGGGATGGGTTTGGTTTTGGCTCGCCGCCAGCGCCGCCACGCTGACGAAAGGCCCTCTCGGGATTGTCCTGGCCGGCGCGGGCTTGCTGGCTGCGTTTTGGGAAAAACGGTCGGGCGCTCCGGCGGCCATGCGCGGCTCGCACTGGCCGGGAGTGGCGCTGTTCATGGCCATAACCCTGGGATGGTTCGCGCTCGCTTATCGCGAAGCCGGCCAAGCGCTCATCGATAAAATGCTCGTGCAGGAATTGGTGGTGCAAAGCGTTTCGGATCACGGCGATATTCCACTCGTCTCCTTTTACAAACCGTTCGTCTATTTTCTTGGTGAATTCGCGCCGTGGAGCCTCTTCGCGCTGTTCGGTTTTTGGCGAACGATCCGCCAGCCCGCGGCAGACCCGGTCGAACGCCGGTGCGAACGCTTTTTGTTCTGCTGGTTCGCAGCCGGCTTAGTGCTGTTCTCGCTGGCCGCTCATCAACGTTCGCGCCTGATTTATCCGCTCATTCCACCGGCCGCGTTGATGGGCGGACGCGAACTGGCGCGCTGGCTCGCTAGTCGTTCGATTCGCACGATCTGGAAACCAGTCATCGCTCTTTCTGTGTTCGGCCTGTTCGTCATCGCAACCGCGCATCAGCTGATCGATCCGCGGACGCGGCATGTCAAGCGGACGGCCGGATTGCGCCAGCTGGCCGCGCTGGTCGAGCGCGAAGGGGGCAAGGAATTCCCGCTCACACACGTCGATTCGCCGTTCGCTTTCCAGTACTTTCTCGGGACGCAGCGGCCCAGCACAACGGCGAAGTTGGCCGAAACGCTCTTGCCGCAAAAGAACGCCGCGTTCATCGCGGTGCAAGACGCGGACACTCTGCAGGGCCGGTTTCAGACCCTCGCGCGCTGGCCCGAAACAGGCCGGCCCGTTCTGCAAATCGTCAGCAATAGGCCGGCTTTGCGGCGAGAGGCTCAAACGGCGCTTTTTTGGCAACGGTTCGAGATCATTCTTGATCGAGCCCGGCTCGAACATAGCCGCGGCGCGTCTCTCAATTTTGTTGCGGAAGCACCGGATGCTAACGTGACGATTCGGAACTGCGGCGATTCTCCGGACGAACTCGAAGCTCACTTTGCCGGCTCGCCTGACACAACCCGCAGGAAACGAAAGCTAGGTCCTGGCGAAATTTGGCAGTTTCGCCCGCCGCAGCAATGACCCACGCCTGCAGCCGAGCGGTGAAGGTACGCACGTGAGAGCGGCCATCCGCTCAAATTCTTGCTTTGGGTCTTGATCTGGCTCGGCCAAGATTCGGCTTGCTTGCGGTTCCTTTTTGGGAGATTAAAGCGCGACTTCTGGAAAAACACGAAGGCCATGACAAAAGTAATGTTGATCGGATTGGGGCGCTGGGGCAGCAACCATCTGCGGGTGTTGCGCTCGCTGCCGGTCGAATTGTTCGTGGCCGAAATGCAGCCAGCCCAACTGGAAACAGCCCGTAAACTCGGCGTGGATGAGGCCCATTGCACGACGAACTTTCGCGATTTCCTCAACAACGTCGACGCCGCCGTCGTGGTGACTCCAGCCACGAGCCATTTTTCCATCTGCCGCGAATTCCTGCTGGCGGGCAAAGAAGTTTTCGTTGAAAAACCGATCACGCTCAAATCCTCCGAGGCGCGCGACCTGGCGGAGTTGGCGGACCGCACCAATCGAATCCTTCAGGTCGGCCATATTTTTCGTTACGACACGGCCTCGCGCTGGCTGCGCGAGGCGATTCAGAACGCGCGCTTCGGCCGGTTGCAAATTCTGCGGAGCAATTTCAGCGGGTTCAAACGGCCCCGGAACGACAGCGGCGTGATGTTTGCCGATGCCATTCACTTCATCGATTTGTTTAATTATTTCCTGAGCAGCACGCCGAACCGAGTTCACGCGATCACGAAGGATTTCCTCGGCCGTGGCATGGAAGACGCCTCGCTGATTTCACTCGAATATGACACGGAGCACGGCCCGATTTGGGGACTGGTGGAGACGAACTATTTTCTCCCGGGCAAAGTTCGCGATCTGACTGTCATCGGGAACGAACTCAGCGCAGTGTGCGATTTCAACGTCGCGCAATATAAAATCAAAACGTTCCAAAACAAGCACGTCAAAGCCGGGCACGATTTCAAAGCCCAGGAAGGCACGCTGAACCAGGTGGAATGTCCGCCGGAGGAACCGCTCATGTCCGAACTGCGGGCCTTTCTCGATTCAGTTCAAACCAGGCAGGCCCCTTTAGCGGGCGCTTGGGACGGTTACCATTCGGTTCGAATCCTCGAAGCAGCCATGGAATCGGCCAGCACCGGCCGCACCATCGCTTTAGAATCTTGAAACTTCCCTCGCCCCGCGAGTTGTCCGACAACCCTCAGAACATTACGAACATGCGAGCGATTCCTTTATCCAAATGTTTCCTGAATGACGAACTCAAAGACGCCGTCCGGCGCGCCGTCGAATCCGGCCAGTACATCCTCGGCCCGGAAAGCAAAGCGTTCGAAGCCGAACTCGCCGCGCACACCGGAACCGCGCATTGCGTGCTGGGCTCATCCTGGACGATGATCGTGTTTCTGTTGCACCAGGTCATGGGCCTCAAACCCGGCGACGAGGTCATTGTCCCGTCGCACACCGCGTTTCCAACCATGGAACCGCTGATTCACTGCGGGGCCAAGCCTGTCTTCATCGACATCGACGACACTTACTGCATCGATCCTGATGCGATCGAAGCCGCCATCACCCCGCGCACGGTCGGCATTATTCCCGTCCATCTTTACGGCCATCCCGCGGACATGGACCGCATCCTCGCGATCGGCGCAAAACACAAACTCTGGGTCATGGAAGATTGCGCCCAGGCTCAAGGCGCGAAATACCGAGGCAAACGGGTCGGATCCATCTCCGGCTTGAGCGCTTTTTCGTTTTATCCCTCGAAAAATCTGACGGTCTTGGGAGATGGCGGTTGCGTTTGCTCGAACGACGCCAATCTGATGGGAAAACTGCGCATGCTCCGGAATCATGGCCGCAAGGACAAGTACCTCCATGAGATCGCCGGTTACAATGTGCGGTTCAACGAAATTCAAGCGGCGGCGGGACGAATCGGCCTGAAGCATCTCGATGAGCTCAACGCCAATCGCCGCAAGATTGCCGCCCATTACAACCAACGCTTGCAAGGGATCGTTCAGACGCCGCCGCAGCGGCCGTGGGCGGAACCGGTTTATCACATGTACGTGGTGCGGGCTTCCCGCCGCGATGACCTCGCGAAATTCTTGAAAGATCATCGCATCGAAACCGGAATTCATTACCCCGTGCCAAATCACCAACAGCCCGCAGTAACCGCGCGCTTTTCGGGAATCCCTCAGTTGCCGCGGACCGAGCAAGCCGTCAAAGAAATTTTGTCGCTGCCGATTTTCGGAGAGATGACGATTGAAGAAGCAGACTTGACCTGCGATGCGATCCTTAATTTTTACCAGAAAAAATGAAGCCGGTCGCTGAAGCCGAGGTTCGGCAGGCGACCTCAGGTTCCCCTGCCCGGTCGGCCGCCAACGCGACGCCGCTGCTCAGTCTGGTCATTCCTTGTTTCAACGAGGAAGGAAATTTGCGGCCGCTCATTCAAGCCATTCGCGAGGCGCTCGATCCGCTCCAACTCAGCTACGAGGTCGTTATCACCGACGATTGCAGCCGCGACAAATCCTGGCGCGTGCTGGCCGAACTCGCCCAAGCGGACCCGCGGATCCGGGCGCAGCGGTTCGCCTTCAACTGCGGCGAGTCCGCGGCCAGCTGGGCCGGCATGAAAAATTCCCGCGGCCGTTATATTGTCACGCTCGACGCTGACCTCCAGAACGACCCGCGCGATCTCCCGAAGTTTCTCACTGCCCTCGAAAAATTCGATTGCGTCTGCGGCACGCGTGTCGAGTCGCGCGGGCAAGGCGATCATTTCATCCGAATCGCATCGTCGCGCATTGCCAATTGGGTGCGCAACAAATTGTCCGGGGAACAGATCAGCGATGCGGGCTGCACGTATCGGGCCTTCAAAAGAGAGTGCATCGAGCCGCTGAAGTTTTTTAAAGGAATGCACCGGTTCCTTCCGACGCTCTTCAAACTGGAAGGGTTCACCGTCACCGAGATTCAAGTGAGCAACAATCCCCGGTTTTCAGGCTCGAGCAATTACGGTGTTTGGAACCGGTTGTTCGCCTCGTTTTACGATTTGCTGGCAGTGCGCTGGATGAAAAAACGAATGTTCCGCTACCGAGTCGAGGAGCGAATCAACGAGTAGCGAAGTTGCGCACCTCCGCATCCTTCCCCTTGCTGGCTTCGCGTTCAAATTCGCCGATGTCCTTCTTATGATCCTTGACCATCATCTTCACAACGCGCGTGCGAGCGCTTCCGACAATTGGTGCGCGCTCAACGAAATCGGGTTTCCTTTCATGCTGCTCGATTTCAGGCTTCGCTCCACCAACTCCGGAATCGCTTCGCGGCCAATTTGAAATTTTCCCAACGCCGGAATGTCCAGCCCAGCGGAGAGTGACCGCACCCAATCCACTGCGGCTTCAGGAGGAGCGCCTCTTCGGCCCGTCAGAAAGGAAGCAATTTCCGAGTAACGTTCCAAGGCCGGCGATTCGGCAGAATCCACTCGCAGGGCGCGAATATTCTGCTCCATCACATGCGGCAGCAAACAGGCGCAAACGGCCCCATGCGGCGCGGAGAACATCCCGCCAATCGGCGCCGCAAACCCGTGGACGGCGCCCAGCCCGGCATTGGCCAGGGCGAAACCACTAAAGAGGCTGGCCAGGCACATCTCCGACCGCGCGCTGGCGTCGTTCGGGTTTTGAAACGCAAGTGGCAAAGCGCGAGCGGCCCGGGGCAGCGCTTCCCGACAGAGCGCATCGGTCATTGCGTTGGCCCGAGTGCAAACGAAAGCCTCGATCAACTGTGTCAATGCGTCCATGCCACTCCAGGCTGTCTCCTGTCGCGGCAGGGAATAGGTCAATTCAGGATCGATGAGCGCAAGGCGGGGCAACAACAACGGACTTCGCAAACTCACTTTCAAACGATGCGCCGTGGCCCCGAGCACCGCGTTGCGCGTCACCTCAGCGCCCGTTCCCGCTGTCGTGGGCGCCGCGATGAGCGGAACTGGCGGCGCGGTGAGCGTTTGGCCGCGGCCGACCACTTCCAGGTAATCCTCGAGCGCTCCAGGATTGGTTAGCATCGCGGCGATTGCTTTTCCTGCATCGATCGGGCTGCCCCCGCCGAAGGCGATCACAAGATCAGCCTCAGCCCCTCGCGCCGCAGCAACACCCCGGCCGATATCGTCGACGGTGGGCTCACCTGGAACGGAGAAGATCGTCGTGGCGATGTTCGCGACTCGAAGAAGTTCACGGAGCTGATCAGCCCGGGCGATATTGCGGCCGGTGACCACCAGCGCGCTTCGTCCGAAGGTTTGCGCCAGCGCCCCGATTTCGCGCAGCCGCCCTGCGCCGAAGGAAATTTTTTGCGCGGTGGCGAACTCGAAAGGCGCTGCCAGTTTCATCAGTCGAACAATTGGGAGTATTTCACGCTCGAACGCGGTTCCGCCATCATCGCGGCGACGGTGTCGCGCCATTTCTGGTAGTGGGCTGTTTCCTTGTGTTGCGCGGGGGCTTCGCCGGTGCGGTAGACCTCCACCAATAAGAACCGGGTTGGATCATCTTGCTGCTGGAAAATGTCGAACCGGGCGATGCCGGATTCTTGCACGCTTTGGCGGGCGTTCTCGATCGTCGCCAACCGGAACTGTTCGACGGTTTCGGGTTTCACGCGAACATGCACATGAACGTAAATCATAAGCGCGGGAAGTCTGACGCGCTTTTCCCCCAGATTCAACTTCGGTTCGAGCCACCATGCCGCACTCCTGTCATGCGCCTCCAGCCGCTATCTCGACAGCGTCATTGCCAATAGCCCGCCTGGACAATTATTTCTTTCGAATTAGAACTCGGTTGTTAACATCCCGCCGCCATGAACCCGCCCTGCGCAGCGGTCCTTCGCCGTCCGCATTTCCTTTTTTTGCTGGGAATCGCGGCGTTCTTCGCGTTCAGCCTTTCCTCCTTGGGAGCGAACGACACGCTCGATGCCATCCACCAGCGCGGCGAACTTCTCTGGGGCGCGGATGCGGAAGGCGGGGCGCCGTACGTTTATCCCGACCCGGAAAAGCCAGAGCAGCTCGTCGGGTTTGAATTTGAATTGGCCGAAGCGCTCGCAGCCAAACTCGGCGTCAAAGCAAAGATGGTCCAGAACCAGTGGGACCAGCTCATTCCCGCGCTGCAACGCGGCAATTTCGACATCATTCTCAATGGCCTCGAACTCACCCCGGAAAATCGCCAGCGCATTGCGATGACGCGCCCGTACTTTGTCTATGCTCAACAAATCGTCACGCGCGCTGAAACCGACGGCCTGACGACCCTCGAAAGTCTCAAGGGAAAAACCGTCGGCGTTCTTTCCGCGTCGGTCGCCCAGCGTCTCCTGGAAAAAACCGGCGGCATCGATTTGAAGATTTATCCCGGAAACGTCGAGAGCTTCCGCGACTTGAAAGCCAAACGAATCGAAGCTGTCCTGCTCGATCTGCCAATTGCTGTCTTCTACGCGAAACCGGACGCATCCTTAAAATTTTCCGGAGCGCCGTTCGCCCGGGGCTATTACGCGATAGGCGTGCGCCGCGAAGACCCAAAACTTCTCGCCGCCCTCAACACCGCCATCGAAGAACTCGCGCGGGACGGCGCGCTGGAAAAAATCTACCGGAAATACGCCGTTTGGAATGACGACCAGCAGAAGTTAAAGGAGTATCAGCCGGAACCAATGGGGGAAATGCGGACCATTTCGACTCTGCGCGAATGGCCCAGATACCTGCCGCTCTTGTTGCGCGGGGCCATCACCACGATCGAACTCTCGGTTCTTGGAATGGCGCTGGCGATCGTGGTTGGGCTCATCCTCGCGTTGATGCGCGTGCTTGGGATTGCCCCGCTCCGTTGGCTGGCCAGAGCCTACGTCGAAGTCTTTCGCGGCACGCCGCTGTTGATTCAACTGTTTTTGATTTACTACGGCCTGCCGGAAATCGGCATCCGTTTGAATGCGTTTTTCGCCGCCATTCTCGGGCTCGGCCTGAACTACGCCGCGAGCGAGGCCGAAAACTATCGAGCGGGCATCCAATCGATCGCCACCGGCCAAACCGAAGCGGCGCTGGCGCTCGGGATGAGCCGCTGGCAAGGGCTCCGTCACATCGTGCTCCCCCAAGCCTTGCGCGTGGTGATTCCCCCCGTAACGAACGATTTCATCGCGATGTTCAAAGATTCCTCGATCGTCTCGGTCATCACCATGGTCGAGCTGACGAAAGTTTACGGCATGCTCGCGATGGCGACCTACGATTACATCGGCCTCGGGCTGATGACGGCAGGAATTTATTTCGGCCTGAGCTATCCCGCGTCGCTCTTCGCCGGCTGGCTGGAAAGAAAGTTGCGTTATGATCGCCGTTGAAAATCTCGTCAAATCGTTTCACTCGGCGCGCGTTTTAAACGGAGTCAATCACACTCAGGAACGCGGCGAAACAGCCGTGCTGATCGGACCGAGCGGCTGCGGCAAAACCACCTTTCTGCGCTGCCTCAATCAACTCGAGATTGCTGACGCAGGCCGAATTACGATTGGCGGCATCTCGACCGATATGGCCGGTCCCCCTGCGAATGCCGAACAGCGGGAGAAACAGCGCCAGCTCCGCTTGCGCGCGGGGATGGTTTTCCAGAGCTTCAATCTGTTTCCGCATTTGTGCGTGCTGAAAAACATCACGCTCGGCCCGACCGTGGTGAAGGGAATTCCCCAACAGGAAGCGGAGCACTTAGCTCGCGAGTTGCTGGCGAAAGTTGGCCTGAGCGAAAAAGCCGCCGCTTACCCGGCCCAGCTTTCAGGTGGACAACAGCAGCGCGTGGCGATCGCCCGCGCGTTGGCCATGCAACCGGAAGTCATGCTGTTTGATGAGCCGACGAGCGCGCTAGATCCTGAGTTGCGGGAGGAAGTCTTGCGCGTCATGCGCCAGTTGGCCAGCGACGGCATGACCATGATCATTGTCACACACGAAATGCAGTTTGCGCGGGATGTGGCAGATCAGATTGTTTTCTTCGACAAAGGCCGCGTGGCTGAAGCCGGGCCGCCGGAACAACTTTTCAATAATCCGCAGCAGCCCCGAACGCGCGAATTCCTCCGCCGAATTGGCTTGCCGTGAGATTGAGTTTGACGCTGCCCGCCGCGGCTTTCGCGCGGAACGCAGCATTCACGCTGCAGGCCAGGCATTACACCAATGCCGTGATGATTACTCCCTGGCTGCAGGCTGAAGCCCGCGTTCCTATCGTGTGCGGTTACGATTCGCACCAGGAACGCAGCGTTCACGCTGCAGGCCAGGCATTACACCAATGCCGTGATGATTACTCCCTGGCTGCAGGCTGAAGCCCGCGTTCCTATCGTGTGCGGTTACGATTCGCACCAGGAACGCAGCGTTTACGCTGCAGGCCAGGCATTACACCAATGCCGTGGTGCTTACTCCCTGGCTGCAGGCTGAAGTCCGCGTTCCTATCGTGTGCGGTTACGATTCGCACCAGGAACGCAGCGTTCACGCTGCAGCCAAGGCATTGCAACCACGCCCGCTCACGGCTGCGGCTTCACCGCAAATGACTCGCCGCCGGCCTGGCCCTCCGAGAGCAGGTACGCCAGCAAATCCAAGATCTGCGATTCAGTCAGCGTATTCACGATTCCCGCTGGCATGTTCGAGATTTTCGACAACGTCCGCCGCCGAATGTCGCTTTTCGAAATTGTCACCGGATCGTCCACGGCTGACAACGGCCGGAGAACGACCACGCGATCGTCTTCCCGTTCGACCCGGCCCCCGAAAGAATCGCCGGATTTCGTTTCGATCTCGGTTGTGGCGTACCCGTCCGCGATTGTTTTCGACGGCAGAAGAATCGATTCGAGGAGGTCCCGCGGTTGCAAACGTTTGGCCACTCCCGTCAGCTCGGGCCCGACGCTGCCGCCGTCGCCTGCGAAACGATGGCATTGAATGCATCCCGCCTCGCGAAACGCTGCGCGACCCGACTCGAGCGACCGGCCATGTTGAATCGAACTGAGCTTGGGCAACAGATCTTCCACAGTCCAATCGCGCACAAATTTCTGTTCGGGTGGAAGCGAGCGAATCCAATCCCGCATCAACTCAACTGCCCGCTCATCAACGACCGCGCTCACGACCGGCGGCATTTGGCCGCGTCCCCGCCGGGACAAGCGCTGGTAAATGATCGAGCGATCCGGAGCGCCCGGCGCAATCAGCATCGCGTTGTTGATCCCAAACGTATCGTGCTGCGGACGCGCGCCGATCAAATTCATTTTTTCGCGCGTCGTGTGAAACCCGAGTTCCATTTTCGAATTCCCGCCGCCCGCTTCGACGTGACAGACGGAACAATTCGCGTGCAGATAAGATCGAGCGCGGAGCTCGACAGGCTCGTTGCGATCATACGGATTTGCCAGCTTCGGCATCGTCTCCGGCGACTTGAACGACGCGTGCGTGAATAGCCCGACGTGTTGCAAGGCCCGCAGTTGGTTGTCTTCCGCCGCGCTGTACTGCTGCCGCTTGTTCATCTGCAATTCGGAAAGCCCTAGCACGAAATTCGCGGCGCGGCTGTGGCACGCCATGCATTCGGCCCGGCTCGGAAAATGCCAGACTTGCTTGCGAGCGTTCGTCGAGGACGCGTCACGGATCGTGAACTCCGCTTCCTCACCCTTCGCTGCGACCAATCTGGCGTCCGATTGACTTTCGTCCCAGCGATACGAATAGCCCGCCCATTGCCCGTTCTGCCGGGTCATTAATCGCGTTTCAATTCGGCGGCGCGTGGCGGAGTTTCCTTTCTCGAATTCAAGCGACAACGTTTGGACAAGGACCGCGCCATTGGTGAAATTCCAACCGCCGGACGAGCTGTACTCGATTCGGGAATCTCCCGGCAACGCGATGTGCCGCTGGACTTCCGCGCCGTCAGCCCAACCCGGAGCATTGACAGAATATGGGATGAGCGCCGGGTCCGGCCGATAATCCCGCGTCGAAACGAACAACCCAGTTTCACTCAATCGGGCTGGGAACTTCGGAGTCGCGCGTTGAGCGGGAGCCGAGACCAAACGGTAGATCGCGCCCCCGGTGTGATCCGTGATCAAAAGTTCGCCGTGATGATCGACTCCGAACGAAGAGATGGCGAGTTGTGTTTCCGCCAGCGCGCGGCGCCATGTCAGCCGCGTGCCGTCGTGGCGGGCGCCCAAAATTTTCCCGGTCGAGTAATCGCCATAAACATAGACGCCCGTTAGTTCCGGAAAACGATCGCCATAGTAAACCACGCCCCCGGTCAGCGACCGCAATTCCGAATGTGAATGTTCGATCGTCGGAGCAACCGGCGGAGTGGGCCCGAGCTTTCGATTCAGATAAAAAGGATGGCTCCCTTCATAAACGCTCCAGCCGTAATTCTCGCCCCGGCGAATGAGGTGCGCGGTTTCCCAAAGGTCCTGCCCATTATTGCCAACCCAGATCTGGCCGGTTTTTTCATCGATGGTCATTCGCCATGGATTCCGCAAACCGTAGGCCCACATTTCCGGCCGTGCGTCAGCGATGGCAACGAATGGATTGTCTCTGGGAACAGAGTACGTCCCGCCGGGACCAGGATGATCCACGTCGATTCGCAGCACGCCGCCATTCAAATTGCGCAGGTCCTGGCCGCTCACCCAGCCATCTGAATCGCTCGTCCCGTCTCCAGTCGAGATGTACATCATCCCATCGTGGCCAAAGACAATCCCGCCGCCGTCGTGGCCTTGCGAATGCCATTCGATGATCGTGTGCTCGGATTGGGGATCGCAGCGGAACGGCGGCTGGCGTTCGACCGTGAAGCGGGATACCCGGTTGGTGCGCTCGGTTTCAGGCGTGGGCCCATTGCTAAAAACAAAAATGAATCCATTGGTCCGATAATCTGGATGAAACGCGATGCTGTAAATCAGCCGGCGATTCATCTCGAGAAACGGCTCGGTCCGTTCGGCTCCGGGATCATCGCGCAAGCGCACGACTCGGGATGGCCGCTCCTTTTCGCCGCCTTGCAACACGACCAGCAACTGGTCTGTGCCAGGTTCGGCCGTGATGAACATGGGCGCGCGCCATTCGAGCCGGGTGAACGTCTTTTCGACCGTGAACGGGAGCGGCGGCTCCGGCGAACCGATCACGTGCGAGTTCGTCCACGCAATTCGATGATCGATTCCGTAAGGTCGTTCCTCTGCGGCTTGCGCCGACACGAATGCTAAAACCGAAAGCAGAAGCATGGCAACGCCGGCCGTCGTGCGGATCAGCGTCGAGCCAACGGCCGCTTCGGAAGAGAATGCTCCGAGGCAACGCTTCGCGCATCCCCCGCCCCGTTCCCTCTCCCTGCGCGTTCCTTTCCACGTCTCAAATCGCGCGGGTAGATGGCTAGGATGAGGAGCTCTGGTTCGTGGGGAGGTGAGAGTGAGTGATTCGAGTGAAGGCGATTTCGCGGGATTCATTCGTCAGACCAAGGGCGAGTTGGTGGTGGTGCAGGCGGTTCATTCCACCGCCAGTTTGTTTGATAATTGAACTCCAAATAGGGCGTTTCAATGCGGCGCTCTCCTGTTGTCAGCGAAAGCAACAGCGCGTCCAAAGCGCCCGAAGTCAGCAGCGTTCGCTGAACATTCCAAGTTGGTTTGCCGGTCAACATCATTTTCTCAATCCCCTGCAGCAGGATGGCGAAGTGCATCGCGGGGCGGCCTTCCTGCGTCCAGAAAAGCGTCGACTCGACGCGGTTGTCATCAGCATACCGCCACGCCGCAGACCACTCACCCGCCGCGCCGTTCAGTTCGAGCAAGTGCGCGCGCAAGCCGTCCGCATACTCGATGCGGAATAGTTTCGGTTGTCGCACCATCTCGCGCAAGGGACGGGCGTGATTCTCCGGATACGAGAGCCGCTGCCAAGCCGAATCGAACAATTCCAGGTCGAACTTCTTTTCCTCGAAGGCACGCCAGACAGCCTCTCCGGAGAAACTCTGCACGGCTTTAATCCCCGTTTCGCCGCCGAGGCGCTGTTCCGCCAACGCTTGCACGAACTCGAGCGCGTGAAATCCGTACGCATCCGTCGTGTGATACGTGATGGCCACGATTTCCCGCAGCTTTGCGCCGCGCCGAACATCTGCCGGAGGACGGCGCCAACTCGTCGGCAAGGATGAACCCGCCATCAACGGCACGTTGAGTTCGCGCGCGCTGTCGTAAATGAATTTCGCATCAGCCCAGTTGTCCGCGAGATGCTTGTCAATAAACACCGGCACAACGCGTCCACTCGATTTGAAAACTTTCAGGATCTCCTCCCAAAAACGCCGTTTCGGATATTCGATATTCCCGGTGGCTGACCTGGGGTAATCCCCGTGCTCAGCGATCAAAAAAACTCCGTCAACCGCCAGACGTCCTGTGCCCAGCGTGAGCGCGTCGTTGATCGTGTCGCTGAGCCGAAAGTTGAATTGATTCGCCAACCCCGCGCTCATGTCGCCCGCCGGCTTTTGGTCGACATACAAGGAGGCTAACTGCAGCGGCGATGTTCGCCCCTTGCCATCGAGTGTGTCGGATTTTAACAACCGGCTCAGGATCACATCCGCATGAGAATTGTGGCGGTAAACAGTGACAACACCGGCAACTTTTTTTCGGCTGGTATTTGTAAGCTGGCCCTCTGCCGCATGCGCGTTCGCGAGGGGCTCGATTTGCACGAGCGCATACACCAAAAACTCGGGCACGCGGAATTGGATCCGGTCATTCGCGACGGTGAACGCTAAATCCCGCGCCTCCTCGATTTCCGGGCTCATGAAACGGATGTGGTGAACCTTCATTTTGACTGGGAGCTTGTAATCAACCCCTAACTCCGGAGATGCGATCGGCTTTTCATCCTTAATGCCGCTGCCATGGTTTTTCTTGCCCGACGGCTCGTGGCGATTGTAGTTCACGAAGTGGAGAGTGATGCCATCCCCGGATTGCGGCCGTGACGCCGAGACTCGGATTGTATTCGGCGCCTCGAAATGACTCGACCTCGCCGACACTTTCGCCAGGGCTTGCGGAAGATCCGTCTTGGGGTCACTTGGATCAATGACACTCAAATAGCGCCCTTGGTCCACTGAGTTCGTTTTGTCGTTCGGAAGAACATCAAACAAGACGTGCGCATCGAGCAACCGCTTGCCCAAATTCTTAAATCGATCGAGCGCCGCCAAATCCCCTTGGTGCACCTGCCGCCGCGGAAACAACAACAACACCTCGGAAACCGGCTGGTTCGCCCGAAAGATTGCTTCATGGGCGCGGATGAATCGGTAGTACCGGACTATTTCCCGGCGCGCTTCCGGAGCTTTGAAGTTCGTATAAAAGCCCATTGGCGCGCCGCCGTTTGCCGCCAATTCCGCGATCGCAACCCGGACTCGCGTGCTCTCATATTTGCCGATCGTGAACGGTTTGTCGTCGAACGCGCCCCGAATGAAGCGCGCTTGCAAGGTCGCCTCGCCAAGCTGGCCATTCGGCAAATCGGTGTAGTTCGCCCAATCGCCCGTGCTGTACGAGAGATAATCCTCGCCGCGGCCCCACAATTCGTCCGGCAAAAAGCAGCGTTCATCGCCATTGATCTGGCTGAAATCGCCCAGATGATTCCATTGCGCCACCAACAGGTCCGGTTTAATCGAGCGCCCGAATGCAATGAACACCTCGTCGAAAGCTTCTTTGTTTGCGACTTGCGAAAAACGGAGCATTTCCCGCCGAAGCGGTGTGGATTGGGCAGGCTCGTGCCAGGAAACAATTTCGTCAAAATGGTGGGTGGACAGATTCTTAATTCCAAACCGCTCGTCGAGTTCGGCCGCGGAAAAACGGTCCGCCAAATAACGGCGAAATTCCGCGACGCAGTAGGAACAATGGCAATCGTGCCGATAAAAATAATTCGCCACGAAACCATCCACGCCGCGCGCAATGCCTGCGCGAATCCAAGCTTTCAGAACGGCTCGCCAGTGCGGGTTGTTCAAGCAGGCCCAATACTCGGCCATGCCGCCGATTTTGTAGGTATGATCGACGATTGGTTTGCCGGTTTTATCGATCTCGAGAAAGCCCATCGGATCGGCGACCGGTTTCGGCCCGAGAATTTTTTCATCCCATTGATCGCGATAAAAGCGGAAGAACCCCCGCGGACCTTCAGGCGATTCTGGATCGCCCACGAGAAACTTCAAATTCATGTGCCCGACCACTTTCACGCCGCGCTGGTGTAATTCCTGGTTCAGGTGCGCGAACCAATCGCCGCACTCGCGATGGCCGCGGACGGGAAAATGCGCGGGGTACTCACTCCCGAATGGCGTATCGACCAAGCTCCAGAAGTGCGCGCCATAAAAGCCGACCTGGGCGACCTCTGGCTTCGCTTCATCGACGAAAGCGAGATAGCTGGGATCGCTGTAATCCGACCAATGCGCGATCATGCGAGTGAATTCGAATCGATCCACCGCTTGCGCGGGAAAACAAAACTGGAGGCAGAACAACAGGCTAAGAGCGGCTTTGGAAACTTGTAGCCGCCGACGTGAGGAGGCGGACAAGGCATTGCACCTGATGCATGCTTCCGCCTCCTCACGTCGGCGGCTACCAGGGCGCCCAGCGAAAGTGAAACGGTTCACGAGTTCAGATTTGAGGCGGATTCCACCAGATTTTCAGGCCCAACTCCGCGGCAATCACCCGGGCCGCGTTATAGCCGCACAGCCCAGTGATGTTCCCGCCCGGGTGAGTCGACCCGCCGCACAAATAAAGCTTTTTGATGGGCGTGCGATATTGACCGGCGCCAGCGAATGGCCGGTTGTACCCAATCTGGCCGCGGGCGAAAGAGCCGACTAATAAATCTCCACGAGTCATGTTCGGCAAAATCGATTCGGTGTCGACAGGCGTGAGAATGAATTCGTCTACGATTGCGTCCACGAGATTCGGCGCGGCCGCGGACCAAACGTCGAGCATCCGTTTTCCGAGTTCGGCCTTCGCCGCTTCCCAGGAGTTCGGATTTCCATGCAAGGCATACGGCGTCTTTTGCCACATGAACGCGGTGTGCAATCCCGCGGGAGCTTGCGTCGAATCGAACAATGTTGGACACGTCCCCCACATGATCGCGGGCGGGATGTTGCCTTGCTCGTGAGCAGCGACCATCTCGTGGAATTGTTCTAATTTCTCCAAACCCAAAATCACCATGAACGGCAGCTGCCCGCCGTCAGGTTCGATTAAGCTGTAGTTCGGCGGCTCTCGCAGCGTGAGATGCACCGCCATCAGAGGCGCAATCAGGTTATACTCGAAACCCACGGCTTTCTCTCGGACATCCGGCGAGACTTCCGATTGGTTCAAATACTGCAGAAACGTCTGCTGCGGGTTTAACCCCGAGGCAATGAAACCTGACGCTCGAATCACTTCTCCGCTGGCGAGTTCGAGCCCTTCCGCTTGGCCACTCCGCACGATGATTCTTTTGATCTCTGCATTCAGCAGGACTTCCCCGCTATGATTCCGAATGTCGCGCACAAGCGCATCCGCCAGGCGCTCCGAGCCGCCGGCGCACATTTGAGCTTTGTGCGGGGAAGCGAGCAGCGCGGGAATGGCGTGGCCGAACCCGCGCAAACGCAGATCGACTTCGCGCAGGCCGTTGAAAAAAAGAAGGCCGGCGCGAATGGCGTCGTTTTCAAATTCACGACAGACGAACTCAAGAGGCGAGAGCGCCTGAACTTCGAGTAAACGTCTGCCGTTGGCAGATGAGTTCAGAAACCGCCGGCGCTCTTCCGGTTCTTTGGGCGGCGACTGCGCTTCAGGGACGAGAATTTCGTCTACGATCGGTCGAAAATCCTCCGCCCAACGGCGCAGCGCCAGCGCATCGCGTTTGGAAAACTGTTCGAACGAAGCGGCGGTGCGATCCAGGTCCGTCCACCATTCGAGCGATCGGCCATCAGCCAGGCGCATGACGACATTCCTCTCCGGCTCGATATACCGCGCGCCCAGCTGTTCCAATCCCAAATCGCGATACCAAGGCATGGCCGTAATCGCGCGGTGATAAAAAGAATGGATATTGTGAAGCACCCCGGGAATTCGAGGATTCTCGATCGACATCAATCCGCCGCCACAAAGCGCGGCTCGGTCGACGGCCAAAACTTTCAGCCCGCTTCGGCAGAGATACGCCTGCAAGATCAACGCGTTGTGGCCGGCGCCAAGGATTATGCCGTCGTAATCGGAGCGTGACATGGAGCGCTCCCACTTCTTACAGGGTTGTTGTTTCAGCTTCAATGCCCCGTTTGTGCTGCAACGTTTACGCTGCAGCCAAGGCATTGCACCGACGCTGAGGCGATTACTCGACCTTGCGGCCCGCGAGGGGCTCCGCGGCCGTGGAGTTTGGACATATTGATCCAACCCTGTTTTGATCTTTGTCGTAAACTTAATCGGACACTTTGTCGATGGCCGCGCCCGGGCGAGCTTCACATCCGCGCGAGCATCGCTCCGACCCTCCTTAAAAGCTTTTTGCCAGGGGTTATCTCAGCCGGCGTCAAAAGCTCTTTGACCACACACAAATCTGCTGCCGGTCCCTCGGCTGAGTAGGCGTTGGACTGTTCCTGCAACTGCAATATCGATTGGCTCCAAGCCTTCCTAAGGCCAACGAGCATCTTGGTGATTCGACAAAGTTTACGATTAAGTTTACGACCAAGATAGTTTTCAGTGCCCTCTGGCGCATTTAGGAAATGTCCAAACTCGAGTTGCCGGCGTTCAGCGGGCTCATCTCGATCGGACGGCCTCCCACTCGAGCATCGACAATCCGGGGCGACCGCGAAATAATCCTGCAACTTTCCAACCGTGAGGCGCCATGATCTCTTGCTTTCCATTTTCTAAAATCGCGGTGATCGTTTGCATCGCCAGGGCAATGCTCCCTTCTTCAGCGGCAGACGCGCTGCCCGTCGGTTCCGTCGTCATTAACGAAATCATGTATCATCCGCCGGGCGACCGGGAGGATTTGCAGTTTGTCGAACTCTTCAACCGGTCCGAAAAGGCAATTGATCTTTCCGGCTGGGCATTCACCAAAGGGCTCGAGTTTACTTTCCCGAAAGGTTTTGAATTGCCCGCTGGAACTTTCGCCGTCGTTTGCCGGGACAAACGCGCCTTTCTTGGAACGTATCAGGGCGAGAGACGAATCGCGGGTGTTTTTAAAGGACGCCTCAGTCACAACGGCGAGCGGATCGATCTCGTCGACGCGCAACAGCAGCGGATCGATTCGATCAAATACAGCGACGCTCCGCCCTGGCCGCTCGGCGCCGACGGCTATGGTTCCTCTCTGGAAAGGATCTGCCCAAGCAGCCCGGGAGATGATCCGGCGAATTGGTCTTCGTCAGCATCTCCAGGCCGGGAACAGCCTGGCGGAACTCCGGCACGAGAGAATTCAACCTTCTCTCCTCTGCCGTTGCCGCGGGTGACGGAGGTGCGCGCGAATGGCGTAGCGCCGAACCAGGCCGTGACAATCTCCGCGGCGGTTTCAAGTGCGACAAACATTCAATCAGTCACGCTTTCCTGGGCAAGCGCGCCGAATGGGGTTCTTTCGTCCTGGACCGAAACCCAGATGAAGCGGAGTTCGGGAAATGATCAGCAAGGAATTTATTCCGCAGTGATTCCAGCGCAGCCGGAGGGATCGCTCGTCCGTTACACAGTCCGGGCCCAAAGCGCGTCCGGCGCGGCGCGTCTCGTTCCGTCAACGAATGAGCCGCGTTCGACCTTCTCCTTCTCAACGTTCGTCAACACGAATCACTCCACCATTCCATTTCTCCAAGTCCTCAGTTTGGGGCCGATGCCGCGGCCCAGCCCGCCTTTCGGACGCCCGCGTCCGCGACAAATCCGGCCCGCGCCAAATATCCAATCAGGCCAGAGCGCCGTGATTTATATGCCGCCCGGCGGAAAGGAAGCGCTCACGTTCGATCATGTTGAAGCACGACAGCGCAAAGGCGGATGGAAAATTCACTTCCTGAAAGATCAGCCGCTCGAAGGGATGACTGGAATCAACGTGATTTTTGAAGCGTCGCCGCGGTGGGTTTTAGCCGAGCCGCTCGCTTATGAAGTTTTCCGCAAAGCGGGCGTGCCCGCCCCGCTCGCGCATCATGTCCGGCTTTGGATTGATCGCCGGCCGATGGCCTATTTTTTGTTGATCGAACAGCCGAACAAATCATTTCTGCGGCGCAATCAACGCGACGAGCGGGGCAATCTCTACAAATTGCTCTGGTACGGGCAAGGCGTGAGAGGGCAGCATGAAAAGAAGACCAACACCGCGACGGATCATGAAGACATCGTTCAGATTATTGACCAATTGAACCGAACGGGTGGGGCCGCGCAATGGGAGCTCATTCAAAGGGAATTCAATGTCGACGAGATGGCGAGCTATTTCGCCGTCAACATGTGCATTCAGAATTGGGACGGCTTCTTCAACAACTACTACGCCTATCACGATCTGAAGCCGGGAGGAAAATGGGAAATGTTCCCGTGGGACAATGACAAAACCTGGGGCGATTACGATGGCGCATCCTGGCGTTACGACTGGTACGACATGCCGCTCACCTACGGGATGAACTCCGATCGGCCGGCCTCGCGTTCCTTTTTCGGCGGCGGCCCATTCGGCGGCGGAGCGGGTTGGTGGCGCCCGCCTGGCTGGTTCTCCGGACCGCTTCTGGCAAACCCGGAATTTCGCAAACGATTCCTCGCGCGCCTCCGGGAAATTTGCGAAACGGTTTTCACGCCGGAAAAAATGGACCCCATCATCAATTCGTTGGAAAGCCGGCTTAAACCAGAAATGCTGATCCGGGCGCAGCTCACCGGGCAAGATGGCCAAGGCGCTCTGCAGAATTTCGAGAATGACATTCGCTCTTTCCGCAATCAGGTGGTCAACCGCCGAAAGAACATCCTGAAACAGCTCGAACAGAATCCCCGCTGACGGCGTCCTTAAACTCGTGGTGAGAGGGTAGCAACCCGCTAATTCGAAACAAATTCCAAGGACCAAAATTCAAAAGCTCAAAACGAGCAGGGCTTTCGACGACGGTCGGGTATCCACCAATCGCCTTGTTTTCGGTTTTGAATTTGAAGGTTTCGAAATTGTTTCCTCCTTCGCTAAAGCTTCGGGGACAGGTCGGATTTCGGATTGAGCACTCAAAGTTGCTGTATTTGAGTCAAGTTTTTCCACCCCTCATGAAATTTGGCTAAGGGCCTGACGAATGACGAAAGAATGACCAAACAACAAATTTCAAAACGCCCCGATCCAGTGGGCCGCGATTGGGTGATTCTGAGGCGGTTGGTTGCTGGCTTGGTGTTCGCAGATCGCAGTTGTGCAGGTTGGCCTTGGGGGCTTATTTCGTGATTCGTCATTAGTCATTCGTGCTTTGCGAGGCGGGGAGAGGAACCGTGATTTGAAATCAAGGTGTAATTGGATTTTAAATCTCGTTTGGTCTGAGGCGCGCCTCGTTAGAGTTTATCCACGTGCCCATCGGCAAACAGCGCGTTCCGGGCGCCTACGACAATATTCGTTTCATCCTGGCTCGTGCCGGTGTGGAAATTCTCGTAGTCAAAAACGAGCGGCGATTTATCCGCTGAAATGCGAACCATGCCAGTGCGGACGCGATCGATTTTTCGGCCATTGAAATCTGAGTTCCACATGTAGCTCGAGCCTTCCTGCTTCCAGCGTCCCACCCGGTCTTCCACGCACCGAAAGACCAAGCTGTTGGTCCCGCCGAGCGTCGGCGCGAACACAATATTGATCGCGGGCAAGGGCGGATTTTCGTAGAGCGGATCGCTGGGCAACGGCTCGATCTTCGGCAGCCGTCCGCCGTTGTCGTCCGCATACATCGTGGCGGCGAGCCCGATTTGCCGCAGGTTGCTGACGCAGGAAATTTTCTGCGCTTTGCGTTTGGCGCTGGCCAGCGCGGGCAGCAACAAGGAAGAAAGAATGCCGATGATGGCGATCACGACCAGCAATTCAATGAGCGTAAAAGCTCTTGGAAAGCGGGTGGAGCAAGCCGGAGGAATTTTCATTTTCAGTGTTTTCATTTCGTTGGCGTGTTGAGGTTGATTCCGATTAGCGGCGAGAAGCGGGCGGTTGGCCGCGCTGGCCTTGGAACATTTGCGCCATCATGCGCCGTTGGCGCTTGCGCTCGACAATCTGCTCCGGCGTGCTCGACCGGATGTCCTGGAGAAATCGATCGGTCATCCGCTGCTGCACGGTTGGATCTTGCATCCGCGTCTCCATCCGGGCGCGCCGTTCCTCCGGAGATAAATTGCGCATTTGCTCCATGCGAGCGCGCTGTTCCGGCGGCAACGCTTCCAGGCGAGCTGCCATTCGTTCGCGCATCACGTCCTGGTCTGATGGTTCGGAGGCGCGTCCGGCCACATTGAAACGGATCGGCTGAATCGTGTAGACGCTTTGCCAATCGCGACGCAAGGCGCTGGCGAATTCTTTGACCGCCTGCTTGGGAGTGGCGTTCGTCAGGTCGAGCGTGACGGTCACAGGAATCCCATCTTCCGGGACAATCTGATAACCGGTCGACGCGCTCAGCGTCACTGCGGCCAAGGCCGGGTCTTTATGGTCGAGTCGCAGATTGATCGATGAATTCGTCTCGCGCGACCGATCCTCAAAGCCGCCACGAAAGCCAGGCCCGCCCCGGCCGCTGCTCACCATGGAAAAGTTGGTCCACTGCTTTGCGTCCGCCATGGCGCGGCTGTCCGACTGCAACAACAGCTCGAGTTTTGTAAACGCCGCGCTGCCGCGATAAATCGGGAACAGATGGCTGCTGCGGGCCGCCACTTGCCCGCTCACCATGGCGAGCACCGTGTCGAGCGGCGCATTGCGGACGTTCATCGTCACTTTGCCGCGGGTGTCTTTGCTGAGATAAATCTTTTCCCACGTCTGCCATTCGATTTTGCGGACCACCTTGCGCACGTCCATGTCGCGCACATTCAAAGTGACTAAATTGTGACGGGCCCGCCAAGCGAAGCGGACGGTGAAGAACCCGGCGGCACAGAACGCCGCGCAACAAATCCAGATCAATTGAGTTCGAATTTTCATGTTCGGAAACGTTCAACCGAGTGCGATCCTGCGCCGCATCAGTTGATCTCCCTTTCAGCCTAACATGCGCAAACGAACGACAAACTCCGCCAAGCGGCTGAACCGCCCAATCTCCAACGTTCGACTTTCAATGGACGGTTCGTTGCGCCGGACTTCAAGAATGACGAAGGACCAATGAACGAATGAACGAATTAAGGACCAAGTACCAATCCCCAAGAGAAGGGCGCTCTCCAATGGGCCGGAGGGTCATTCAAGATTGGGGTTTATTTCGTCATTCGCTCATTCCGTCATTCGTCATTTTCCACCGGTATCCCAGCGCGAGCGACCCGTAAAACTCAGTCGTCTCGGTAGCACTCAAGGATTCGCGCCCGGAACGCCCGTCCTCCGTAGCACCCGAGTGGAAGCCTCGCCCGTCCGCGAAGGTGTTGAGTCCCTAATACTGTTTTCCAGTGGTCAAGTTACTGCGGAGACCTCTGAGGTATTCCGTCAACATAAAGATAGGATTGTTCAGTGCTTATTCACTTTCGTTTTTTGCGGCTGGTGCTGCA
>Ga0082335_1002971_pt1 | contig 29402 bp, 28 predicted proteins | sample Subgrocontami58m_FD_72375 | JGI IMG/M metagenome (GOLD analysis project Ga0082335, IMG submission 72375) | Subsurface groundwater microbial communities from S. Glens Falls, New York, USA - GMW37 contaminated, 5.8 m (SPADES assembly) (version 2) ...
CTGGTCCATAGGTGATGTTTGGCTCCACGGCATGGGCACCTCCTTCGGTGCCCGATAGTGTGTGCAAAACTGTTACCTATGTCCCCCGACTAAACTGTTACCTATGTGTCCAGACCGGACCCGAGCACACCTAACCACACGATCGATTGGACTATTTGCCGGCGGGCTTGCGCCCGCTGGCAAACAGCCAATCATCGTGATCGTTAGACCACATCAAAAATGAATACGGTCGCCACCCTCAACCCATCGCCCTATCGATTCCGCGCGCTAGCTGCAGCTACAATAGCTCATGCACTGATACCCTCGCGGCTTCGCCGCTCGCCCGCCGTTCAACCGCGACGTTATGCACCAAGTGTGGATACGCGGCGAAAAGAGTAAACTCTGAGATTGGAGGTGGCCATGGACAAATCGCTTGTCAGTCGGAACCCCGAAATCATGAGCGGAGCGCTTTGCTTCACGGGTACTCGCGTCCCCGTCCAGAACCTTTTCGATTACCTCGAAGGAAGCTCGTCCCTCGAGGATTTCCTGGAAGACTTTCCGTCCGTTCCCCGCGAAACCGCCATTTCAGTGCTCGAAGCCGCACGAGAACGGATCTTCGCTGATGCGCCTGTTGCTTGACGAGTCAGTTCCACGGCGCCTTAGGCGGGCCTTGCCGAACCACGAAGTGAAGACCGTCGTTGAAATGGGCTGGGGCGGAATAAAGAACGGCAATCTGTTGGCGCTAGCCGCTGCCAGCTTTGACGCATTCATTACCGTTGACAAGAATCTCCCGTATCAACAAAACCTTTCCAATCTGGCTCTAGCTGTAGTCGTACTGGACGCGCATTCGAATGAGCTTCCTGCTCTACTACCTCTGGTTCCTCTGCTCGAGCAGACGTTGACGACGCTCACGCCGCGCACCTATGTCAAGATTGGTGCATAACAACACGGTCGGCTCCGACGCGCGCAGAAGCAGCGCGCGCGGGGCCGGTTGACCGGCCGGGGACATAGGTCGTGGTCTAACAAGGCGATCCACCGGACGCGCACGAAGCGCGCGCCGGTGAGCGCTGACGTCTAGGCATCACACAGGATACAAGGAGAGAACCATGGCACCAGACCCCGCGACACACGCCACTGACGCTGTGCAATCCAAAACGGTTATGAGTCGCGTGTTGGGTGCCATGTCTGTCTTCACGATGCTTATGACAGTTCCGCAAGTTCTCACCATTTGGGTTGGTCATCAAGCCGCCGGGGTTTCCGTCGTGTCGTGGAGTGCATACCTCCTCTCAGCTATTCTCTGGTTTTGGTACGGACTTCAGAAGCGCGACAAGAATATCTATTTGCCATGCGTCGGATGGGTTGGCCTGGACACGGCCGTAATCGTTGGTGCTGTCATTTATGCATAGTGTCAATGACCGCGACGCCTAACAGAGCGGTCGAAAATGACGCTTTGCAAGCGTTGCAGCTCGCTCGCGCATTTCACCGCAAACGTTGGGCGTCATAGGGAAAATGTGTCGGTGAATTACTGGCTGATTAGCGCGCGACCGGACCGTAATGAATTATCGGCGTCCTCAGTGAACTGAAGAAAATGTGCCGATCATTTCAGGGACGATGCTGAAACCCGTTGCACGCTACCGGCTTGATCATTCGGGCCGGGCACCCGTTGCGCGTATGACTTTGCCCCATTTTCAACTTCTAACTGACGTGCTCCAAATGGATCGGAGAATTCCAAAATGACCGTAACTTCAGCCTGCGCGGATTTCACCACCCGGCTCGATCTTGACTCCGTACCTCCCGCAGCGGTGAAGTGGGCCAAGTGGGGCCTGCTTGATTGCACGGGTGTCGCCGTTGCCGGGGCGGCAACGGAGTTGTCCAGAATCGTCAACGACTATCTCAAGTTTGTCGGCGGCAGGCGGCAGGCGCGCGTGATCGGGCTTGGGACCGCGGCCAGCGCGCCCGAGGCTGCGATGGCGAACGGCGCGCTCGCGCACGCGCTCGATTTCGACGACGTCGGCGGCTTCGGCCACCCGACCGCCGTGCTCGCGCCCGTGATCTATGCGCTTGCGGATCTGGTCAAGCCGTCGGGCAAGCAAGCGCTGACCGCGTACGTCGCCGGTTACGAAGTCGGCAACTGCCTTGCCGACCGCAACACCTTTGGCAAAATCGATACCAAGAGCTGGCACCTCGGCTGGCATCCGACCGGGCCGTACGGCGCGATTGCCGCCACCTGCACCGCCGCGCGGCTGCTGCAACTGACGCGCGAGCAGACCATCCACGCGCTGGGCATCGCGGCCTCCGAAGCCTCCGGTATCCAGAAGAACTTCGGCACCATGACCAAGCCGCTGCATGCGGGCATCGCGGCGCGCAACGGCGTATTCGCGGCGCTGCTTGCGCAACGCGGCTTCACCGCTGACTCCGATGCGCTAGGCGGCGAGCAAGGTTTCCTGCGTGCCTTCAAGGGGCCGGGCGACTACACGGAGGAACTGGTGTGCGCCAAGCTCGGCAAGACCTACGCGCTCAGCCGCGGCCTCGTGATCAAGTGGTACCCCGCCTGCTGGTCGACACACCGCGCGACCGCCGGAGTGATCGAGCTCGTCAAGCAGCACGCCTTGGGTCCTGACGATATCGCAAACATCGAAGTCGACCTGCGGCTGATTCCGCTGCTGCACACCAATCCGTCGACCGGCTTGCAGGGCAAGTTCTCGATGGCTTTCAACCTCGCGCTGGGCGTGCTCGAAGGGTGGTCGGAGATTCCTGATTACACCGCGCAGCGCACCCAGGAGGCGAAGCTGCGTGCCATCATGCAGAAAGTCCGTCATGTGCAGGATCCGGCCGACGGCACTGTCAACGTGACGATCGTGACCAAGAACGGCCAGCGCCTCGCGAAGAACTTGCAACATGCGCCCGGCGACCCGAGCTTCGGCCTGCAGGAAGAGCGCACGCTCAGGAAATTCCGCGCCTGCGCCGCGTACCGTCTGCCTGCCAGAGCCACCGCGACCGTCGAAAAAACTTTGCTGAATCTCGATAAGGTTCCCGACCTTGCGCCATTAATGAACGCGCTGACTACCGTCGCAGCCAAGCCCCGCAGCGTGGTTCCGGCCTGACGCGGTGTGCGGGCGTTACCGATGAGTACAGTGGTCGAGCGCATCGGCGAATATGCGGCTGACCTGAAACCGGAGGACCTCGGCGCAGCAGTTACCGACTACGCCAAGCGCATTCTGCTTGACAGTCTTGCCTGCGGCTACGGCGGGCTCGACAGCGAGCCCGCGCGCATCGTGCGCCGCAGCGTGACCGAACTCGATGGCGGGGCCCAGGCGACCCTGCTCGGCACGGGCACCAAGGCGAACGCGCAGTTCGCCGCGCTCGCCAACGGCGTGGCAATCCGCTACCAGGATTACAACGACGTATATTTCGGCCCCGCGTGGACGGCGCACCCGAGCGATACGATTGCGACCGTGCTCGCCGCCGCCGAGTGGAGCGGGCGCTCGGGCCGCGATTTCCTGCTCGGCATGGTGATCGCGTACGAAGTGCAGATGCGTTTTTCCGACCTGCCGGTGGCGCAGAACCTGTGGCACCGCGGCTGGCATCATACCGCGGCCTGCTCGTACGCGGCAGCCGCCGGCGCGGGCCGCATGCTGGGACTCGACGCCAGGCAGATCGGTCACGCGGTGGCGCTGTCTGGTGCGCGCTCGAACACCTTCTCGGAAATTCGCCACGGCGACATTCCGATGGACAAGGCATTGTCGGCGCCGATCGTCGCGAGCCAGGCCATCCTCTACGCGCTGCTGGCGCGGCAGGGCTTCACCGGCTGCGGCACGCTGCTCGAAGGACCCTACGGTTTCGGCAAAGCGGTCGCGGGCGGCGTGGACGTCGAGCCGCTGGTGCCGCAGCGCGGCGACTTTCGCATCATGAAGATCGGGCTCAAACCGTATCCGGTCGAAGGCATGACGCCTGCGATGGTGGAGGCTGCAATCGCGCTCAGGAACGAACACCAACTCGATCCCGGCGAAATCGAATCAATCCGCATCCTCGCGCACGAGGAAGCCGTGACCAAGCCCTCCTGGGACGATCACAAGTTCGCCCCCGTCAACAAGGAAACGGCAGACCACAGTTTCTATTATTGCGTCGCGGTCGGACTGGTTGCCGGAGAATGCACGTCCGAGCAGTTCAACGATGTCTGGCTGCGCAATCCCGCCGTGGCGAAGCTGATGGCGGTGACCACGCTCGAAGCCAAACCCGAACTGACGGCGTTGTTCAAACAGGGCGCGCGCCCCGCGGCGGTCGAGGTGACGACGCGACGCGGCGTGTTCAGCCGCGAGGTGCTTTATCCCAAAGGCGATCCGCGCAATCCGATGAGCTGGGCCGATGTCACGCAGAAATTCATGAAGCAGGCCGAGCCGGTTCTCGGCCGCACGCTGGCGCAGGAAATCGTCGAGCGCACGAACGCGATTGAGAAGGAAGCGGATATGCGCGCGTTCGCCGCGCGGCTCGGTGGCGCGCCCTGATCGGGACGCGCGCCAGACCTCCTGACAGCAAATTAGATACGCCGGGTACGGCGATCGGTTTCAGCGCGCTTCGCGTCCGTAAGTGGTCGCTTTGATCGCAGCGATCAGCTCGTCACGAAACGTCAGCCGGCTGAAGCATTCGAAGCCGCGCCGGGCCAGCGCTTCCCGTCTTGCCGTATCGTATACCAGCGAGCGGCAGGTATCGACCAGTTGCTCGTAGCCGGCCAGCGCGACCGCGTCCCTGAGTTCCGGGATGATTTCCGTATCCGGCGAGAACTCCGACACCACCGCTTTGCGATTGGCGAGCAGGTAGGAGACGCGGATGATTTCGAAAATCTTGGTCGGATAGAAATGGACATTCAGCACCACCTTGGAGCGCGCAATCAGTTGGTCCCGCTGCGTCCCGTATACCCCGAACACATACTCGACCCCCAGCCCGGCTGCGCCCAGCTCCGTCAGTATCTTCTGGCGACGCTCATTCAGGCTGCCATAAAACAGCACGTCGATGTCTTCCTGCGCGGCCGGCACGATGCGAGTGAGTTCCGGCACGTAACCGATGGGAACGTAGTGCAGGCGATCAGGCGGCACCAAGGTCTTGAGATTATCCAGGTTGCGCGCGCTGTAGTCCCACACCGGAAAGCGCTGCAACAGATCTCGGTAGTCTTCGGAATCGAAAGGCGAGCCGCTTAGTATCTGTTCGGAGTTGAATATGATGCAGTTGTCGGGCAGCGCAAGGGCGGTATTCCTCGCTAACAGTCCCGCGCAGAAAATAATATTCGGCCCGTCTGCAATGAGTTCGTTTTCCGCCCGGTCCGCGTGACAACCCAGCGTCCGGAGTGAGTAAAGCAGAAATTCGATGGCCTCGTTCAACGCGAACGAATGGGGATTGCGGGGCGACCGTATCAGGGCGAGCCTGACGCGTTGCCAGTTTTCGGGAAGCGTCATGCGCTCAATCCGGGCAGCCGTCAGGCACTAATACTGCCCGTGCGGTGGTATCAGACGAATTTCAGATCACGAGACGGCTACGCAGATCGGCGATCTGCCCGTCGTTGTAACCCAACTCGCGCATGACCTCGTCGGTATGCTCCCCGCACTCCGGCGTCGCGCTGCGGATTTCGCTGGGCGTGCGTGAAAGCGTGAACGGCTGGCCAACGAGCTCGATGTCACCGAGCACGGGATGCGCGACCGGAACCGCCATGCCGACGTGCTCGACCTGCGGGTCGGCAAAAACTTCGTTCATCTTGTAAATCGGCCCACTGGCAACACTCGCATTCTCGAACGCATCGAGCCACTCGCGGCTCGACTTGCGGCGCGTATATTCCGCAATTTCCTGGTTGCACTGCGCACGGTTTTTCGAACGCAGCGGAGGCGTTGCATATTCGGGCCTGGCAAGCAGTTCCTGAGCGCCCAACGCCTTGCACAGCCGCGTCCACATTTCCTGCGCGCTGGCCGCGATGTTGATATAGCCGTCGGCGGTCGGAAACACGCCGGTCGGAATCCCGGTGGGATGATCGTTGCCGGCCTGCGGCGGCACTTCCTTGGACACCAGCCAGCGCGCAGCCTGGAAGTCGAGCATCGCGATCATCGCCTGCAAGAGCGACACCTGCACCCATTGCCCTTCGCCGGAGACTTCGCGCTCGAGCAGCGCGGTCAGAATGCCCATCGCGCAATAATTGCCGGCGCTCGAATCAGAAACCGCGATCCCCGCGCGCACCGGCCCCTGGCCCGGAATGCCGGTAATCGCCATCAATCCGCCCATGCCCTGCGCGATCTGGTCGAAACCCGGGCGCTTGGCATACGGCCCGTCCTGGCCGAACCCGGAGATGCTCGCGTAGACCAGCCGCGGATTGGTTTTCCTGAGCGTCTCGTAATCGATGCCGAGGCGGAACTTCACGTCCGGCCGGAAATTTTCCACCACGACGTCGGCGCGATCGGTGAGCTTGCGGAATACCGCGATGCCGTCCGGATCTTTCAGGTTGAGCGTGATGCAGCGCTTGTTGCGATGCAGATTCTGAAAGTCCGGGCCGTGGCGGTTGCCGCCCCAGCCATCACTGAGCTCCAGCCCCTCGGGAGTTTCGATCTTGATGACATTGGCGCCCCAGTCGCCAAGCTGGCGCACGCAGGTCGGGCCCGAGCGCACGCGGGTGAGATCGATAACGGTAAAGCGGGCGAGCGGCCCGCGGCGGGTGGTCTGAGTTGTCATGGTCATGAAGTATTGTACACTGCCCGCATGACCGCAGTCACTGAGCACCCCGTCGACACGACACGTCAGCGTGAAGTGGTGCGCGCGCTGGCGGCGTTTCTGCCGGAGCGAGCGCTGCTCCATGCACGCGAGGACGCGCAGCCGTACGAGTGCGATGGACTTTCCGCGTACCGCCAGGTGCCGATGGTGGTTGCGCTGCCGGAAACCGAAGCGCAGGTCCAGCGCATCCTCAAAACCTGTCACGCGCTGCGTGTGCCGGTGGTCGCGCGCGGCGCCGGCACCGGGCTTTCGGGCGGCGCGCTGCCGCTCGGCAACGGTGTGTTGCTGTCGCTCGCGCGCTTCATGCGCATCCTCGAAATCGACCCGGTCGCCCGCACCGCGCGGCTGCAGACCGGGGTGCGCAACCTCGCGATTTCGGAGGCCGCTGCCCCATACGATCTTTATTATGCACCCGATCCGTCGAGCCAGATCGCGTGCACCATCGGCGGCAATGTCGCTGAGAATTCGGGCGGCGTGCATTGCCTCAAGTACGGTCTCACGGTGCACAACATCCTCAGGCTGCGGGCATTCACGATCGAGGGCGAGTTGCTCGAGATCGGCGGCGACGGACTCGACTCCGCCGGCTACGACCTGCTCGCGCTGATGACCGGCTCCGAAGGCATGCTGGCGGTGATCACCGAAATCACGGTCAAGCTGCTGCCGAAGCCGGAATGCGCGCAGGTGGTAATGGCCGCGTTCGACGACATCGAAAAAGCTGCCGCGGCGGTCGCCAACATCATCGCCGCCGGCATCGTGCCGGCCGGGCTCGAGATGATGGACCAGGCTGCAACGCGCGCGGTCGAGGAGTTCGTCCACGCCGGCTACCCGACTGACGTTGCGGGCATACTGCTGTGCGAATCCGACGGCACGCGCGAGGAAGTCGCCGACGAAATCCGCCGCGTCCAGGACGTGATGGAGGCGAGCGGCGCCATTCTGACCCGCACCTCTCACGACGAACCCGAACGGCTCAGATTCTGGGCTGGACGCAAAGCAGCGTTTCCCGCGGTCGGACGCATTTCGCCCGACTATTACTGCATGGACGGCACGATACCGCGCAAGCACGTCGGCGAGGTGTTGCGCGGCATCGCCGCAATGGAAAAAACCTACGGACTGCGCTGCGCCAACGTGTTTCACGCGGGGGATGGCAATCTGCACCCGCTGATCCTCTATGACTCCAACGCGCCCGGCGAACTCGAACGCACCGAAGCGTTCGGCGGCGAGATCCTCGAACTCTCGATCAAGGTCGGCGGCACCATCACCGGCGAACATGGCGTCGGCGTCGAGAAAATCAACTATATGTGCCTGCAGTTCAAGCCCGCGGAACTCGCGGCCTTCCACGGCGTGAAAACCGCATTCGATGAGCACACGCTGCTCAATCCCGGCAAAGCCGTGCCAACGCTCGCGCGCTGCGCCGAGTTCGGCCGCATGCACGTGCACGCCGGGCAGGAGAAGTTTCCCGACCTGCCGAGATTCTGATAGTGCAAGACGTCATCGATCAGCTAACCGACACGATACGCGCGGCGGCGGCAAGTAAAACGCCGCTGTGCATCCGCGGCGGTGGCAGCAAGGATTTCTACGGCGGACCGCTGCGCGGCGCAGCGCTGGATGTTGGCGGCTATCGCGGCATCGTCGACTACGAGCCCACCGAGCTCGTGCTCACCGCGCGCGCCGGTACGCCGCTTGCGGAAATCGAGGCGATGCTGCGCGAGAAGGGCCAGATGCTTGCGTTCGAGCCTCCGCATTTCGGTTCCGCCTCCACTCTGGGCGGCTGCGTTGCGGCCGGATTGTCCGGCCCGCGCCGGGCTTATACCGGCGCGGCGCGTGATTTCGTGCTCGGCGTGCGTATGCTCGACGGCAACGGGAGCGATCTGGGTTTCGGCGGCCAGGTGATGAAGAACGTCGCCGGCTTCGACGTGTCGCGGCTGATGGCGGGTTCACTCGGCACGCTGGGCGTGATCCTCGAAGTCTCGCTCAAGGTGCTGCCGCTGCCGGCCGTTGAAACTACGCTGCGTCTCGCGCAAACCGCCGCCGAAGCAATTGCGCTCGTCAACGCATGGGCGGGCCGGCCGCTGCCGGTGAGTGCGACTGCCTGGACTGGCGGCAACCTCGTGGTGCGCCTGTCGGGCGCGTCCGCCGCGGTCGATGCGGCGGCGAAAAAACTCGGCGGCGAGCGCATGGACCCGGAGCAGGCGCTGCGTTACTGGCACGGCATCCGCGAGCACGCCGACCCTTTCTTCAATACCGGGCAGCCGCTGTGGCGCTTGTCGCTCAAGTCCACGACCCCGCCGCTCAACCTGCCGGGCGCGCAATTGATTGAATGGGGCGGCGCCTTGCGCTGGCTCACGACCGATGCCGACGCCCTGACCGTGCGCGCCGCCGCAGCATCCGGAGGTGGCCACGCCACGCTGTTCCGCGCCGGCGACAAGTCAGCGGGAGTGTTTCAACCGCTGGCTCCGGCATTGCTGACGATCCATCGCAAACTCAAGCAGACTTTCGATCCCGCCGGCATTTTCAATCCCGGCCGCCTGTACGATTGGATGTAGGGGACCCTATATGGCAAACAATTTCCTCGAGCAACTGGTTGCTGAGTGGTACGAATACCAGGGTTACTTTGTGCGGCGCAATGTGCCGGTCGGCAAGCGCACCCGGGGCGGCTACGAATGCGAACTCGACATCATCGCGTTTGACCCGATCAGGCGGCATCTCGCGCATATCGAGCCTTCCATGGACGCGGAGAGCTGGGACAAACGTGAGCGCAGCTTCCGCAAGAAATTCGACGCCGGCCTCAAATACATACCCGGCCTGTTTCCCGGCCTGGACTTGCCGGACGAAATCGAACAGATCGCGATCTTCGCGTTCGCGAGCCGGGTCAATCACCCCACGCTCGCCGGCCGCAAAGTACTGCTGGTGTCGGACCTGATGCGCGAAATCATGGAAGATCTGGGCGACAAGAAAATTGCGTCCGCGGCGGTCCCGGAACACCACCCGATCCTGCGCACGCTGCAGTTCGTCGTCGAATACCGCAAGAAAGTGTTCGACACGCTGCGCTGAGCGATATGCAAACCCATCTCGCTGATTTCATCAAGGACACGCCCGAGGGCCGCGAAGCCGAGGCGATTCTGCGCAAGTGCGTGCATTGCGGGTTTTGCACTGCGACCTGCCCGACCTATCAGCTGCTGGGGGATGAACTCGACGGGCCGCGCGGCCGGATCTACCTGATCAAGCAGGTGCTCGAAGGCATAACTGCTACCGCCAAAACACAACTGCATCTCGACCGCTGCCTAAGCTGCCGCGCGTGTGAAACCACCTGTCCTTCGGGCGTGCGTTATGGCCGGCTGCTCGATATCGGACGTCATATCGTCGATAAACAGGTCGGGCGCGGCGTGGTCGAGACTCTCGCCCGCAAGGCGTTGCGTAGCGTGATTCCGAACCCGTCACGGTTCGCGCCGCTGCTCAGGCTCGGCCAGAGCACCCGCGCGCTGCTCCCTGCCGTACTGCAGCGCAAAGTGCCGCCAGCGGCAAACACAACGCCGTGGCCGACCGGCGCGCACGCGCGCAGGATGCTGGTACTCGAAGGCTGCGCGCAGCCTAGCCTGTCGCCCAATACCAACGCCGCAGCGGCGCGCGTGCTCGACCGGCTCGGAATTACACTGGTGCGTGCACCCCGTGCAGGCTGCTGCGGCGCCGTGTCGTACCACCTCAATGCGCAGGAGGAAGGTCTGGCGTACATGCGGCGCAACATCGATGCCTGGTGGCCGCATATCGAACAAGGCGCCGAGGCAATCGTGATGACGGCGAGCGGCTGCGCCACCATGGTCGCGGAATACGGCTACCTGCTCGCGCGGGAACCCGCTTATGCTGAAAAAGCCAAACGCGTTTCGGCACTGATGAAAGACGTGAGCGAAGTCATCACTGCCGAGAAAGACCCGCTCAAGGTTCTGCTCGACTCATCCCTTATCCCTCACCCCTCGTCCGTAGCCTTTCACGCCCCATGCTCGCTGCAGCACGGCCTCAGGCTGAAAGGCAAAGTCGAGGCGCTGCTCGCGGACCTGGGCTTCGAGTTGACGCGGGTACCGGATGCGCACCTGTGCTGCGGCTCGGCCGGCACTTACTCGATACTGCAACCCGCACTGTCGCAGCAACTGCTGCAGAACAAAGTCAAAGCGCTGACCTCCGGCACGCCGAACGCGATCGTCACCGCCAACATCGGCTGCCAATCGCACCTGCAGACCGCGACCGCGTTGCCGGTCATGCACTGGATTGAAATGCTCGAGCAGCGCCTGAGGCAGGATGGTCAGAACGCCATTCGGGCCTCAGATTGACTTAAATCAAGTAAACTATCTCACGCCGACTGACACGGAAAGTTAAGGTGGGTCACATGCGCTTGAGTCCGGCCAATAGTCGCGAGCAATCGCACGGCGGGAATGGGCAACATTCCGGTGGCAGCCCGGGGCCTCAGCGCGGGCGCCCGGCCTTGATACTCGTCGTCGACGACCATCGGACCAATCGCTACCTGCTGCAGGAAGTCCTGAAGAGCCAGGGCTACCGGGTCGCCACGGCCGGCAATGGGTCCGAGGCGCTGGAAGAGGCGCGACAGAATCCGCCCGACCTGATCGTCACGGACATCCTGATGCCGGTGATGGACGGGTTCTCGTTATGCTGGGAGTGGAAGCACGACGAGCGCCTGAAGCGGATTCCGATCATCTGTTACACCGGGACCTACACCGACGACCGCAACCGGCAGTTCGCGCTCGAACTCGGCGCCGAGCGGTTCGTCGTCAACACGGGAAACCCCGAGGACCTGGTCAACGTCGTTCGCGAGGTCCTGGAAACCCACCCGCGTGGCGGTCCAATGGCAGTGCCCCCGCCCGTGGCGGAAAACACGGTCTATCTCAGGCAGCACAACGAGTTGCTGGCCCGCAAGCTGGAAGACAAAATGCGGCAGCTCGAGCAGGCCCATCGCGGACTGCATCGCGACGTTAAGACACGCGTGCAGGTGGAGAAAGCCAACGCGCAACTTGCCGCGATCATCGAATCGTCGGATGACGCGATCATCAGCCGCGCGCTCGACGGCACGATCCTCACCTGGAACGCCGGCGCCGAACGACTGTTCGGCTGGACCGCCGGGGAAGCCATCGGCCGCAAAGTCTCACTGATCGTCCCGCTCGAAATGGAGCAGGAAGCGGCGCCTATGCGGGCGCGGGTGCATGCCGGACAACCGCTGACGGCGCACGATACGGTGCGCCTTGCGAAGGACGGGCGGCGCATCGATGTCTCGGTCACGCCGTCCCCGATCAGAAACGAGAGCGGCGAAGTGACGGGGGTATCGCTCATCATCCACGACATCACCGAGCGCCGCCAGCAGGAGCAGAAAATCGCCCGGTTGAACCGCATTCAGGCGGTATTGAGCGGGATCAATACCGTCATCATGCGCGTGCGTGACCGCGGGGAACTGCTGCAGGAGGCGTGCCGCATTGCGGTTGAGCACGGGGGATTCGGGATCGCATGGATCAGCGAGTTCGACCCGGCCACGCTGGATGTCACACGGGTGGCCTGGGCCGCGAGCGATAGCGGCGAGCCGCTGGGCGGCTCGAAGTCTACGGCACGCGCCGATATACCGGCGGGCCAGGGCGTCATCGGACGCGCCATCCGCGAGAAAACACCGGTAGCCTGCAACGACATTGCAGTCGAACTGGACGTCGGAAGCGGCAACCGGGCGAAAGCGATGCAGCGGGGTTATCGTTCCGTTCTTTGTTTGCCTCTGCTGGTGGAAGACGCCGTGTGGGGAACTCTCACGCTGTACGCAAAGGAGCCTGATTATTTCACCGACGACGAGGTGAAACTGCTCAGCGATCTGGCGGGAAACATTTCATTTGCATTGGAACTCCTCCACAAGCAGGAGCAGCTCGATTACCTTGCCTACCACGACGCGCTGACCGGCCTGCCTACCCGGGCCCTGTTTGACGACCGCCTGACGCAACAGATACGCATCGCGAGCCACGACCACAGCATGGTGGCGCTGGTGCTGGTAGACCTCGAGCGCTTCCAGGTCATCAACGACACCTTCGGCGGAACTGCGGCCGACCGCCTGCTTAAACTCGTTGCGGAACGCCTGGTTGGCGTCATCTTCGATCGCGACAGCATGGCGCGGGTCCACGCCGACGTATTTGCCGCCCTGCTTTCCGGCATCGCGGACGAAGCGGGCGTGGCCCGCATCGTGGAAGAAAAAATCATGGCTTGCCTGACCGCGCCGTTTGCGTTCGAGGGACAGGAGCTGCGCGTCTCGGCGCACGCCGGGGTGGCCCTGTTTCCCGGCGATGGCACGCTGCCGGATGCGCTGTTCAGCAACGCCGAGGCAGCGCTGAACCAGGCCAAAACCTCAAGCGAGCGCTATCTTTTTTACGCGCCGCAGATGAATGCGCGGGTCGCCGGCAGGCTCAAGCTCGAAAACAAACTGCGCCAGGCCCTGGAGCGCAACGAATTCGTGCTCTATTACCAGCCCAAGATCGATCTGCACAAGCAACGCGTCACGGGCCTCGAGGCGCTGATTCGGTGGAACGATCCCGACGGGGGACTGGTGCCGCCCGCACTGTTCATCCCGGTGCTCGAGGAAACGGGCATGATCGTCGAAGTCGGCGCCTGGGTGATGAAGCAGGCCGTCGCGCAATATACCGAATGGCAGGCGGCGGGTCTGCGGCCACCGCGCATCGCGGTCAACGTGTCGGCGCTGCAACTGAAACGCAGGGATTTCGTCGCCGTGGTGGAGCAAGCCACTGCCGCCGCAGGCAATGCCGGGCACGGCCTGGACATGGAGATCACCGAAAGCATGATCATGGAGGACGTCGACGCCAGCATTGAAAAGCTCAAGGCCGTGAGAGCGTTGGGCGTCGAAATTGCAATCGACGATTTCGGAACCGGCTATTCATCGCTGCAATACCTGGCGCGGCTGCCGATCAGCGCCTTGAAGATCGACCGCGCTTTTGTGCAGAACCTGACCACCAATGCGAATAACCTCACGTTGGTGGCGACCATCATCTCGCTCGCGCACAATCTGGATCTCAAGGTGATCGCCGAAGGCGTGGAAACCAAGGAACAGGCTGACTATCTGCGGCGGCAGAAGTGCGATCAAGTCCAGGGCTATCTCTACAGCAGACCGGTCGCGGCGGCGCAGGTGCCGTTGATGCTCAGGAACATCGGACATTCGGCTGCCTGACGGCGCTCGCGCACCCGGACCGAAACACTTGACTCACGCCTGGCTAGCCGCGCAAGCCGCCCCCGGCACTGCGCAGCGTTTTTCGCTCGCGCCCGGAACCGTGGCGGGCGAACTGCAGCTCGAAACCCGGCCGATCGCGGTTTATCGCGGCGAGTTCTGGACCGCACGGCAGCGGCAGGCGGCGCGCATCCACGAGGTATCATACCGCGCGTGCTTCAAGCCCCAGCTGCCGGCGTATTTCATCGAACGCCTGAGCGCACCCGGCGAGCTTGTCTACGATCCGTTCAGCGGACGCGGCACGACGACCATCGAAGCGGCGCTGCGCGGCCGGCGGGTGATCGACAACGACATCAACCCGCTGAGCGCGATTCTCACGCGGCCGCGGCTCGAAGTCCCTGATCTCGACACAATCCAGGCGCGCCTCGCGGAGATTCCGCTGCATGCAAAAAGCACCGCGACACCCGACCTCTCGATGTTCTACCAGCGCGATACGCTGCACGAGATCGTCGCGCTGCGCAATTACCTGCGGCGGCGGCGCGCCAGCGGCGACGAGGACGCCGCCGACCGCTGGATCCGCATGGTTTCGACCAACCGGTTGACTGGCCACTCGACGGGATTCTTTTCGGTCTACACGCTGCCGCCTAATCAGGCGGCATCAGCGGCAAATCAGATCAAGATCAATCGCAAGCTCGGGCAAATACCCGGATACCGCGACACGCGTGCGATTATCCTCCGCAAGTCCCGTCAACTGCAGCGCGATCTGAGCGACGATGAGCGTGCCCGGCTGCATGCGGCGGCAAAGAGCGCGCGCTTCCTGACCGGCGCCGCCCATCGCACGCCGCAGATTCCCGCCGCGAGCGTGCAGCTCACGGTGACCTCGCCGCCGTTTCTCGATGTCGTGCAATACGCCAGTGACAACTGGCTGCGCTGCTGGTTCAACGGGCTCGATGCGGACGCGATCGGCCACCGCATCACGATGAGCAAGACGATCGCTGCGTGGCGCGTGCAAATGGCGCGGGTGTTCGTGGAACTTTACCGCGTGATCCGGCGCGGCGGCTGGGTCGCGTTCGAAGTCGGCGAAGTGCGCAAGGGAAAAATCCGGCTGGAGGAACACGTGGTGCCGCTCGGCATCGCCGCCGGTTTCAACTGCGAAGCGGTGCTGATCAACGAGCAGCGCTTCACCAAGACCGCGAACATCTGGGGTGTCAACAATAACCAATTGGGAACCAACACCAATCGCATTGTGGTGTTCCACAAGACCGCGTGAGCGATCAGTCAGGACGACCGCTTCACTCGCGCCGGCAGAGGCGTGTCAAAGTCATCCGGGTAGCGGATCCTTCCTTTCAGCGTTCCGAACTTGACTTTACTTGATGCGTCGGGCGACACAACAAAGCGCGCGAGTTGCGCCACCGCCGCTGCCGGCAGAGCCTTCGGGCGGCGCGTTTTGGGATCGAGCAGCACCATCACCGATTCCGCCACGGCGGCGCACTTGCCGGCGTTGAACAGCGCCTGCCCGAACGTAATCGAGGTGCGGCCGATGCGCCGGATCAGCGTGCCGCACTCGACCTCTCCCGGGTGGTGCATTTCACGCAGGTACTCGATGGTGACCCGCACCATCGCCAGCGGCATGTCCCCTGCCACATGCGGTCGCACGTAATGCTGGATGAAATGGTAGCGGCCATTGGTGAACAACACCGGATGGACCGCGTTGTTGACGTGGCGTTGATGGTCGATGTCGGAGAGCCGCAGCGTGTCGGCGGTCCAGACCTTGAAGTTCGCGCGGTCGGCGAGCGCGCGCAAGCTCGCGCCAGCCCCGTCCCCGGGGCCGGCCGCGTTGGTCCGGGGAGCGCTGCTCGCCCTGATGCGGCCCGCGCTCAATCCTTCTGGTAGGTGCCGATGAGCTCGAATTTTTCGAGCACGTGGCCCTGCAGCGCTGTTTCGAGCTGCGCCTTGGTCGGACGGTTCAGATCCGGCAGCACGGTGTCGAGCGCGTAGAGCTTGTGGAAATAGCGATGCCGGCCGATCGGCGGACACGGTCCGCCGTAGCCGGTGCGCTTCCAGTCGTTGAGTCCCTCAAGCGTGCCCTTCGGCAGTTCGTCCGGCCTGATTGCCGCCTTGAGTCCGGTCGCGCCGGGTGGAATGTTGTAGAGCACCCAGTGCACCCACGTCAGCTTCGGCGCCGCCGGATCCGGCGCGTCGGGGTCGTCGACGATCAATACCAGGCTTTTGGTTGCATTCGGCAGCCCGCTCCATGCCAGCGGAACCGAACTGTCCGATCCCTGGCAGGTGTACTGCTTCGGGATCGCGCCGTCAGGCGTGAATGCGGATGATATCAGTGCGAGTGCCATTACAATCTCCAGCGCTAACTACAGTGGCGTGACGTTCATCACGTGCAACGAGCGTGATAGTATACAACTGCAGCCACTGCCGGGATACAGGCGCCGGCGTATGAGCCCGGTGTGTCCGCCGAGTGCCTCGCGTGCAGGTCCGCGACCCATCCGAATTGCGTGCCAGGGAGACGCATCGCATGCCGATCGATTATGAAAGACTGATCCGGTGGAAAATTCCGGAAGTCGAGCAAGAGTTCACCAAGCGCGACACCATGCTCTATGCGCTCGGCATCGGTCTCGGCGCCGACCCGTGCGACGCGAACCAGCTCAAATTCGTCTACGAGCAAGACCTGCGGGCCTTGCCGACAATGGCGACCATCCTCGGCTATCCCGGGCCGTGGCACGCGCATCCCGACACCGGCATCACGCGCAGCCACGTCGTGCATGGCGAACAGAGTTTCGCGATCCACCAACCGCTGCCGGTCGAAGGCAAGATCGTCGGTCTTACCAAAGTCACCGGCGTCGTCGATAAAGGCAAGGACAAAGGTGCGCTGGTAATGACCGAGTGCACGGTGCGCGATCACGCAAGTGGCGACACGCTCTGCACGCTGACCTCGACCAGTTTCTGCCGTGCTGACGGCGGTTTCGGCGGACCGAATGGCCCGGCCAAAACGCCGCACCCGATTCCTGCCACGCCACCGGATGCGATATGCGATCTGCCGACACTGCCGCAGGCGGCCTTGATCTATCGTCTCTCGGGTGATTACAACCCGCTGCACTCCGACCCGGCAGCGGCACAGAAAGCGGGTTACCCGCGACCGATCCTGCACGGCCGCTGCACTTTCAGCGTGGCGGGGCACGCCATCCTCAAGACCTGCTGCGGCTACGAGCCGGCGCGTTTCAGAAGCATGGAAGGCCGCTTCTCATCCCCGGTCTATCCCGGCGAAACCATCCGCACCGAAATCTGGCGCAGCGGCAATATCGTTTCGTTCCGCTCGTCGGTGCCCGCGCGCGGCGTGACGGTATTGAACAACGGCCGCGCGGAGATCTTGTGAGTTTCATTTTCTGGTAATAACGGGAGAAAGATGTGAGTTCAGGCAAAATGGTAGAAGGTAAAGTCGTCATCGTCACCGGCGCGGGGCGCGGTATCGGGCGCGCGATCGCGATGCTGATGGCGCAGCATGGAGCGCAGGTCGTGGTCAACGACATCGGTGTCTCGCTGGCGGGCGAAGGCGGCGATCAAACGCCGGCACAGGAAGTCGTCAACGAAATCAAAAAGGCGGGCGGCGTGGCAGTGGCCAATTACGACAGCGTCGCCGAATTCGGCAGTGCCGCGAAGATCGTGCAATGCGCGCTCGACAGTTTCGGCCGCATCGACTGCGTGGTCAACAACGCCGGCATCCTGCGCGACGTGATCTTTCACAGGATGACGGAACAGGACTGGGATGCGGTCATTGGCGTGCTGCTGAAAGGCGCGTTCAACATGAGCCGCCACGCTGCCGATCATTTCCGCAAACAGGAAGCGGGAGCGTTCGTGCACATGACCTCGACTTCGGGGCTGATCGGCGCCATGGGCCAGGCCAATTACAGCGCCGCCAAGCTCGGCATGGTCGGGTTGTCGAAATCGATCGCAGTCGACATGCAGCGCTTCAACGTACGCTCCAACTGCATCGCGCCGGTGGCGTGGACGCGCATGACGGCTTCTATTCCCGCCAAGGACCCCGCGTCTGCCAAGCGCGTCGCGCAGCGCCAGCAGGTGACCGCCGAGCACAATGCGCCGCTCGCGGTATACCTTGCCAGCGACGCGGCAAAGCCGGTGACCGGCCAGGTGTTCTCGACGCGCAAGAACGAAATCTTCCTGATGAGCCAGCCGCGGCCGCTGCGCGGCGTGCATCGCAGCGAGGGCTGGACGCCCGAGGCATGCGCCGAGCATCTGTATCCGGCGCTGAAGAGCTGGTTCTTTCCGCTCGATCGCACGGCCGACGTGTTTTCGTGGGATCCGATCTGACGCAGCGCACGATTCAAAGCGACGCCGCGTGGCTCACCGAAATTTGCCTGAGCCGCATCGGCTACGTATTGATCTTCACGACCTATTCCGCGGCGCTGCCGCTGCTGAAAACCGACTGGAACATGTCGGCAAGCCAGGCCGGCATGGTGCAATCAGCGTGGCACGTCGGCTACCTCCTGTCGTTGTTCGCGGTCGGCTTTATCACCGACCGGCACGGCGCCAAGCGCACTTTTCTCACCGGCAGCATCCTCGCCAGCATCAGTGCGCTCGCGTTCGCGTTTTTTGCCGACAGCTTTGTCTCGGGGCTGTTGCTCTATGGGATGACGGGGTTGTGCTCGGGTGCCTCCTACACGCCGGGTTTGACGCTGGTTTCCGAACGCTTCGTTGCGCATCAGCGCGGCCGTGCGATGGGCTGGTTTCTCGCCACCGCATCTCTGGGCTACGGTATTTCGCTGGTTCTGAGCGGGCTGCTGATGCCGCATGTCGGCTGGCGCGGCGCGTTCATAGTGACCGCGTGCGGACCGCTCGCAGGCACGCTGATCTCGTTCTGGGCGCTGCGCGCAACACCCAACGTGGTGCATGCGCGCGGCGCCGAACACGTCGGCGGTTTCGCACTGCTCGCGGTATGGCGCAACAAGCCGGCGATGCTGCTGATCTGGGCCTACGTATTCCACTCGTGGGAATTGCTCGGGATGTGGGCGTGGCTGCCCGCCTACCTCGCGGTGTCGGTCACGCACGGCGGCAGCATGACGGCGCAGGCCGCAGGCATCGGCGCCATGCTGACCGCGCTCACGTATATCACCAGCATGGGCGGCAGCATTTATGGCGGCGCGTTCTCCGACCGCTGGGGGCGCACCCGGGTGATCCTGTGGGGTTCGTGCCTGAGCCTCATCTGCTCGTTCACGTTCGGCTGGATGATGGCGCTGCCGCTGTGGCTGCTGGTCGCAGTCGCCGCGCTCTATAACATCACCGCCATCGCCGACTCCTCCGTATATTCGACCGCGATCACCGAACTGGTGCCGCCGCAGTACCTCGGCGCCGCCTACGCGCTGCGCTCGCTGCTCGGCTTCGGCGCGGGAGTTATCAGCCCGTGGGTGTTCGGGCTGGTGATCGACTGGGCGCGCGGCGAGCCGCTGCGCTCGGAGAGCATGGCATGGGGACTGGCGTGGACTTCGATCGGCATCGGCGCCGTGCTCGGGCCGCTGATGACGCTCAGGCTGCGCCGCATGCCCGAAGCCGCGAAGATGGCGGGCGGGCTGCGCTGAAAACAGTACAGCCCTAGCCTTCGTTGGTGGGATGTCGGCCTGCATGGTGCCGCACACGGTGTAGAGTAAAACCCCCAAAATGGCTATAATGTACGAAACGTCTGAAAGGCCTCTGCGATGACGACACTGACATTCCGCAATAAGCATGGTGAACTGGTCGATATCCCGTTCGTCGCCGCGACCCGGCTCAAGAATGAGTTCGGGACAATTCTCGAGCAAACCGTCCGCGGCGGAGCCATCGCGATCACCCGGCACGACACGCCCAAAGCGGTCCTGCTTTCCTATGAGGAATTCGAATCGCTGGTGAAAATGCGCTCGTTCACGCTTGAGCATCACAGTGCGCAGTTTGATGCGCTGCTCTCGCAGATGCAGACCTCCGAAGCTCGCAAAGGCATGGACGCCGCATTCAATGCCTCGCCGGTTGAACTCGGTCGCGCAGCCGTAGAGGGATCCACTGAAAAAAAAGCGGGAAGGCGGCGCAAGGCGTTATCCACGAAAGCCTGATTCTGACCAAAGCATGACGTCCCCCGCACTGCCGCGCATCTACGTGCTGGCTGGCGTTAACGGCGCGGGCAAGAGCAGCATCGGCGGTGCGGCCTTTCGCCATTTCGGAACCGATTATTTTAATCCCGACGAAGCGGCACGCGCGCTGATGGCAGCCAGTCCCGGACTAAGCCAAAAGGACGCCAACGGTATGGCATGGCAGCAGGGCCGATCCCTGCTCGAACGAGCCATCGCGGAACGCCTTGACTTCGCTTTCGAGACGACCCTTGGCGCGAACACCATACCGCGCCTGCTGGAGCAGGCCGCATCGCAAGGCATCGAAATCCGCGTCTGGTACGCTGGTCTTTCCAGTCCCGAACTCCACATCGAACGCGTGCGATCACGGGTCCGTCGCGGGGGGCACGACATCCCGGAGCAGGATATTCGCCGACGTTATGTGCACAGCCGCCTCAACTTGATCCATTTGCTGCCGCATCTCTTCGCGTTGCGGGTGTATGACAACAGCGCAGATGCGGACCCCGCGAAAGGGCATGTACCAATACCCCGGCTAATCCTGTCGATGGTGCGGGGAAAGATCCTCAACGCGACGGACTTTCCGCATACGCCGGACTGGGCCAAGTCCATCGTCGCCGCGGCGATCAAATTGAACCTCGCTTGAATGATTCCTGGGAGGCTGAAGGCCAATTTGCCGTGCACCCGAAACGACGAAACTCGGCCGATCGAATCAAGGTAAAATTCCAATGCAATTTCGTCGCATTCACGCAGAGGAAACCCTCTTGGATCAGACAGCAGACGCCGCATTGCGTCGGCACCATGGTTTTTCGCGCCTGATCGATCCGCGTGCCGTAGCGGTGGTCGGCGCATCGAACGACCTGTCGCGCATCGGCGGACAGCCGATCAAGCTGCTGACCGAATTCGGTTATCGGGGCAAGGTCTACCCGGTCAATCCCAAGTACCCGGAAATCAAGGGACTCGAGTGTTATCCGGATCTCGCGGCCGTGCCCAAGCCCTGCGACGTCGCGCTCGTAGCGCTGTCGGCGCAACACGTCGTCGGCGTGATCGAGCAATGTGGCGCCGCCGGGATACCGTTCGCGATCGTGCTTTCCGCCGGATTCAGTGAAATCGGCGTCGACGGCGTGGCATTGCAGGAAAAACTTGTCGCCGCCGCCCGCGCAAGCGGCGTTCGCATCATCGGACCCAACTGCCTCGGCTCGCTCAACCTCAGGGACAACGTGCGCAATGGTTTCGGCGGCACGTTGCAGTTGCGCACGCTCATTCCCGGACCGTTCGCCATGGTCACGCAATCGGGTGGATTCGGGTTCGGTATCGTCGCCACCGCGGCCTATTATGGCATCGGCTTCAACTATGCGATTTCGACCGGCAACGAAGCCGACATCTCGATGCTCGAACTCACCGAGCACTTCCTCGAACGCAGCGAAGTCGAAGGCGTGGTCATGTTCATGGAAGGCGTGACCGATGGCCGGCGGTTGATCGCAATCGGCGAGCGCGCGCTCGAACTCGGCAAACCCATCCTCGTCTGGAAAGTCGGCAATACCGATATCGGACGCCAGGCCGCGGCCTCGCATACGGCGCGCATGACCACCGGCTACGAGTTGTTTCAGGCGGCATTCCGGCGTGGCGGTTTCGTCGAGGTGCGCGATCAGGACGAGCTGCTCGACGCGCTCAAGGTTTTCCGCGCGCGCCGTCTGCCGCGCGGCAACCGCGTCGGCGTGATTACGATATCCGGAGGCGCGGGCGTGCTGCTCGCCGACCGCTGCATCGAGCTCGGGCTGCAACTGCCGGCGCTATCGGAAGCGACGGCCAGCGAGCTGCGCGAACTCGTCGTCGACTTTGCCTCGATTGCCAATCCGGTCGATGCAACGGCCAACGGCTACAACGACAACTTCGCGTCATACAACCGCGTCATCGCGAGCGTGCTCGCCGATCCCGGCATCGATCAGGTGATCGTGCGTTCTCCGCGCGGCACCGCGGCGACGGCATGGTCGCGCAGCTTCATCGAGGTTGCGCGCGCGAGCGACAAACCGATCGTGATTAACTGGCCGACTTCGCCCGACGACAATGCCGAAGTCATGCAGTATCTCGAACAAAATGGCGTGCCGTGCATACTTGCCCCGGGGCGCACCGTGCGCGCACTCGCCGCACTCAATGAATTCGCGCAGAAGAAGCGCGCGTTCGAACAACATCCGCGGCAAGTCGCGCCGCGGCTGATCGCGAAGCAGTCGCTCGAAATGCCACCAACAGCAGGAGCGCTCGGCGAGCACCGTTCGAAGCAGATACTCAGCCAATACGGCATTCCCGCCGTACGCGAAGCGCTGCTGCCGGCGGCAACTGTCGCCGGGCTCGACCGCGCACCGCTGCCGTTTCCGCTCGCCATCAAGATTGAATCGTCCGACGTGCCGCACAAGACCGAGGCCGGGGCGGTCAGGTTGGGCATCACCGGCCTTGCGGCTTTGAAATCCGCGACGCGCGACATCCTGGCGTCCGTGCAAGAATTCAAACCCGGCGCGCGCATCGACGGCATCCTCGTGCAGGAAATGGCGGCGGGCCTCGAAGTGATCGTCGGCGCGGTCAACGACCCGGTCTTCGGCCCGGTCGTGGTCTTCGGGCTCGGCGGGATCTATACCGAATTGCTGCAAGACATCACGCACGGCTTTGCGCCGTTCGACGTTGCTCGCGCGAAGCAAATGATCGCTCAAATCAAAGGCAGCGCATTGTTGACGGGTTTCCGTGGCCAGCCGGCGCTCGATATCGACGCGCTCGCCGACACCCTGTCGCGCGTGTCGCTGCTGATTGCCGATCACGCCGAGCGCATCGCCGAAATCGATATCAACCCGTTGTTCGTGCGTCCCGCTGGTCAGGGTGTCGTCGCCGCCGACGCATTGATTGTGTTGAAATAAGCTCATGTACGCCGCCGGATTGATCATCATTGCGCTGGCAGTCGCATCCGGCACGGCGCTGGCACAAGGTTTCCCGAACAAGGCCGTACGCGTGATCGTGCCTTTTCCCGCCGGCGGCAGCACCGACATCGTCGGCCGCACCATTGCACAGAAGCTCTCGGAAATGTGGGGCCAGCCTGTGGTCGTCGACAATCGCCCCGGCGGCGGGACAACGATCGGCACCGATGCGGTCGCCAAGGCGCCCGCGGACGGCTACACGCTGCTGGTGACTCCCGCGCCGTTCACCATCAACCCCAGCCTGCTCGCGAAGCTGCCTTACGACGCGCTCACCGATTTCGCGCCGATCACGCTGATCAACACCACGCCGCTGGTGCTGGTCGTCAATCCGGGCGTGCCGGCGAAGTCGGTGAAAGAGCTGATCGCACTCGCCAAAGCCAGACCGGGCAAACTCAATTTCGGCTCGTCGGGCAGCGGCGGCTCGAACCACCTTGCGGGCGAACTATTCAACGCAATGGCCGGCGTAAAGATGGTGCACATACCCTACAAAGGCAACGCACCGGCACTCATCGATCTCGCCGGCGGACACGTCGATCTCATTTTCAACGGCCTGACCTCGGCGTTGCCATTGATCAAAAGCGGCAAGCTGCGCGCGCTGGCAGTGACCAGCATGCAACGCTCGGCCGCGCTGCCCGATGCGCCGACGCTGGACGAAGTCGCGCTCAAGGGATTCGTCGCGGTGGCATGGAACGGGCTCGGCGCGCCGGCCAATACGCCGCGCGACGTGATCGCGAAGATCAACGCCGACGTGCTCAGGATCGTAAGTTCGCCGGAATTGAAGGAACGCCTGAAGGCGGAAGGCTCCGACCCGGTCGGCAGCACGCCCGGGCAATATGCCGCCTTCCTGCGCGCCGAGGTCGCAAAATGGGCGAAGGTAATAAAATTCGCCGGCGTAAAAGCGGAGTAGAACTCATGACCATCGTAGTCACCCGAGATAACGGCGTCGCGACCGTGACGCTCAACCGCCCCGACAAGCTGAACGCGTTGTCGGCCGAGATGTATCACGAGCTTGCCGATACGTTTGCGGCACTCGGCGCCGACGACGCGGTGCGCTGCGTGATGGTGATCGGCGCAGGGCGCGCTTTTTGTGCCGGCGGCGACGTCGGCAGCATGGGCGGCATGGGCGCAAGCGAGGTCGCGGCTGGCCGCAAACGCACGCAGAGCCATCAGCGCATGATCAGGAATCTGCACAACCTCGAGAAGCCGGTGATCGCGGCGGTGCGCGGGCCGGCCGCCGGCATCGGCGCCAGCATTGCGCTGGCGTGCGATCTGATCATCGCGTCCGAAACCGGATACCTGATGATGGCATTCAAGAAGATCGGCCTGCCGCCCGACGGCGGCGCGGTGTTCCTGCTCGCGCAGCATCTCGGTATCGCGCGCGCCAAGGAACTGGTGTATACCGCGCGCAAGCTGCCTGCCGCGGAAGCGAAGGAAATGGGCATCGTCATGAAAGTGGTGCCCGATGGTGAGCTCGAGAACGAGGCGAGAGCGCTCGCGCTCGAACTGGCGCAATCGGCGACCTATGCACTGATGCTGGCCAAGAAAATGTTCCAGGCCATGTACGTGCCGACGCTCGAAATGCTGCTCGAGACGGAAATCCTCGCGATCGGCGGCGCGCGGCTCACGCACGATCACGCGGAAGGCATAAAAGCGTTTCTCGAAAAACGCCCGCCCGCTTTTTGGGGACGCTAGCAAAGGTGAGAAATTGCATTACGCTCGTTATTGAAAAGGAAACGCAACCATGCCCAGCCTCAAGGAACAATCCCCGCTCGGTGTTTACATCGAGCATTGCAGGAAAGGCGAGCTCGCCTACCAGGTTTGCACCGACGACAACACGCCGCTGTTCTTCCCGCGCGTCGTCGTTCCCAAAACCGGCAGCACCAATCTCGAGTGGCGCGTCTCCAAAGGTCTCGGCACCGTGCATTCGACCACCGTGGTACATGCCGCCAAGGACAAGCCGCCGCACAACGTCGCACTGATCGACGTCGACGAAGGCTTCCGCCTGATGAGCCGCGTCGAGGACATCGATCCGATGCAGGTCAGGATCGGCATGCGGGTCAAGGTCCGGTTCGAGCCGGGCGATGACAAGCAACCGCCTTTCCCCGTATTCGTCCCGGTTGGAGGCGCCAAATGAGCGGCCTCCAGCGCGGCAGTGTTGCAGTCGTCGGCGCCGCCGAGTCCGATCTCGGCCTGGTCGCGCCGCACACCAGCCCGGTCGACATGATGGCGCAGGCGACCCTGCGCGCGCTCGACGATTGCGGACTCAAATTGTCCGACATCGACGGGATTTTCAACGCGACTTCGCAAGTACGCCTGTCGCCGATGGCGCTTGCCGAATATCTGCGGATGAAGCCTAAGTACTTCGACGGCACCATCATCGGCGGCTCGTCGTTCATGTCGCACGTCGCACACGCGCAGGGCGCGATTCAGGCCGGACTGTGTGAAGTCGCGCTGATCACTTACGGCAGCACGCAGCGCAGCGTCAGCCGCGCCGCGGCAAGCCCGCGCGAATACAATTACTACGAAACGCCTTACAAGCCCATCCTGCCGGCCTCGGCTTATGCGCTCGCCGCCGCGCGCCACATGCATGAGTTCGGCACCACCCGCGAGCAGCTCGCCGAGGTCGCGGTCGCCGCGCGCAAATGGGCGCTGATGAACCCGGTCGCATGGGAAAAGGAACCGCTCACGGTCGAGCAGGTGCTGAAGTCGCGCATGGTCAGCTATCCGCTGACGGTGCGCGACTGTTGCCTCGTCACCGACGGCGGTGGCGCGATCATCCTCACGTCGGCCGCACGCGCCAGGACGCTCAAGAAAAAACCGGTTTACGTGCTGGGCGTGGGCGAGGCGATCGGGCATTTCACCATTTCCAACATGCCCAACCTGACGGTGACGGCAGCCGCCGAATCCGGAGCCAAAGCGTACGCTATGGCTGGCCTCAGGCCTGCGGACGTCGACATGCTGTCGCTCTACGACGCGTTTACCATCACGCCCATCCTGTTCCTCGAAGACCTCGGGTTCTGCCCGAAAGGCGAAGGCGGGCGTTTCGTCTCCGGCGGCTCAATCGCCCCCGGCGGCAAGCTCGCGGTGAACACCAGCGGCGGCGGACTGTCATACTGCCACCCGGGCATGTATGGCCTGCTGGTGCTGATCGAGGCGATCCGCCAGGTGCGGGGCGAATGCGGCCAGCGCCAGGTCAAGGATTGCGAGATATCTCTGGCGCACGGAAATGGCGGAGTGCTGTCGAGTCAATGCACCGTGCTGCTTGGCGGGCCGTTGACGGTGTAATGAATTACGCGCTCAACCGACTGATGGCCTGCCGCGGGAATCCGCGGACGGGTCAACGGTCTGAACTACAGGAGGTAACGTTATGGAACGGCGCTCTTTTCTCAAAGGTCTGTCACTCACATCCCTGATTTTCGGGCTGCCGGCGCGCGCGCAGGCAGCTTCTCCCGCAGCGATGAAAGAAATCGAGGAAATGCAGAAGAATTGGAAGGCACTACTCGCCGACAAGGCCGATATCGCGACTTCCGCCGAACCGCTCAAGCGCACCAACGCGGAATGGAAGAAGCTGTTGTCGCCCGCGGCTTATGACGTGCTGCGCGAGGAAGGCACCGAGCGCCCCGGCACCAGTTCGCTCAATGCCGAAAAGCGCGCCGGCGTGTTCGTGTGCGCCGGCTGCAGCCTGCCGCTGTTCACCTCGGCGATGAAGTTCGAAAGCGGCACCGGCTGGCCGAGCTTCTTCACCACCATACCCGGCGCGTTCGGCAACAAAAAAGACTACAAGCTCATTTATCCGCGCTCCGAATACCACTGCGCGCGCTGCGGCGGCCATCACGGTCACGTTTTCGACGACGGCCCGCCGCCGACCCGCCAGCGCTGGTGCAACAACGGCGTGGCGCTGCGGTTCATTCCCAAGACCGGCAAGGCCTGAAGATCGCGTCAAGTAGGATGGGTTGAGGCCGATCAGGCCGATACCCATCACGTCCGATCACATCAACTGACGCCCCGCCCGTGACGAGTCACATTGCCGTTCGAAACTCGACAGACGCCGATATGTCAACGGTGCGTCGTATCTATGCGTACCATGTTCTGCATGGCTTGGGATCGTTCGAGGAAAAGCCGCCGTCAGCGGCTGAACTGAAACGTCGCCGGGACGACGTGATCGAGCATGGCTTGCCGTATCTTGTAGCCGACATCGACGGCGCGGTGGTTGGCTATAGCTACGCCACCCTTTATCGGGCCCGCTCCGCGTACCGGTACACAGTCGAAGATTCGGTATACGTTGACGAAGGCGTGATGGGAAAGGGCGTCGGGCGGGCTTTGCTGTCTGCCGTGATCGCGCGCTGCGAAGCTGGCCGGTGGCGTCAAATGATCGCAGTGATCGGCGACAGCGACAATGTGGCGTCGATTCGCCTTCATGCAAGCCTGGGGTTTCGCCTGGTTGGAACTTTGCGGGCTGTCGGTTTCAAAATGGGGCGCTGGGCTGATACTGTCTTGATGCAGCGGGAGCTGGGCGCCGGCGACCGCACGCCGCCCGGAAATGCCCATGTCGCCGACGCGTAGGCTTTGATCCCTTTGTGGTCCGCACTGATCTATAATCCAAATCCGAGGGGGATCGGTCGAATCCTCCCTTGCCAATGAGGAGGTTCAACCATGTTCAAACGTGCGCTTGCATTATTCGCCGCCGGCCTGATGGCCGCGTGCAGTACTTGGGGGTGGGCACAGGTCAAGGAGATTCCCTGGGGCACCTCGGCGGTCGGATCGTCCGGACACAAAGCGCTGATCGTCCTGGCCGAACTGCTGAACCGCGAGATGCCGAAATACCGCATCACCGTGCAGCCGACGCCGGGCGCCATCGTGTCCGTCAAGGGATATGCGACGGGGCAGTTCGAAGGCTACTACGGCGCTGACATTGCCTTCTACGAACTCGCCAACGACACCAACCGCTTCAAGGGCTTCAAGGCGAGCATGAAGCGCCAGCCGGTGCAGTCCTTCTGGGTGTTCACCGTCGAGGTCGGCAGCGCGATTCATGCGCGCGACCAGGGCAAATTAAAAAATTGGCGTGATCTGTCCGGCAAGGCCGTATTCACCGGGCCGCTGCCGTGGGACGTGCGCGCCCATCTCGAGCGTGCCTACGGCGCGCTCGGCGTGAAGCACCAATACCGCCAGGTCGACTTGTCCGCCGCCGGATCGCTGCTCCAGGGCGGTGGTATCGACTCGTTCATCGTCTACACCAACGCCGAGGCCACAACGGCGCCGTGGATCACCGAGGCCTCGCTGGCGGCCGACTGGGCCGCTCTCAACCCAAGCGCCGATGAGGTCGCCGCCCTCAAAAAGGCCGGATTCGCCGTCACCGAGGTGAAACCCGATGTATTCAAAAGAGACGTTCACACCGACAAGGTGATCCTGCTGCCGTTTTATTACGGCTTCCACGTCGGCCTCGAGGTGCCCGAGGACGACGTGTACCGGATGCTCACCCTGATCGAGAAGAACGTCGCCGCGCTGACGCAAGCCGATGCCGGATTCGCGCAAATCGCGAAGGACATGCCCGGTTTTCAGCGCAAAGGCGTTGCCTCTTCGGTGGACTTCGTGCCGATTCACCCGGGTCTCGCCAAATACATGCGCGAGAAGGGCGTCTGGGACGCGAAGTGGGACTCCCGGGTCGCGAAAAAGTAGGATGCGTAATTCTCTCCGATCATGACCGACTCCGCCGCGCCTTCCTCCCGGCCGCGCGTCGTGGTCGATAGGCTTTACTATCTGACCGGGGTCTTCTTCTTCGTCTATCTCTTCGCGTATTACTGGACCAGCGCGGGCGGACCGACTCTGCTCGCGATCACGCTGGTGCCGGTCACCTTCATCCTGTTCACGCTGGACGAGTTGCGCAAGAACGAGTTCTACCCGCGGCTTCCGCCGGCCGCGAGCTACATCATTGCCACCGTCTACATCATCATTTCGATCGCCGTCGCCGTCTACATGCACGTGGAATACTTCGAAATCGGCACGGTGCGGGCCGGGATCTATAGCACGGCCGACCTCGTGATGGGCGCGCTGATGGTCGCGCTGATCATGGAATACGCGCGCAAGCGCCACCTGGCGCTGTTCATCCTGAACATCCTGTTGATCCTCTACGCGGCGTACGGCCAGGTGGTGCCTGGCATGTTCTTCCATCCCGGGCTTTCGTGGGAGCGCATCGTGAGCGCGATGAGCGTCGAGATGGCGACCGGTGTCTTTTCCAGTCTGCCCCAGCTCGCGCTGACGCTGATCGGCTCGTTCATCCTCGTTCTGTCCGCGTTGCGCGCGTTCGGCTGCGTGGACTCGATCCTCAGGGGCGCCTCGCAGATCGCCGTGCGCTCGCCGCACGCCCTGCCGCAGTCCGCCGTG
>Ga0082335_1002972_pt1 | contig 29388 bp, 9 predicted proteins | sample Subgrocontami58m_FD_72375 | JGI IMG/M metagenome (GOLD analysis project Ga0082335, IMG submission 72375) | Subsurface groundwater microbial communities from S. Glens Falls, New York, USA - GMW37 contaminated, 5.8 m (SPADES assembly) (version 2) ...
GGTTGTGCCTCGTCGGATTGGTCGCGGCGCTGGCCGGGCTGTGGCGGCTGCGCCGTCATTCGCGCGCGCCGCTCGCCGCCGCGCTGTTTTTCGGCGGGTCGCTGTTCCCCGTGCTCGGATTCTTCAACGTCTACGCGTTCATCTACTCGTACGTCGCGGATCACTGGCAGTACCTGCCGAGCCTCGGCATCGTGGTGCTGGCGGCGGCGGGCGTGAGCAGGTTCATTGCGGGAGTCGCGGCGCCCGCGGCCGTTGGGACCCTACGCTTGTCGAACGGGGCGCGGCCGATGGCCGAAGCGGGGCGGGGGCGCCCCGGCTCCAGGGGAGTGCACGCCATGCCCATCCTCCTCGTGGCCGCGCTGGGCGTGCTCACGTTTCACCAGAGCCGGATGTACGCCGACATGCGGACGTTTTATCGCACCACGCTCGAGCGAAACCCCGCGGCCTGGATGGCGCACAACAACCTGGGTAACCTGCTGCGGGAGGACCAACGGCTCGAGGCGGCGATCGCGCATTTCGAGGCGGCGCTGCGGGTGAAACCCGACCTCGCCAAGGTGCACAACAATCTCGCGACCTGCCTGCGCGACCTGAAGCGGATGCCCGAGGCGATCGAGCATTACCGGCGCGCGATCGAGATCGTTCCCGACTACCCGGAGGCGCAAAACAACCTCGGCAGCCTGTTGCGCCAGCTCGGGCAGACGGGCGAAGCGCTCGCGCATCTTTCCCGCGCCGTGCAGCTCGATCCCGAGTACGTCGACGCGCGGAACAACTTCGGCATGGCGTTGCGCGACGCCGGCCGGATGAAAGAAGCGCTCGCGCAGTTCCAGCAGATCATCCGCGTTGCGCCGAACTCGTCGCCCGCGCACCTCAACCTTTCGCTCACGCTTTCGCTGCTCGGCCGCGACACCGAGGCGATGGAACACTATCGCGAGGCCAGGCGGCTCAATCCGGCGATTCCGGAACTGGGCGCACGGTAAGTGTGGTGGAAAGCGTGGATCTTCCGCACGTTGGCAGCGCGCAACTTGGGCGCGAAAAAACGCGAATTGGTCACCATTTGGTGAGTCTGCCAACAGGTACGCTTTGATTCGCGCATCTTCGCGATTCTCGCGGTTGCATTGAATAGTTCCGCCAAGCGCGGCCGGGAACGGGGCTCGCCCGCGGGCTTGGGGCTGCCGGCCCCGGCGGCGACCATGTCATAAATTCCCCGCAAGAATCCCGGTCGGCACCCCCGGGAGATTCCCTAGCCGGTCGTAACCGGGCCGTGACATCAAACCGCTTGCCACACGGTAAGGGATTCTCTCACCGTCTGATAATCATCAGATCGCCGACCCCGACCTGATGGCTGCCCCGGTTTGAACCTAAGCCAACCCTCCGGCGTATTCGCGTCGGAACTACCTCCAGAGCCCCTATGAAACCTGCGACATTGTTGTCACAGCGGATGCTGCGTGGCATCGCGCTTGCGCTCGGCTTGCTCCTGCCGACGCTCCACGGCCAAACCGCCGGCACCGGCACCGTGCAGGGCCGCGTGTTCAACCCCTCCACCGGTTCCTACGTGCGCAATGCGGAGGTCCGGCTCGAGGGCACCAGCCAGACGACCTACACCGAAAACGACGGCGCCTTCACGTTCCAGAACGTGCCGGCGGGCGACGCGACGATCGTGGTGACCTACACGGGCTACAACACCGTGACGGAAAAGTTCACGGTGACGGCGGGCCAGATGGCGGTCCGGGAAATCAACCTCACCAGCACGGCCAACACTCCAACCACGAAGGACGGTGTCGTGCAGTTGTCCGCCTTCACCGTTTCCTCCGAGCGAGAGGGTAACGCCAAGGCCATTCAGGCGCAACGCCGGGACATGAACATCATCACCTCGGTGTCGTCGGACCTCTTCGGCGACGTCGCCGACGGCAATGTCGGCGAGTTCCTGAAGTATCTTCCCGGCATCGACCTCGATTACGTCGAGTCCGAGCCGCGCGGCCCGCGGCTGGGCGGCATGGAAGGACAGTACGTCGGCGTCGCCTTCGACGGCATGCGCACCGCGAGCGCCGACGCAAACCGGGGCGGCGATGCCTCGTCCCGCGCCACGAGCTTCGAGGGCTTCTCCATCACGAGCATCGAGTCAATCGAGGTGAACTGGACGAACAGTCCGGAGAACGACGGCGACACGCCGGCGGGCAACGTGAACATGCGCACGAAGCGGGCGTTCGACCGCAAGGGCCGCACGTTCACCTACAACTTCAGCGCGAACTTCAACAACGAGGAGTTCCTCCTCGACAAGTCCAATGGCCCGCGGGACCACAAGGACTACAAGTGGAAGCCGAATTACATTCTCAACTACGCCGAATCCTTCTTCGACCAGCGGCTTGGCGTGAACCTCGGCGTCAGCCACGCGTATTCGTACACGGAGCAGATTGTTTCCTCGGTCGGCTACAATAACAACGCCACCGCGACCGATCCGCGGCCTCAGGTCGTGCGGCAGATCGATTTCAAGGACGGTCCGAAATTCATCCAGAAGGACGCCGTCACGTTCACGGCCGACTGGAAGGTGACGCCGCGCCTCGTGCTTTCGCTCAACGCCGTGTACAGCTACTTCGACGGCGAATTCTGGAACCGCAATTTCACTTTCGTGGCGTCGAACGACAACGCGAACGTGAACAACGGCCGCTCGACGGTCGGCGGCGACGGCATGACGACCATCGTCGCGACCCGGCTGCCGAGCGGCAGCCAGTGGAACGCGGCCCAGCTCAACAACGGCGGCGGCGGCGCGGCGAAGCTGGTTTACAACCGGCAGTATGCGCCGCGATTCGAATACAAGTTCGGCGGTCTCGTGATCGATGGCGCCCTGGGATTCTCCAAGTCGAAGAACAACTACGAATCGCTCGAGCGGGGTTTCTCCAAGGACGAAGGGGGTAACATCCCCAGCAGCTTCATTGCCACGCGTCCGAATCCGAAGTCGTGGGAATGGACGATCCGCCAGACCTCCGGGGCCGACTGGTTCAACCTGGCGAGCTTCACCGGCGGCACGCGCGTGACGAACGACGATCGCACCTGGGTGACCGAGAAGTGGACCGGCACGCTGAACGCGCGGTATGTGCTGCCGTTCATGCAACGCTTCCCGACCGCGATCAAAATCGGTGGCAAGTGGGACGAAGAGACGCGCAACAACCAGGACCACGGCGCGTGGTCCGTCTGGTCCTACACCGGGCCCGGTGGCAACACGCTGACCTACAACCCCGCGACCGAGACCTACTCGGTGGCCACGCAGGGCAGCTGGGCCAACCTCGGGCCGCAGTTCATTTCGGCAAATCCGTTCGAACTCGGCAAAACCAACGCGTGGGCCGGTGGGGGCGTTTACAACATCAACGGCACCCTGGGGCGGCCGCCGCGCCCGAGCCGCAATGCGATGGCCGACCTCTCCCATGAGCACCCGGAGATGTTCGTGAACACGGCCTCGGTCGACAATTACTACAATTCGTTCATCGCGAACGACCGCCACTTCCGCCAGACGCTCAACGCGGCCTATGCGCAGGGCGATACGAAGCTCACCCGCAAGCTGCAGCTCCGCTATGGTGTTCGTTACGAGGAAACGCGGAACCAGTTGACCGAGTACGACCCGTTGACCCGCGCGCAAATGCTGAAATCGCCCTACGCGTCGCAGTTCTCCTCACCGAACCAGAGCCGCGCGACTTCGGTTTCCGGCATTTTCTATCAGTACACGACCCAGCCGCGCGTGGTGCGCCAGTCCAACTACCACGATTTCTTCCCGTCGCTCTCGGTGAAGTACAACTTCCTGCCGAATCTTGAGTGGCAGAGCGGCATCAGCCGGAGCATCGCCCGGCCCTGGATCAACAGCGTCACGGGATTGTGGTCGGTCGATGAGCAGAATCAGCGCGTCTCGGCACCGAACCCGGATCTGCAGCCGGAGCGCCACAAGAAATACCTGACGCGTTTCGCCTACTACTTCCAGGGCCGCTCGCCTGGTTCGTTGTCGGTGACGCTCAGCAAGACGGAGTTCACGAATACGTTCGTCTCGCACGACTACTCCGCGGCGGAGTTCGGGATCGATGACCCGGATTTCGAAAACTACACCTTCCGCACGAGCACGAACATCTCGGACCGAATCACGACCACGAAGAACATGTCGATCGGTTACCGCCAGACGCTCGGGTTCCTGCCGAGCGAATATCTCCGCGGCATCACCACGTTCGTCAACTATGACCGCACCTATGCGGGCGTCAGCGGCAACGCGCTGTATCGTCGTTCCGGCATGGCGCCGCACCGCGTGTCCGGTGGCGTGAGCTATTCCACCACGATCTTCAAGCAGCGGTTCGGCGCCTCGCTAAACTTCATTTGGGTCGACGATCGGCCGGAGAGCGGCACGTACGGCCGTTATTGGGGTGCGATGACGAAATGGGATGGCAACATCAGTTACGACTTCACGCGTCGTTTCGGCGCCTTCCTTCAGGTGCGCAACATCACCAATCAGAAAGACCTCTTTTATCAGTCGCCCCCCGGCGTGCCGGAAGGTCAGCAGGGGGCGCTGCGCTCGATGGAGGAATATGGCTCCAACTGGATCATTGGCGTGAAAGGCACGTTCTAAGCCCGCGCAACGACGGACGCGGAATTGGTGGACGGCGACCTCCGGGCGCCGTTCTGCCCGCGTCCGCCGAAAGAACGCGCTCGGAGATCGCGTTCCACCTTGAACCAAAGGCACTGACCCGGCTGAGCCCACGAAACCCTGTTTGCCGCAACGCCAGCCACCCGGCTGGCGTTTTGTTTTGCGCACGCCGACATCGTCGCGCCGCGTCCCGTGGCGCGGGCAGCGTGCATCCCGCAGCCACATCCAGCGCGCTCGGCACAGTTTGTTCGCGGCCTGATTTGTCTCCGTGACAAAAATGTCAGCGCAAACCGGTTGAGGGGGACACAAGCGCGTCTCCACCGTGCCGCCGCACGAGTAACACCAACCCCGCGGCCGCCCTGCTGCGAACATGGCGCCGCGTAACTCCCCCCAATCGTTCAGGTGAGGGGTTGCTTGTGCCCACATCCCCATGAACACTGCAATCCCGCTGGGCCGTGCGCGGCCCATTCTGGCTCCCTTGGCGTGCACGCTGGCATTCCTGCTGTCGGCGACGCTCACGGCGCAGACGACAACCGGTGTTGTCCAGGGCCGCGTCTTCAATCCGGCCAGGAATGAATACGTGCGCAACGCCGAGGTCCGGCTGGAGGGCACGAATCAGGTCGATTACACGGAGAACGACGGCTCGTTCCAGTTCCTCAACGTGCCGGCGGGATCAGCCACCATCTCCGTGGCCTACACCGGCTACAATTCCGCCCGCGAAACCGTGACCGTCGCCGCCGGCCAGACCGCCACGCGTGAAATCAACCTCACGAGCACGGCGGGGACCACCGGCAAGGACGGTGTGGTGCAACTCTCCGCCTTCACCGTGTCCTCGGAGCGCGAAGGCAATGCCAAGGCAATCATGGCGCAGCGGCGCGACATGAACATCACCACATCCGTTTCGTCGGACATCTTCGGCGATGTCACGGACGGCAACGTCGGCGAGTTCCTGAAGTACCTGCCGGGTGTGGATCTCGACTACGTGGAGTCGGAGCCACGCGGCCCGCGGCTCGGCGGCATGGAAGGCCAGTACGTCGGCGTGGCGTTTGACGGCATGCGCACCGCGAGCGCCGATGCGAACCGCGGCGGCGGGGCGGCCTCGCGCGCGACGAGCTTCGAGGGCTTCTCGATCACCAGCATCGATTCGATTGAAATCAACCGCACGGCCAGCCCGGAGAACGACGCGGACTCGCCGGCCGGCACGGTCAACATGAAGACCAAGCGCGCGTTCGATCGGAAAGGGCGCACGGTCGGCTACAACGTCAGTGCGAACTTCAACAGCGAGAACTTCACGCTGAAGGCGACGGACGGCCCGCGCGACAAGAAGGACCGGAAGTGGAAACCGAACTGGCAGTTCGACTATGCGGAGTCGTTTTTCAACCGCCGGTTCGGCGTCCTGCTTTCGGCGAGCCGCGCGCAGTCGTACACCGAGCAGCAGACCGGCACGAATATCGACTACAACGCATCGCCCACCGCGACCGATCCGCGACCGCTCGTCGCGCGCCAGCTCGGTTTCGGCGACGGACCGAAGTACATTCGCAAGGATGCCGTGCTCTTCACCGCGGACTGGAAGGCCACCCAGCGACTCACGCTCTCGCTCAACGCCATCTACAGCTATTTCGACGGCGAATTCTGGAACCGGTCCTTCACCTGGGTGGCGGCGAACAGCAACGCGAACGTCAACAACGGGCGCGCCACGGTGGGCGGTGACGGCCTGACGACGATCATCGCGACGCGCGCGCCGACCGGCAGCGTGAACAACGTCGCGCGGCTGAGCGTCGGCGGTGGCGGCGCGGCCAAGCTGACCTACACGCGGCAATTCGCCCCCCGCTTCGAATACCGGTTGAACTCGTTGTTGGTCGACGGGGCGCTGGCGTTCTCCAAATCGAGGAACAACTACGAGGCGATGGAGCGCGGGTTCGGCAGCCAGACCGAAGTCGGCGACGACCCGGGCGGATGGATTGCGACGCGGCCGAACGCGCGATCATGGGAGTGGACGATCCGGCAGACGTCCGGGCCGGACTGGTATGATGTGAACAACTTCACCAGCACCGATACGCGGGGGGGCGGCACGCGGATTTCGAACCGCACCGAGGAATGGGTTACCGAGAAATGGACGGGCACGCTGAACGCGAAATGGGCGGTGCCGTACCTGCAGCGATTCCCGACGACCCTGAAGTTCGGCGGCAAGTGGGACGAGGAGACCCGCAACAACAACAATCACAACGACTGGTCGATTTGGAGCTACGTTGGGCCGGGTGGCAACAAGGCGGTATATAATCCGGCAACGGAAACCTGGGCCAACACGGGCTGGGGCAGCTGGGCGAATGTGGGGCCGCAGTTCATCTCACCCAATCCGTTCGAGGAGGGCCGGAGCAACGCGCTCAACGTTTACAATATCGCGGGCCAGCACGGGATGCCTCCGCGGGCGGCGCGGAATGCGCCGGCCGAACTTTTCCAGCAGCACCCCGAGTTGTTCGTGAACACGGCGACGGTGGACAACTACTACAATTCGTTCATCGCGAACAGCCGTCACTTCCGGCAGACGATCACGGCCGGCTACGCGCAAGCGGACATCCGGCTCACCTCGAAGCTGCAACTGCGCACCGGCGTGCGGATGGAGGAGACGAAGAACGCGCTGCGCGAGTTCGATCCGCTGACACCCAAGCAGATGTTGAACTCGCCCTACGCGAGCCAGTTTCGGGTGAACCCCACGACGGGGGCGGTCACCCCGAACCGGGCGACGTCGGTCTCCGGCCTTTTCTACCAGTACACGAGCCAGCCGAAGACCACACGCTCGTCGAAATACCACAATTATTTCCCGTCCGTGCTGCTGAAATACAATTTTCTGCCGAACTTGGAGTGGCAGGCCGGCGTGAATCGCGCGATCGGCCGGCCGCCGATCGACAGCCTCACGGGCTTGTGGGTCGTCGATGACGTGAACCTGCGCGTGTCTTCGCCGAATCCGCGGCTGCTGCCCGAACGGCACAAGGTGTACCAGTCCCGGCTCGCGTACTATTTCGGCGGACGCTCGCCGGGCCAGCTTTCGCTCGCGCTGATTCAGGACGAGGCGACCAACTTCATCGCGTCGCAGGACTACACCCCCGATGAGTTCGGGATCACCGACCCCGATTTCATCGAGTATACGTTTCGGTCCACGCGGAACATCGGCGGCGTGCAGCGCTATCGGAACATGGACTGGAACTACAACCAGACGCTGGGTTTCCTGCCGAGCGAGTACCTGCGGGGGATCAACGTCGGGCTGACGTACAGCCGCTCCTACGCGAACATGCGTCGTTCGGGCATCGCGCCGCACCGGATCACCTCGCGGCTGGGCTACGCCTACAAGCGGTTCAACGGATCGTTCGGACTCATCTGGGCTGACGACAAGCCGCAGGGAACGGGCACCAGCAACTACGGCCGGTATTTCGGCGCGATCACGAAGATCGATTGCTCGTTGAACTTCCGGTTGAATCGCTATGCGACGCTTTACGTGCAGGGCCGCAACATCACGAATACGCCGGATCTGAGCTACCTCTCGCCGCCCGGCGTGCTGGAAGGCCAGCAAGGCGTGCTGCGGCACATGGAACAGTACGGCGCGAACTGGGTGTTTGGGGTGAAGGGGACGTTTTGACGCGGAAGTACGCAGTTGGAATCCATCCGCGACGTCGTTAATCCGCATCGCTGTGGGCGGGGTGCCCTCACCCCGCGGGACGGCGCCCTCGCCGCCCGCAACTCGCGCGGTGGGGGCACCGCGCCCACGCGAATGCGAAATTACTTATGGCGTTCTGTATTATTTCACTCGCAACTGCGAACACCGAAAGGTGGACGGCGACCTCCGGGCGCCGTCTGGGCCGCGTCCGCCGCAAGAACGCGCCCGGAGGTCGCGTTCCACCTCGACCCAACTGCACAGGTCCGCCGCAGCGGAAGCCGAGAGGCTTTCGCCGGGTGGACTGACGTACGCTGCCCGATGCGAAACGCTCACGCGTTCCGCTCCGCGCTGCCTGATCAGAACCTTCCGCTGATCCCCAGCGTCATCGTTGTCCCGTTGATGATCGTGCTCGACATCTGGGTGCGCACGCCGCGGTAGAGCCGCTGGGGTTCGTTAAACAGGTTGGCGACGTCCGCCGTGAGGCTGACCGACGGGCGTAGCTGATAGGAGATACCGAGATTCACGGTGCGGAGGGGGAACCGGAAGAGATTGCGCCCGGCGCTCGTCGCGGAGTACGAATCGATGTAATCGGCGGTATAGTTGTAGAGGATGCGTGCGCCGAAGCTGCGGTAGCGCCAGGTGAGGTTCAGGTTGGCGGCCTGCGGGATGAACCCGGCAATGGCCCCGGAGGTCAGATTGTTCCGTCCGCCGAAATTGCCGTGCGCATCGAGCCAGGTGTAGTTCGCCACGAAGCCGAGCCCCTTGAGCAGCCCGGGCAGGAACGTGAATTGCTGCTGATAGCTGAATTCCCAGCCCTGCACGATGGCGGTGCCGGCGTTGAGCGAGGTCAGCCGGGTGAACCCGGCGTACTCGCCGTTGTACCCGTTGTCCGGTCCGCTCGCGATCGTGCCGGTGTTCACGCCGCTGACGATGTAGTCGCGGATTTCCTTGTGGAACCAGCCGACGGAGAAGTTGCCGACCGGCTCGAAGTAATACTCGAGCGCGGCATCCCAGTTGCGCGCATACTGCGGGAGCAGCGCGGGGTTGTTGACGCTCAGCGTCTGCGCCGTCTCGCTCACGCTCTCGTTCGGCAGCAGGTTGCTGATGCCGGGCCGGCCGAAACTCGTCGACCAGCTCAGCCGCGCCTTCAGGTTGTTCGTGACGTCGTGCATGAGATGCACGCTCGGAAACGACTTGGTGTAATCGCCATGCAGGCGGCGGAAGTTGTCGGCGTAGTCGCGTTGCGCCGAACCGAACGGGTCGGCGACCTGCTGCGCGGAGCTGCTCGGGCGGCGCGAGCGCACCCAGCCCCAGCTGCTGGTTTCGGTCTTTTCCACCCGCACGCCGGTGAGGACGCCGGTGCGGCCGAACCGGCCCTGCGTCATCGCGTAGGCCGCGCTCGCCGTCTCGGTGACGCCGCGCGTGCTCGTGAACCGGTTTTGTTCGCGATAGTAAAGATCCTCGTTCCACAGCGCCGGATTCTCGGGCACGCGTTCATGGATGAACATCGAGGTGGTCCACTGCGGAATTTGCCGGCCCGTCGTCACGCGGTCGTAGGTGATGAGCGTCGGATCGGCCGGGAGCGGGCCGGTCCCAATGTAGTTCCACCGCCGCGAGCCGCTGCCGGTGTGCACCTCCTGCTCGCGCCAGTACGCGCCGGCCTTGACGTACCACGGCACGCTCGCGAGCACCTGGTACTTCGCGTTGAACCGGCCTTCGGTCACGAACTGGTCGTTCATTCCGTTGCTGTTGAGCAGCTGTCCGGTCGGCCGGTAGTTGTCGGGGTTGTTCATGTCCGGTCCCTCGGTCTGGATGAAACGCGGATGGAGGTCGCTGTACGTGCGATCGAGAATCCAGCCGACGTTGGCGAGCCGCATCGTCAATTCGCCGCCCTTGCCGTTGCCGTTGTTGAGATGGGTCAGCGCGACCCCGCCGTTGTAGTCGATGAAGAGCCGGTCGTATTCGTGCTCGGCGCCGAGGTCGGCGCGGCGCATCCGGACGAAGTAATTGTTCGGCCCGCGATTCGTCATCTCGATCCGCGAATTCGCCGTGGCCCGCACTTGGGTGACGTACTGGGTGTAGCCGGGCACGATCGCGGCATTCGTCGTGTCGGTGCTGCTCTGGTTCGCGTAGGTGCGCGTGATGTAGCGCCGCCGGAACGTCTCGTTGTTGTAGTTGATGATCGTGTTGAGCGTGATCTTCGTGTGCGCGGAAAGCCGGTAATCGAACTTCAGGTTCACGCTCCACTGCCGCCGGTTGTTGATGTTGTCGAACGTGGTGTAGTCCCAGAGGTACGCCGGCGTGTTGGTTGTGTTCTGGAAATCGCGGTCGGTGCGGAAGAATCCCACCGCATTTTCGCTGTAGAACACGTTGGCGGCGACGCCGAGATTGCGGTCGCCGCCAAAGATGCCGTACACCTCCTGGTAGGCCAGCGTGAGCAGCGGGTGGTTGCGGTGCTGCTCGCGCTGCGGAATCTGCTCGGTGAACGACGGCGCCATCCGCATCGTGGCGCTGTAGGTCATCCGGCGTTTTTCCCGCATGCTGAGGGGGGAGCGGCTCTTCAGGTTCACCGTGCCGCCGAGTGAATCCGCCCCCTTGTCCGGGGTGTGGCCCTTGATCAGCTCGAGTTGATCGAACATCGTGCCGGAGATGCTCTGCATTTCGAACGCGCGCGAGGTGCCGAGGCTGGTGAGCAGCGAGCCATCGACCGTGACGGTGTTGAGGCCCGGGCTCATGCCGCGGACGTTGAACTGGTAGTTGAGCCCTTCGTCGGTCGGGCTGCCGGCGATGCCCGGCAGCCGCATGACGACTTCGCCGACGCTCATGTTGGGCAGGTTGCCGTAGGAATCCATCGCGACGATGTTCTTCACGTTGTCGGCGTTGCGCTGTGCGGTGATGGCGGCGGCGCTGCCTTCGCGCTCGCCGGTGACCTTGTAGGCGTCGAGCCGGTAGATGCCGGTCGTGAGATCGAAATCGCGGGTGGCGCGCTGGCCGGCGGCGACGACGAGGGTGGATTTCAGCGGATCAAGGCCGATGTAAGAGGCGACCAGTTGGTGCTCGCCCGCGGGGACGTTGGCGAACACGTACCGGCCGGTGTCGTCGGCCAGGGTGGTGAGGCCGAGCTGCGGGATTTCCACCTTGGCGCCGGGCAGGAGGTTGCCCGTCGCGGTGTTGCTTACCACGCCGGTGATCGTTCCCGTATCAGCTGCGCTGATGCCGGCGGTTGTGGTGGCGAGCATGCCGAGGAGCAGGAGCAGGCGCAGGGCGCGCCGAGCGGACACGGACAGGTTGGGAGCACACAGTGCTTTCATCGTCAGGGTAGTTACCGCTGCGCAGCTGGCCGCCGAGGGGAGGCGGCTGCGACAGCGAGGGTTGGTTGGGGTGAGCCAAGCGCAGCAACGAACGCGCGCCGGGGCGACATTTTTTTGTCCTCGTCCGCCGCGCCGCAGGGAGCCGGCGCGCCCTCGCGCCGGACGAATGCAGCTCGAAAAACATTTCACCGGGGCGAAGCCGGCCGGGGGAGGGAGATTTCTCCAAGATGTGAGGTTGATCGGCCAAGCGATGCGCAGCGTCGGCCGCCGGAATATCCCACAATTTGCGCCAAACCGTATGACTATGAATTCTACCCTTTGGCCGAGGTGGTTCACGCGTTTCGTCATCGCCTGCTGTGCGTGCGTCCTACCGCTCGGCGCCTCGGCCCAGACGTCCGCCACCGGCACGGTGACCGGCCGCGTCTACAATCCGGCCACGCAGGAGTACGTCCGCAACGCCGAAGTGCGGCTCGAAGGCACGCAGCAGGCCGTCTTCACCGAGAACGACGGCTCGTTCCAGTTCAACGGCGTGCCGGCCGGCGAGGTGGCGATTTCCGTCAACTATTCCGGGTACAATCCCGTGCGCCAATCGTTCACGGTGGCCCCGGGCCAGACCGCCGTGCGCGAAATCAATCTCACGAGCACGGCGGCCGCCAGCAGGACGGGCGAGATCGTGACGATGTCGGCATTCACCGTGTCCTCCGAGCGCGAGGGCAACGCCAAGGCGATCATGGAGCAGCGCCGCAACATGGACATCACGACCTCGGTCGCCTCGGATATTTTTGGCGACGTGACGGACGGCAACGTGGGCGAGTTCCTCAAGTATCTGCCGGGGGTCGACGTCGACTACGTCGAATCCGAGGCGCGCGGGCCGCGACTGGGCGGCATGGAAGGGCAGTATGTGGGCGTTTCATTTGACGGCATTCGGACGGCGAGCGCGGATGCGAATCGCGGCGGCGGCGACGCCTCGCGCGCGACGAGCTTCGAGGGATTTTCGATCACCTCGATCGAATCGATTGAAATCAGCCGCACGCGCAGCCCCGAGTCGGACGCCGACTCGCCGGCCGGCACGATCAACATGAAGACGCGCCGGGCCTTCGATCGCAAAGGCCGCCGTTTCAGCTACAACTACAGTTGGAACTTCAACGCGGAGGAGTTCCACCTGCACAAGACCTGGGGCCCGAACGAGCGGATGAACTACAAGTTCAAGCCGAACTACCAGTTCGAGTACTCGGAATCGATGTTCAACCAGCGCTTCGGGTTCCTGCTCAGCGGCAGCCGCGCGAACTCCTACACCGAGCAGTGGTCGTTCGACAACGACTACAACACGAGTTCGAACGCGACCGATCCGCGCCCCGCCGTCATCCGCCAGATCAACTTCAAGGACGGACCGAAGTTCGTCCTGAAGGACGCGCTGATGCTGACCGCGGACTGGAAGGCGACGCGCAGCCTCGTGCTGTCGTTCAACGCGATCTACACGTACGCGGAGGGCGATTTCTGGAACCGCAACTTCACGTGGGTGGCCTCGAACGACAACGCGAACGTCAACAACGGCCGGCGAACGGTTGGTGGCGATGGGCTGCTGACGGTCATCGCCACGCGGGCGCCGTCGGGCAGCGTGAACAACACCGCCCAGCTCAACAACGGCGGCGGCACCTCGACGAAGCTGACGTACACGCGGACGTTTGCGCCGCGTTTCGAGTACAAGATGGACGCGGTGACGGTCGACGGCACGTTCAGCGTTTCAAAATCGCGCAACAACTACGAGGCGATGGAGCGCGGATTCTCGGAGTCCGAGTCGATCAATGTGCCCAGCAGCTTCATCGCGACGCGGCCTCATCTGGAGTCGTGGGAGTGGACGATCCAGCAGACGTCGGGGCCCGATTGGTACAATCTCGGCAACTGGAGCGGCGGCACCCGTGCGGAGAATTCCGGTCGCGAATGGCTGACCGCGCTTTGGAGTGGCAACGCGAACGCGCGGTGGGTGGTGCCCTTCATCACGAGGTTCCCGACGGCCGTGAAGGTCGGCGGGAAGTGGGCGGAGGAATATCGCAACAACAACAATATCGATGCCTGGAACATCTGGCGGTACGTTGGGCCGGGCGGCGATGTGTTCACCAGCTACAACGCGACGACCGGTGCGCCGAGTTTCACGACGAGCGGGAACTGGAACAACCTCGGCTATGTTGCGCCCCATCCGTTCGACACCGGCCGCACGAATGCGCTCACGGTGATCAATATCGCCGGCGTGAACGGCATGCCGCCGCGGGTGGATCGCATGAAGGTCGCCGACTTGTTCCGCACCCGTCCGGAGCTGTTCATGCACGCGGCCACGCCGGACAATTACTACAATTCATTTATCACGAACAAACGCGACTTCGTCCAAACGGTGACGTCGGGCTACGCCCAGGCCGACGTCCGTCCGCTGCCGAGCCTGCAGATCCGCGGCGGCTATCGCTGGGAGCGCACCCAGAACGCCGTCACCGAGTGGAATCCGCTGCCGCGCGACGAGGTCGTGGCCGCCGGCTACCCCGTGAACACCAGCGGCCGGGCCACGTCCTACAACGGGCTGAACTACCAGTACCAAAGCCAGCCGCGCGTCACCCGCCGGTCGGAGTACGACAACTGGTTCCCGTCCATCAACGGCAAATACAACTTTACGCGGAGCATCGAGCTGCAGGCTGGCTACAGCAAGGCGATTGGCCGGCCGCCGATCGACAACCTGACCGGGCTGTGGAACATCGTCGAGGATGCCGCGGGCACGGTCAACCGGGTCGACGCGCCGAATCCCGCGCTGCTGCCCGAGTACATCAAGAAATACGACGCGCGGCTCGCCTGGTACTTTGGCGGACGCGTGCCCGGCCAGCTCTCACTGGCGGTTTCGCAGTTCGACATCACGAACTTGCGCGAGACGTACGACTATTCCGCCGAGGAGTTCGGCGTGACCGATCCGGAGTTTGCCGACTACGTCTTCCGCTCGACGCGCAACAGCGCGCAGAGCCGCCGGAATCGAAACCTGGAGGTGAGCTACCAGCAGACCCTGGGCTTTCTGCCGGACATGTTCCGGCAGACCAGCGTGAACGTGGCGTACACCCGCTCGTACGCGAGCGCCCGTCGCAACGGACTCGCGCCCCATCGGCTGACGAGCCGGCTGGCCTACGCGTACGGGCGATTCAATGGTTCGCTCGGCATGGTCTGGATCGACGATCGCCCGGATGGCAACTATGGCCTTTATCGCCCGGAACACACGACCTTCGATCTGACGCTGAACTGGCGAATCGGGCCGTGGCTGACCTGCTACGTGCAGGGTCGCAACATCACGAACCAACCGCAAAAGTGGTTCTACACGCCGCCCGGGTACGCCGAAGGTTCGTACCCGATGCTCCGCCAGTACCAGGAATACGGCGCGAACTGGGTCTTCGGGATGAAGGGGCAGTTCTAGCCGGGAAATTCAGGTCCGGCATGGAGATCGTCGCAGCTTGTTGTGGCGGAATGCGTGAGCGTTTCGCCGAACGTCAGTCGCAAGAAGCTCGCGCTTTCCGCTCCGGATGAGGTTTCCGGGCGAGAGCCTGTAGCCGCGTCCATTCAGACGCAGCCGCCTGCGTTCCCGCTTCCGGTCATTTGGATTTGGCGTCCGCGCTTTCCTCTCAGAACGTCACGCGTGATTTCGTGGGTCTCTCCGCGCCATCGTAACCTCGTCGCCGGCCTCGCGCTCGTCGTCGCCGTGTTCGCCGCGTACGCGATGTCGCTGCGCGGGGATTTTCTGTGGGACGACGATCTGCACGTGACCGCGAACCCGACGATCGTCGGGCCGCTCGGGCTGCGGGAAATCTGGACGACCGCGCGGGCGAATTACTTCCCGCTCGTGCTGACGAATTTCCGGGTCCAGCACGCGTTGTGGGGATTGAACCCCGCCGGCTACCACGCGGTGACGATCGCGTGTCACGCGCTGGCCGCGCTGCTGTTGTGGCGGGTGCTGTGCGCGCTGAATGTCCGCGGCGGCTGGCTTGGCGCTGCACTTTGGGCGCTGCATCCCGTGCAGGTCGAGTCGGTCGCGTGGATTGCGGAGCTGAAAAACACGCAATCCGCCGTGTTTTTTCTCGCCGCGATCCTGTTTTGGATCCGATGGCTTGAAATTTGTGGGCACGAGCGCGAGCGAGTGGACGGGCATCCGCCCGCCCGTCCGGCAAGCTCAGCGCCCCGAGCCGGTCGAGAGGCTCCCGCTCGCAGCCGCAAATTCTTTGGCTTCGCGCTGCTCTGCGGGCTGCTCGCGATTCTCAGCAAGCCGTCGACGGTGATGCTGCCGGTTGCCCTCGCATTATGCGGCTGGTGGTGGCAGCGCCGGATTTCGTGGCGCGACCTTCTGTCGCTCGCCCCGTTCTTCGCGCTCTCGGCGCTGGCGGCGGGCTGGACAATTTGGGAACAGAAGCATCACTCCGGCGCGCTTGGTCCGGAATGGTCGCAGACCGCAGTGGAACGCGTGCTGATCGCCGGTCGCGTGGTGTGGTTTTACCTCGGGAAACTCGCGTGGCCCGACCCGCTGGTTTTCATTTACCCGCGGTGGCAAATCGATGCCGCGCAGCCGCTGGGTTATGTGCCGGTCATCGCCGCGGCGATCGGCCTGGGCTGGCTGGCGTGGCGCAGTCGAACGGGGCTGAAGCCGGTGGCGTTCGCGGCCGGTTATTTCGTGGCGTTGCTCTTCCCGGTGCTCGGCTTCTTCAGCGTTTACTTTTTCCGGTACTCCTTCGTCGGCGATCACTTTCAGTACCTCGCGAGCATGGGCCCGCTCGCGCTGGCGGCGGCGGGATTGCGCACGATGGGTCCGAGCTGGCGGACCCGGCGCGCAACTTCGGGTCCGGCGAACGCACCGGCTACCTCGTATTTTTCGATGGCGGTGGCGGCGCTCGTGCTGATCGCGTGCGGCGTCCTGACCCTGCGCCAGAGTCGCGCCTATCGCAGCAACGAGGCGCTCTGGCGCGACACGCTCGCGCAGAATCCCGAGGCGACGATGGCCTGGCTCAACCTTGCGGATACGCTGGCGCAGGCGGGGCGTTACGAGGAGTCGATGGCGACCTACCGCCGCGCCTTGCAACTCGCGCCGCGCGATCCCGACGGCTGGAACGACCTTGGCAACGTGCTCGTGCTGCTCGGCCAGCCGGAGCCGGCCGTGCGGCATTTCGAACGCGCCCTCGCGCTCAAGTCGGATTTCCCGGAGGCGCACAGCAACTACGGCAACGCGCTGCGGCTGCTCGGCCGCTCCGAGGAGGCGATGGCGCACTATCGTCGCGCGCTCGAGCTGCAGCCCCGCGAGTCCACGCGCGTCGACGCCTTGAACAACCTCGGGGCGGAACTCGCCGAGAGCGGACACGCCGAGGAAGCGTTGCCGTACTTTGAGGCCGCCCTGCGGCTCGCGCCGAAGCACGCCGGTGCGCACGACAACCTGGCGAACGCCTTGCGCGCCCTGGGCAAGATCGATGATGCGCTGGCGCAGCATGCGGCGGCGCTGCGGCTCGAGCCGATTTCGGCGGAGGCCGAGGCGAATTACGCGCGAACGCTGGTCGCGGCGGGCCGCGTGACCGAAGCGTTGCCGCATTTCGAACGCGCCCTGCAGTTGAAGCCGAACCTCGCGACCGCGCGCGGCAATTATGCGATGGCGCTGGCAAGGTCGGGTCGGACCACCGAGGCGCTGGCGCAGCTGGAGCGGGCGGTGCAGTTGTCGCCCGACTCCGCCGAGGCGCACCACAATCTCGGCACGGCGCTCGCGCAGTCGCGGCGGCTGGATGACGCGCTGGCGGAGTTCGAAGCGGCGGTCCGGCTCGCGCCGCAGTTCGTCCTGGCGCGCGTGAGCGTCGCGACGGCCCTCGGCGCCAAGGGTCGCTGGTCCGCGGCGATTCCCCACCTGCGCGCGGTGCTGGAACGCGAGCCGCGCCACCCGGCCGCCCTGGCGCAACTCGCCGTGGCGTTGGTCAACACCGGCGAACTCGGCGCCGCCGTGCCGGTGTTCGAGCAGGCCTTGCAGGTGCAGCCCGCGTCCGCCGAGCTGCACAATAATTTCGCGCAATTGCTCCGCGCGCTCGGTCGCAATCGCGAAGCGCTGGAACACTTCGAAACCGCCGCAGACCTCGAGCGCCGCCAGCGCCGTTGAGCCGCGCGCCGCCACCCCGCCGCTGGGCCGGAAGCGGATCCGTCGGCCCAGTCGTCGTTTGTCATCTATTAAATGACAAACCGGTTTGTCATCTAATGGATGACAAACGAAGACTGGCGGGTTGGGCCACCAAGTGCGCGACGCTTCAGGGTGGGGGCCGTGGTTGCTGCCAGTGGCCGCATGGGCGCTGCGGTGGGCGAGACGCCTGACGCGCGATCACGGCGACGGGATCGGCTTCGCGTTCGCCAGCGCCTTCAATTGCTCCTGGGCCAATGCGTCGGCGGGATCCTGGGCGAGCGCGCGTTGAAACTGGGCGACCGCCTCGGGAATGGCGCCGATCCGCGCGTAGGCGAGGCCGAGGTTGTTGTGCAGGCCGGGCAAATTCGGATTGAGCCGCAGTGCCGCCTGATAACTTGCGATCGCATCGGCGGGGCGTGCCGCGCGCAGCAGGAGCGTGCCGAGATCCATGTGCGCTTCGGCATAACGCGGATCGAGGCGCAGCGCCGCATCGAGTTGCGCCCGCGCTTCGGTCTCACGGCCCCGCTCCAATAACTGCACGCCAGCTTCGCGGCGGGCGATCGCGTTGTCGGGCCTTCGCGCGATCGCGGCGAGATATTCCGGAATCGCGTCGTCCGGTTGGCGGAGCAGCACGAGGGCTTTCGCCCGGAACAGATGGGCGAGCCAGTCGTCCCGCTGCCGGAGCACCACGGCGAACTCGTCGGCGGCTTCCCGGGGGCGGCCGGCTTTCAACAGCGCGTACCCGAGATTGTGCCGCGCGTCGGCATTGGCCGGCAGCAGCTCGAGTGCTCGACGAAGTTCCACGATCGCTTCCGGCAGCCGTTCGAGGTGGAGGAGGACGGCACCCAGTTCGGCGTGCGACTCGGCATGCGTGGGCTTCAGGCGGATCGCCGCCGCCAGTTCGACGCGTGCCGGTTCGTAGCGCTGCTCTCGCTCGAGCGCCCAGCCGAGATTGTAATGGGCGCGCCAATTGTCCGGCAACTTGGCGAGCGCATCGCGCCAGATTCGTTCCTCGCTGCGGTAGTCCTCGTTGCGGTTTACGGTGAGCAAGGCGAGGGCGGCGCCGGCCACGACCACGACCGCGGCCGTCCGGCGTGCGCCGAGCAAGGCCGTCGTCCCCGTCACCCCGGCGGCGATCATCGCGGCCAGCGGCAGATACATTCGATGCTCGGCCATCGTCTGGGCCGGCAAGGGGACAAAACTCGAGCTGGGCGCGAGGATCAGGAAAAAGCAGGCGCCGGCAAATCCGGCCACGGGTGCACGACGGAGGCCGCGCACGGTGGCGCCGAGCAAACCGACCAGCAGAACCGCCTGCGGGAAAACGGCTGCGAGCTGGCGGACGACGCCCGTGCCGTAGTCAACGACCAGCGGGTGCGGCCAGACCGCCAGTTGGAGGTAGTGCACGATCGCGTCGCATTGCTTGAGCAGATACGTCCAGCCGTTCACCGCCGGATCGAAACTCCCCGCGGCGGCGCGGCTGCTGCCGTGTTGCGTGAGGAGCAGGAAAAGCAGCACCAGCCACGTGGCCGCGAGCGCGCCATGGTATCGCCCGCGTCGGCGCCACGCCTCGGCAAAGCTGCGCGCGATGAACGTGCGGTCGTAAAGCAGCACGACCAGCGGAGCGGTGACCATCACCTCCTTGGTCGCCATGCCCAGGGCGCAGGCGACGATCGAGGCGGCGAACCAGCGCCCGCGGCAAGCCGAGTCCACCCCGCGGACGAAGCCATACAGCGTCAGCAGATAGAACAACCCGACGAGCGACTCGGTCCGCTGGATGACGAAGGTGATCGACTCGGTTTGCAGCGGATGCAGCGCCCAGAGCAGCGCGGTGAACAGGCCGATCGCGCCGGCGGGGCGCGCCCCGGCCGCGGGTGCCGCGCGGCCGATCGTGCGGCGGACCAGGCCGAACAGCAGCAGGGCCGCCGCCGCGTGAACGAGAAAATTGAATACATGATAACCGTGCGGCACGTCGCCGCCCAGGGCGCGATTGAGCGCGAGCGAAAGATTCACGAGCGGACGACCGGTCACCGCGCGACCGTCCGTCGGCGGCGACAGCGCGGTGGCAAAACTCTGCAGCGTGGGATTGCCCGTGATCGACGGATGGTCGTCGAAGATGAACGGCAGCGAAAAGCTGTTGTGGTACGCGGCCAGCGCGGCGACCGCGATCAGCCCGGCGGCCCATCGCACGGCTGGGCGCGAAGTCACGTCGCTCGACGGCACATCCATTGGCGCGATCGAACCGGCGCGGCACGGCCGGAGCAAGCCGCGTTCGGAGGCGAGGCCACGTGCGGGTCGGCACCTGCGCCAGGTTCGCGCGGACCATGCCGGGGCGGGCTGCGGACGCCCAGCCGAGTTTCTCCATCACGGTTCCGCGAATATCCATTGTTCAGCGCGACGCTCCCGGATACAGTCGCGGCCCCCAACTACCAATCGAGCCAACTTGAAATCGGATGGCTGCCCGGTGCGGAGTGCCCCACAGCGACCGGCCGGGCGGACCTCCGCCTGCACCATGCATTGCCGTCCTCGCCCGTTTCGCGCCAGTCACTCCGTTCGCGGCAGCGCGCTCTGCGCCGCCGCCTCGGTGCTGTTCCTCGCCCTGCCGCGTTTGCCGGCGCAGACCCCGCCGGTTCCGCTTCCGCGCGCGCCGAACGTGCCGACGGCGGACGAGGTGCTTTCGCTCAGTCCGTTCGAGGTGCGCACCGACAAGGACACGAGTTACGGCGCGCTGAACTCGAATTCGATCACGCGCTTCAACACCGAGCTCAACAAGATGCCGGTGTCGGCGGACATTTTCACGGAAGAGTTCATGCGCGACGTCGGCGCGACGACGATCGAGGGCATGCTGGCGGAATACGGTGCCGGCATGGGCATCGCGTCGTCGAACCCCGAGGGTGACGCCGAGCTCAACCAGCCCGGCGACCGGATCGGCAACCTGCAGGTGGGCGTGCGCGGGCTGGCGGCCGGCATGGTCCGGCGCGATGGGTTCACGCCGACCGGGTCGTTCGCGAACCCGGGCGGCACGGCGGTCGGACTGACCGAGACGTTCGACGTCGAGGCGGCCGAGGTGATTCGCGGGCCGCAGGGGCTGCTCTACGGCGCCAGCGGCGCCGGCGGCACGATCAACACGCGATCGAAGCGTGCGAATTTCGGACGCCGCTTCGGCAGCCTGTCGTACCAGATTGACCAATACGGATCGAAGCGCGGCACGCTCGATTTCAATGCCGGCCGGGATTGGTTCGCCGCGCGCGTGTCGCTGCTGCGCGATCATCAGCGTTACCGCCGAGTGTTCATCGGCCACGAGACGACCGGGCTCTACACCCAGCTCGCGTTCCAGCTCAAGCCGCTGCGCACCATCCTCCGGCTGCAGGGGCAGCGCACGACGAACGAGCGGATCAACCCGACGTCGGTCAACAACCTCAACTTCGGCAACACCAGCAACGACCCGCGCCACAACTTCTCGCTCCCGTTCCTGCTCGCCACGAACCGCGCGGGCGCGAACGACCCGGTGACCGGCGCGCCCTATCCCGGCGGGGCGATTGCGGACGGCGGGCTGACCTGGGACAACGCCAACTCGTGGGCCGGCTGGCGCACCAGCGAGTACGTGAACAACAACCTGATCAACGTCACCGCCGAGACGGTGTGGACGCGCTGGTTCTCCTCGCAAATCGCGGTGCTCTACAACGACTACAAGAGCGACCGCATCTTCAGCGGCATCGCCGGGCTGAGCCCGAAGCCGATCACCAACGCGGCCGGCAACGTCGTGCGGTTCAACAGCAACCCGCTCGACACCTGGGCGAACGGCGTGACGTCGCAGGACACCGAGCAGCCGACGCGCCGGACTGCGGTGCGCGGATCGTTCGTGCTCACGAACAAGTTTTTCCGCGACCGCGCGAACAGCCAGACGAACTTCGGCTACGACGTCGAGTGGGTCGATGCCGGCCCGACCGACTCCACGTATTACCTGGCCGACGCGAATTGGAACGTGATCTACAATCCCGCGATCGCGAGCAACCTTGGGCGCACGCCGATCGGCCAGGTCTGGTGGCCGGTTGGCAGCCGGCCGGTGCGATCGCCGTTCGACAAACCGGGCTGGGCCTCGCCGCGCATCGTCGTCAACGGCCAGAATTACGTCCGGATGGAGCGCAATCCGCGCGATCCGGCCTGGGTGCGACCGAACAACCCGCTCGGCCTCGCAAGCCTGGCCGGCCTGTCGGGCGTCAGTGGCCAGAACAACCGCGGCAACTGGCAGGAGAACAAAGTCTCCGGCTTCTACCTGACGAACTACACGGGCTGGTTCGACGACCGGCTGGGAACCTTGATCGGCGGCCGTGGCAACAAGACGTTCAAGAGCAACCCCAACACGTCGGCGAGCGTGAGCGAACCGTTCGCGACGGCGGAGAAGTCCAACCAGAGCTACAACGTGGGCGTGAATTACGCGCTGCGGCCCTGGCTGCGCGCGTACTACAGCCTTTCCAACACGTACAACACGCCGATCGCCAACGCCAACGATCCCCTGGGCAACGCTCCGAAGACCTCCAGTGGCACCGGCCAGGAGGTCGGTCTGAAGTTCACGCTGCCCCGCAACATCTCCGGCTCGCTGCAATATTACTGGACCGATTCGAAGGACGAGATGGTCAATGCCGGCACGGGCGTGCGCGACTTGATCAACCCGAACGGTCTGAATGGGTCGCACGACGGTCCCGCCGGCGGCAAGAATCAGTGGATCAACCTCGATCGCACGACGCGCGGGGCCGAGCTGATCCTGACCGCCGCGCCGACCCGCAACTGGAGCATGCGGCTGGCGGCGACGACCAGCGATGGCGAGAACCTCTCCAACAAGGTGTATCCGCTGCTCTACAACGATCAGTTCTTCATGAACGCCGCCGGCAACGTGACGTACCAGAACGGCGCGCCGTTCCTCGTGCCGACCGACGCCGCCACCATTGCCGCGCGAATCCAGACGCTCAACCGCCAGACCGATCCGGCCACGCTGCAGAGCCAGGGCACGTGGGCGCCGCTCACGCGCGCGATGATCAACGACCCCGCGAACCCCTACTATGCCAATCCGGCGGACAACAACGGCCGGCTGCTCGCGAGCAATTTGCGCCGCGTGCTCGAGTTCTTTGTCGGCGGCAATGGCACCGCACGCACCGGCGTGACCGGTCTGCCGCTGTCGGACCTGCAGTACACCTGGCGCGACCCCAACAACACCGGCGGCAATACGATCGTCGCGCGGAAAGGCGAGAAGACGACGGGCTATGCCGAGTACCGGTTCAGCTACACCAGCACGTATTCGTTTACAGGCGACAACTGGCTCCGCGGCATCCGCGCCGGCGGCACGGTGAACGCCGGGTTCCACAACCGCACCTACTATTACAATTCGCCCGATGGGATTCGGCGGCTCTACAGCTCGCCGGACCTCGTCACGTTCAACCTCATCACGTCGTACCGGCGAAAGATCGGCCGCTACAACTGGCAGACGCAGGTCAACGTGGCCAATCTGTTCAACCACTACAAAGTCGGGCTGCTCCCCTCGAATGGGTCCGGCTTCACGAGCCTCGCCGACATCAACGCGACGTTTTACGGCCAGCCGCGGACCTGGGTGTGGCGGAACACGATCGATTTCTGAACCGGCCGCGTCCTCATTCCGCTGTATGCCAGGCACGGCGGAGTCGTGCGCTCACTTCCGCCCATCGCCCGCACCGGGCAACCCGCCGTTGCCCGGCATCACCGGAAAACTGACCTCCCCAATCCAGCCCTGGCCTCCGCCATGAACCTGCGTCGCTGCCGTGTATCCTTCGTGTCAATCGCCGTCGCCGCCGGCATGTTTGCCGCACCGGCGCCTGATCTCGTTCGCAGCACTGTCGCCCGCGCCGATCTCGATTACGCCGAGCCGGTCGTCCGCAGCGAGGAGGGCATGCCGGTTGGCAACGGCCGCACCGGCAGCCTGGTGTGGACCACACCCGCCGCGCTGCGCTTCCAGATCAACCGCGTCGACGTGTTCGCGGCGCATGCGGGCACGGTGAGTTTTCCGGAGGCCGATTCCGATTACGCCGCGGGCTGCGCGTATCTCGACGTTCACGTCGCCTCCGGCGGCGAGGACGTCTTCACCGGCGACGCTTTCCGCCAGCACCTCTCGGTGCCCGACGCGGTCGTGCACGTTCGCGGCCGCGGGCTCACCGCGCGCGTGCTCGCCTGGCACGAGCGCGACGTCTTCGCGATCGAGATCGACGACCAGCGGGCGGTGCCGGAGGCGATCAACGTCGAACTCCGGATGCTGCGTTATGCGATGCAGCGCATCACGGGCCGGAACTACGAGCTGGCGCAGGACCACGCGGTCGAAGTCCACACCGCCGAGCACACGGCGCGATCGCAACTCCACATTCGTGACGGTCGCATCGCGCTGACGCAGCAGTTCAGCGAACGGAAATTTCACGACGCATCGGCGGTCGCCGCGGCGATCATCGGCCGGCCGTCGCGCGCGCGGTTTCTCAACGAGAGCACCGTGCAGCTCTCGGCGGCCGCGGGTCGCGGCAAGTTCACCCTCCTGGTTGGCTCGGCCGCGACGTTCGATGCGAAACAGGACGTGGCGGCGCTGGCGCTGCACGAAGTCGACGCGGCGGCCGCGCACGGCTTCGCCGCACTGCTGGCGAGCAATGAAAACTGGTGGCGCGACTTCTGGGCGCGCGGCTTTGTTCGCCTGCACAGCGCGGACGGGCAGGCCGACTTCGTGGGGGAGAACTACACCTATTTCCTCTACTTGATGGCCGCGAGCTCGCGCGGGAAATATCCGCCTCGCTTCGGCGGCATGCTCTGGCGCACGACGGGCGATCTCAGCCGCTGGGGTTCGCAGTACTGGTGGGCGAACACGGCGGCATATTACCGAAACCTGATGCCGGCCAACCGGCTCGAGCTGATGGATCCGATGTTCGCGCTCTATTCAGGCGTGCTCGACTCGTGCGCGCTCGCCGCCCGCCAGCAGTGGGGCTCGCAGGGTGTCTACATTCCGGAGATCGTGTTTCACGACGGGCTCGAACCGCTGCCCGACGACATCGCGGCCGAACTGCAGGACCTCATGCTCGTGCGCAAGCCCTACGCGGAGCACAGCGCGCGGTTCCAGTGGTTCATCGAGCGGCGCAACCGCCACCACGCGCGCTGGAATTTCCAGGCGGATGGCTATTGGGACGAGGGGCATCTCATCGTGCCGACGAAGGGCGGCCAGCGCAGCGCGGGCGACGGCGGCACGAAGTCCGACATCTTTGGCCATTGCACGCACATCCTGAGCGTCGCGTCGCGGATTGGCGCCCTCGCGTGGCAGCGCTACCAGTTCACGATGGACGAGGCGTGGCTCCGCGATCGCGCCTATCCGATCATCCGGGGTGCGGCGGAGTTCTATCGGAATTTCCCGAACTTCCGGAAGGACTCCGACGGCCGGTATCACATCCACCACCTGAACAACGGCGAGAGTGCGTGGAACTCGTCCGATCCGCCGAACGAGATCAACGCGATGAACCTGATTTTCCCGCTGGCGGCGCGCGCGTCGGCGATCCTCGGCGTCGACGGCGACCTTCGGCCGCAGTGGGCCGAGATTGCCGCGAACCTCGTGACCCTGCCGCCGAACCGGCGGGGCGCGTTCAGCACGGGTGGCAGCGGCGGTGGTGGCTTCGGCGCGTTCGTCTACGGCGGCGACGGTGCGATCGAGCCGCTGGGCGGCGAGAAGGAACTCAAGGCGCGGTATCTCAATTTCAACCGGCTCGCGTCGTTCATCGATCCGAAGGGCATTGGCGGCGCGCAGATTTTCCGCAATCGGCTGCGGCTGCGTGAAGGCCCCGGCGCGATCGATGCGGAACACCTTGGCGGCCTCACGCACGGTATCCACCAGACGCTGTTGAACAGCACCGCGCCGGAGGGCGAACACGGCGAACCGCTGCTGCAGCTCTTCCAAACCTGGCCGAAGGACTGGGACGCGGAGTTCACGTTGCTGGCGCGCGGCGCATTCGTCGTGTCGGCGGCGCAGCAGGCCGGCGCCGTCGGGCCGGTCGAGATCGTCTCGAACGCCGGCTCGCTCTGCCGGCTGCAGAATCCGTGGGGCGAAAGCGCCGTGACCCTCACGCGCGACGGCCGTCGCGGCGAAATGCTGCGGGGTGCGCTGCTCGAGTTTCCCACGCGACGCGGCGAGCGGATCGTGCTGAGCCCCGAGTGACGGCGCTCGCCGGCCTATTTCCAACGCTCGTCGAAGAATCCCGCGTCGACGATTTTTCCGGGCCAGCGCGGGCCGGGCGGTTCGCGCAGATCGACCATCGCGTAATCGGGCAGCTTCGGGATTTGCAGCGCGTTCGTGCCGTAGGCGTGCTCGCGAAAATCGATGCCGCTGTTGAGCACGATGTAGTGCTGCGGATTCAGCGGATTCGGAAAGACGAGGAGCGGCGCGTGGTGCGCCGCGTCGTACGCGTGGCCGCGCAACACGAGCTGCCGCGCGTTCCACGTGAGCGGAAGCTGCGGGAGGATTCGCGCGAGCACGCGGTTGGAAGAGGGATCACCCCAGAGGATCAGGTTCCTGGAGCCGATGTCGGCGTCGCTGATCGCGGTGTCGTCCTTCGTGGGCGCATCGCCGCGAAAGATGTCGCGCCACATCTTGGTGGCGTGCGCCAGTTCACCGCTCACCCAGCCGCCGATCTGCGGATTCAGCGGTTTGCCCGTGGGCCGGACGAAGACGAAACTCTCCATGAACGCGTCGTCGATCGGCCCGGTGAGTCCGGGCTGCTTGCGGAGCGCAGCGTTGGGCGGGCCCGCCTGCCACTGTGAGCCTTCGCGGTGCAACGCAACGATGCCGTTGGTCGAGGCATTCACCTTCAGTTTCTGGCCGTCGACCATCATCGTGCCCACTCGCGGCAGCCGCACCTCGATGGCCGTCGTGTTCTTCGTCGTCAGCTGCACGCTGCCGTCGTCGCCGCGGACGGCGGTGATATCCGCGCGCGCCCAGTGTTTTTCCAAACCGGCGAACCGGACCCACGATTCGCCGGGATAACGGAGCGTGTAGGTCGTGACGCGCACCTCGCGCGGCGGCGAATCGCGGCCTTTGTCCGCCAGCGCTTCCAGCCGCGTGGTCAGCTCCTTTTTGGTTTCCGGATGATACTTGTGCGCGGTCTGCGGCCCAATCAGCCGCTCCAGTTTCAAGCCTTCGGTGGCCATGGCCTGCTCCATCAAATCCGCCGACGCTTTCTGCGGATCGATTTCGCCGCTGTAGGCGACGGTCGGGCAATTGAAGAGATTCCGCGCGTAATCGGTCGCGTTGTACCAGTGATAGAGCATTTGCTCCGAGGCGGTCGGCGGTTCTTTGCCTGGCGCAAAGGCTTTCGTGTAGATGGGCGTTTCCGCGAATCCGGCGCCGGGCGTGGCCGCGCACCACCGCCCCGCGTAATGCGTGGCCAGGTGCCACGTGCTCGCGCCGCCCATGGAGAAACCGGCGACGGTGATCCGGTTCTCGTCGATCGCGAAATTTCCGCGCACGGCCGCCATTGCCTCGAACACATCGACCTCGCCGGCGAACTTGGTGGCGTTGCAGAACCGTCCGTAGGGCACGAGCACGATGGTGTCGCGCGGCAGCAATTGCGGCGGGCCGCCCTCGCGTTCCGCGATGAACGCGAGCTCGGTGCGTTTTTCGCCGCGTCCGAGCAACCACACCATCAGCCGGCTCGGCTGCGCGCGTCTTACGGTTTCCGGCACGTAGAGCCCGTACGGCTGAACCGAGTCGTCGAGTTTCGAACGATAGCCGCGCACGATCAGCCCGCTGGCCTCGGTCCAGGGCGACCGGCCCGCGCGGAGATCGGCCACGCGTTGCCGGCCGGTCGCGATCGCCTTGCGCGCGACCGCGACCTGCTTCGCGTCGAAGAATTCGTCGTACCGCAACGCCCAGTCGACGGCCTTGTGGAAAACCTCCACGTCAGGCAGCAGCGCCGCCAGCCGCGGGTTGCTCCCGGAGCCGAGCTCGCGGGCGAGCGTGTCGATTTCAGCACGCAGGGCCGCAGCCCCGCTGGTGAGTTCCGTGCGCGCCGCGGCCGGGATGACGATTCCCGCGGGCGGCAGCCGCTTGGCCGGCGGCGGCGGGGTTTGGGCGGCCAGGACGGAAACGCAGGCCAGGAGGGCAGCGGCGGCGAGGGCGGGGAAACCGGGAACGGCGCGGATGTTCATGCGTGGGGCGAGAGGCGAAAATTTCCCTTCGCCTCGGCGTTGGCAACCCTGCGGTGCGTCGGCCGGCCTCAACGAGGCCGGGCACAGTTGCGCTGCAGCCGGGATCGCGGATCCCGGCCGGCACGAACGAAAGTCATTTCCACGCTTCGTTGAAGAATCCGGCGTCGACGATCTTGCCCGGCCAGTGCGGCCCGGGCGCCGTGCGCAGATCGACGATGGCCCAGTCGGGCAGCTTGGCCGTCTGCAGCGCGTTGTTGCCGTAGCCGTCGGCGCGGAAATCGATGCCGCTGTTCAACACGACGTAGCGGCGCGGATTCAGCGGATTCGGAAACACGAGGACCGGCGCGTGATGCGTGGCCGCGTACGCTTGCCCGCGGAAGGTCAGCGTCTTCGCGTCCCACTGCAGCGGCAGTTGCCTGATGATTTTCGCCAGCACGGCGTTGGACGACGGATCGCCCCACAGGATCAGGTTTCGCTCGGCGATGTCGGCTGCGCTGATTTCGCGATCCGCCTTCACCGGCGCGTATCCACGAAAGACATCCCGCCAGAGGTTGCGCGCGGCGGTCAGCTCGGTCTCGACCCAGGAGCCCACTTCCGGGTTCAGCGGCCGGCCGGTCGGGCGCACGAAGACGAAGCTGTCCAGGAAGGCGTCATCGACCGGGCCCGTCAGTCCCGGCCGCTTGCGCAATCCCGGCTCGGCCGCGGCCGCGTTGCGCCAGGCATCACCGTCGCGCACGAACCGCAGATCGCCCGGCGCCGGCTGGACCGACTGGCCGTCGAGCGTCACGGCGGCGGCGCTCATGCCGGGAAACGACAGTGCCGTGACATTCTTCGTGTGCGCGACGATCAGGTTATTGTCGTGCAGGCTCGCGCGCACCTCCGCGAGTTCCCAATGCTGGCCCATGCCTTCGATGCGCACCCAGCTGTTCTGCGGATAGCGCAAGGTATACGTCGCGAGCCATACCTCGCGCGGCTGGGGATCGCGGCCCTTCGCGACGGCGGCCTCGAGCCGCCTGGTCAGCGCCTCCTTGGTTTCGGGATGATACTTGTGCGCGGTTTGCGGGCCGATGAACCGCTCGAGCTTCAGCCCTTCGCGCTGCATCGCCGCTTCCATCAAATCCGACGCCTCCTTCTGTGCGTCGATCTCCCCGGCGTAGGCGAGCGTTGGCACGTTGAGCAAGTTCGCGGCGACGGCGGTCGCGTCGTACGCGCGCCAGAGCCGCTGTTCCCACCACGGCCGCTGCTCCTTCTTCGCGTCGAGCGACTTCGTGAAAATGGCCGTCTCGGCGAACCCGGCGCCGGGCGAGGCCGCGCACCACAGGCCGGCGTAGTGGGTGGCCAGGTGCCACGTGCTGCCTCCGCCCATGGAGAAACCGGCCACGGCCGTGCGGTTGGCGTCGATCGCATACTGCGCGCGCACGGCGGCCATGGCCTCCATTACGGCGATTTCGCC